>Ga0272449_1002380_pt1 | contig 17597 bp, 18 predicted proteins | sample YNPCB0241_FD_198679 | JGI IMG/M metagenome (GOLD analysis project Ga0272449, IMG submission 198679) | Hot spring sediment microbial communities from Yellowstone National Park, WY, United States - YNP-CB-024-1 | ecosystem: Environmental > Aquatic > Thermal springs > Hot (42-90C) > Sediment... | reverse complement strand
AAGCATTAAAAGAAATTGGTTATGATAGTTATTTGACAGCAGAAGTCGGACCTTATAAATATTATCCTGAAACAAAAATTTATAATACCTCTTTAGCAATAGATAAAATTCTCGGAAGAAAATAATGACAAGTAGAGAAAGGATTTATACTGTTTTAAGTGGTTTTATTCCTGATAGAGTTCCAGTTTCTTTATATAAAATTAATCCTTTTGATAAGGAAAATTTCTGGTCCAAACATGAATGTTTTAAAAATTTACTTCAAAAAGCAAGAGAGTTACAAGATACATTTCAATTTTATAAGCCACCAACTGGATTTCTTTTTTCCTCCCCGGATTCAGTTAATTTAAAAAAAATAGAAGAAGATGATAAAACTACCTCATCTAAAATTACAGAATTGATAGTTGAAACAGATCTTGGTCCCCTTACAGAAATAATAGAAATTTCAGATGCAAGAGCTCATCCCTGGATTGAAAAACCTTGGATTGAGAGCGAAAAAGATATACGTAAATTTTTAACTTTACCATATATTCCTTATCAACCTGATCTTAGTGATTTTTATACTCTTGAAAAAAATCTTGGAGAAAAGGGGATTATGGTTGTTTCACTTTTAAATCCAGTTGGGGTAGTTGGCTCTCTTTTTGCTCCAGGAGATTTTGCTCAATTTGCATTTGATTATCCAAAATTGATTATGGAATTACTTGAGAAAATTTACGAAAGAGCATTGCACTTTTATAAATATATTTCTTCTTCTATCTCGGAAATCATAATTAGAATTAAAGGTGCTGAATATGTAACTCCTCCAAATTTACCTGTAGAGTATTTCCATAATATAAAAAAATTTTTTAATGAATTTGTTTTGAGATTTGATAAACCATTGATTGAGATACTAAAAAAGGGTAATTTTAATTATATTTGTTATCACTGGCATGACGGAATAGAAGAACTTTTACCACTTGTTTTAAAATTACCAATTGATATAATTGAACCTATATGTAATAGTGTTGCAATTTCGGATAGAATTTTAAAAATAAGAAAGATGGTTGGTGATCACATTACAATAATGGGCGGAATTATTGCAGAGGACTTACAATTTAGAAAAAGATTTGAAATAAAAAATATGGTTAAAGAATGTATAATTCAGGGAGGAAAAAAAGGAAGGTTTATATTGATCCCCTCTGATATTCCAGAAGATATCCCTATATCTTCTGAAGAAGAAGAAAATTATATAGAGTTTCTTGAATCTGGTGTTGCTTTTGGGAAATATCCAATTGATTAAATAAATAAAGAAAACAAAAAAACAATAAAAGTGTAAATATAGAAATATTTGAAATTACGAGTAGCGAGAATTTTTTTAAGAAGAGTAAGAGTTATTAAACTTATAATAAAAGAAATCACAAATCCTATAATGAGAAAATCAAATTTTATTAATTTTATTTTATCTAACTTCATCAGCATTGCACCTATTATTGCCGGGATTGCAATTAAAAAAGAAAAATTGAATGCTTCCTCATCTTTTATACCAATAATTTTAGCGATTGAAATAGTAGAACCACTTCTTGAAATCCCAGGGATAAGCGAAATCCCCTGAAAGAGTCCAATTAAAAATGAATCTTTAAAATTTATTTCCCTTTCACCCTCTTTATCACATAAAAAAAGTAAAATTGTTGTAAAAAAAAGACCAAAAGAGACAATAAATTTATTCTCAAGAATTTCCTCTTTATCTTTTAAAAAGAGACCTATCAACCCTGTAATAAATGTAGCAGAAATTATATAGATTGACTTTTTAAAAAAATAATTATCTTTATCAAAAGAAAAAAAACCTTTTATAACTTTGAAAATTTCTTTTCTAAAGAAAATTAAAATTACTGAAAGTGAAGATAAATGTAAAAAAATATCAAAACTTATATTTGGTTTTAAACCAATAAGTTTTCTTACTATAAAAAGGTGTCCTGAACTACTTATTGGAAACCATTCACATATACCTTGAATAATGGAAAGGATAATTATATTTTTCAAATTTTCTCCTATAATTTGGGTAAAGTATGGTAAAAACTGTTTCTCTGCCTTCTCTCTTAAATTGGTTCTTCATAATTTAAATTCAATCTTTTATTTGTCCCTTTTATAATTTTTATACCATTTTTTTCTTCTTCAAAAAACTTTCCACCCGCTTGTTGAAGTATAATTTTACCTGCTTCATAATCCCATCTTTTTAAATTTAAATGTATTAAAAAATCAATTCTTCCACATGAAAGATAAGCAAAATCAAGAGAAGCAGAACCCATCATTCTAATTCTTTTAACTTTTTTAATAATCCCTTCTAAAATATCCATACCATAGTTAACTTCTTTTTCACCAACCATAAATCCAATACTCAAAATGGCATTTTCAATTTTATCTATGTCACTTACTTCAATTTTTTTTCCATTTAAATATGCGCCTTGTCCTTCAATACCTGTAAAGATCTCTTCTCTAAAAAAATCATAAATAATACCAAATTTTTCATCCTTCCCTAAAAATGCGATTGAAATACAACAATGGGGTATCCCTCTTGAAAAATTTAAAGTTCCGTCAAGAGGATCAATTATCCACAGGTTATCGTTTTTATTTCCTTCTAATCCGCTTTCTTCACATAAAAAACTATCATATGGAAAGAAACGTTTAATATTTTCAGTAATAATTTTTTCACTTTCAATATCCTGTCTTAATTTAATATCATATCTAAATTCCTTCAGTTTACAAGTATAATCAATCCTTTCTTTTAAATATTTACCCGCCTTTTTAATTACTTCTATTCCCAAATCAAATCTTCTCATTTTTACCAATTCCCTATATCATCCTTCGTTCCAAATTTTCTATCAGGTCCAGCAGACAATAAAAGAAAGGGTATATTATCATAATCTGTTTGTGGATATTTGTAAATAATTGGCATTTTCCATGCATCAAGTATATTTCCCTCATTATCAATATCTTCTTTTTTAAACCTTATATACGGGCCGTGCCATCTTTCATCACTACATGGTCCTTGCAATTTTTCAATAAGAATCCTACTCCCTTTACCATCTCCTTCCGGATAGTCACAAAAATCAGTTTCATAGATAGAGAGTGCTGCTTCAATTGTATTTATAATTGCTTTTGTTCTTGCTATTAATGCTTTATTTCTTGACTTATGTAAAACAGGTAGAGAGATTGCTGCTATAAAAGATATAATCACTAATGAAATAACTATTTCCATTAAAGTGAATCCTCTTCTTTTGAATTTCTCCTTTTTATAATATTTTCCCATTTTACCAATTGAGCAAATAATTTAAATTGATATAATGTTTTATTTTTTCACAAAATTCCTTGGCTCCTTTATATGGTCCTTCTGGATGGTTAAGTAAATATGAACCAGCAAGTAATGCAACATCATAACCAAATTTTTTATCATAATGTTTTTCAAGATTCAATTCTAAATTTTCAATCCTCAACCCACCAGCAGCAACAGGAATTGTGTCCTTCAAAGTATTTAAATCTTCTCTCATAATAAATATTAAGTGATTAAGCAGTTGTTCATCAAGAGAAGCAATATGGGTATCAGATACACCAAAAACACCATGTTGGAAAAAATCCCCTCCACAGAGACGAATTAATTTTACAAATACACCATCATCTATTCTTCTATTTCCAGTAGACAAAGCACTTCTTCCACCACTATGGGCATATAAAGGAACATTTATTTCAGAAGATTCTCTTAAAATTTTTAATACTTCAAAATTATGACCAAGAACTACATTTAACATTAATGCAGATGCTCCAAACTCTATATATCTTTTTGCTGTATCAAGTATTTTATCGGCTCTTTCAACAAGATGAGGCGCATAAATGCACCTATTCCCTGTTTCCTCATAAGCCCTTTTTAATGCTTCACTAACAAGTTTAATTTTCCTTTTTTCATCACAATAATATGGACTTAACATTTTCTCGTCATCTTTAATAAATTTCACTCCACCTTTGGCAGCAAGATAACATTTTTCTGCAACTTCTTTTTCTGTTAATCCAGCACATGGTTTTATTATGGTACCTATTATTGGATATGGGAAATGGGTTTCTGTAATCTTTCTAATTCCTTCTATTCCAAATCTTGGCCCTTTAAATTTATTTAATAGTTTAGTGGGAAGATTTATATCAATTAAAGCAATTTTTGAATAATAAACAAATTCAAGAACAGGACCTCCACAGGCAAGCATTAAAATTTGATATAATGGGTCTTTTTCAAAAGATATATTTATAATAGGTGTTCTTATAAAAAGGATACCTTCTCCTTTATCAAAAATAAAAATTTTTTCAACATCAGCAACACATTTTTTAAAAAGTGAAGTGGGTCGACCTTCCCCTATCCATTTCCCTGTTGTTTCTTCAATTGCAAGTCTTTTTGAAACACTCACTATATCTCCATCACATTTTAAATAATAAACAAGTTCTATGGCTTCTTCTTTTTTATATTTTGAGCCAATTTTTACAATTTCTTTTAATTTCTTTCTTCTCAATTCTATTGGAAGATATCCAGTTTTAAATATCTTCACCATTTTGTTCCTATATCTTTTAAATAAAAACAAAAATCATTTACTTCTTAAGCAATATTCCTTTTTTACTTCCGATATATTTTAATAGTGGTGATAAATAGGCCAGTTTTTATATTTAACTAAACTTTCTTCAACTGCATCTGCAACGCAAGATAAATTTATAACTGTATGATGTTCAAATCCATTCTCACATATAAATTTAAGAAGTTTCTGTAAATCTTTTATTTCTGCAACTCCAATCCCTCCAAATGTATCTATTTTATCATCTGTTATCTCTCCTTCTCCAATATAACCTTTTATAACTCCAAAGTTATCATCTGTTGATAGCCGCAAATATGTAAAATCTGATTTTTTTATAATTCCACACACAGAACCATAAGCATTTTCTTTTCCGACACTTTCTGCTATTATTTCCTGATAACTTATTTTTGATTTCTTTAAAATTGAAACAGGGAAATTACTACAATGGAATAAAATAACCTTATCTTTTTCACCCTTATAATTATTATTCAAATCAACTATTGCACTTGGTAAATTACTCGCTAACTGAAGAATATACATACTCAAAACTCCTGTAATATCAACTTCACAGGCAGAAGGGACCAAAAAATCTGATAAATAACTTAAAACTGCACAGGGAACAATACCAAAATTTTCTTCAATAGATGTCCAGCACTGAAATCCAATACCTTTAATATCATTTTCTCTTATCCATTCCTCAAGAACGATTTTTAATTTTGAGAATTTTATTAATGAATTTTCTGGAACTCCTTTTGTATCTGTATAATTTCTAAACTTTTCTATCTCCTCTTTAATCCTTTTATCGTTATCCCTTATTTTTGATATTCTTGCAAGTATTTCAGATAAATCAATCACATCAACACTTATACCATTTCTCTCAAGTATTTTTTCACTATATCTTACTGTTTTAAAAGCATCGGGTCTTGTTCCTACCGCTCCAAGTTTTAAGTTTTTAAGTCCTTTAACAATTCTACATATCTTCTCAAATTTTTCTATATCATTTTTAAATTCCTCGCTTTCAATATCCTCTGTATGGCTTTCTGTTAATGTAAATTTAATTCCATATTGATATAAAACATTGCATAAAGAAATTTTTCCACAAAAACTATCACGCCTATTTTTAACATCCATCTTATTTATCTCATCAGGAAACGCATGAATTAAAACAGGGACAGAAAGACCTGAAAGTTTTATAGAATCAGATACTGCCTTTTCATCACCAAAATTTGGGAGTGAAACAATAATTCCATCAATTTTATCCTTATTTTTTGAAAATAATTCTGCACATTTTTTTGCATCTTTATAATTTTCAACAGAACCAAATTTTGTTTCATTTTCTCCAAGTGTAATTATTTCAAATTTCTTACTCAAAAATTTTAATAGTTTTTCTCTTCCTTCTTTACATAGATGGTCTGGGAAAAAACTTCTATTTCCAATAATAAGACCTATTGCCAATTTTTCCATATTATCCTCCATTTAATAGATTGGATAATGGATAAAGAAGATCATCTCCTTTTGGTGTTGTATCACCTGCTTTTGTCTCTAACTTTCCATTTGGTCCTGCTGAATAAATTATCATAACTTTTTCATTCTCATTATAAGCAACAAGATAAGGATGGCCCCAAGGGTCAAGTGGTGTTCCATAAGGAGGTGGATTGTCAAGTTCTCCATCTCCATTCTCATCCCAGCCAGAACCACTTCCAGAGGCATCTCCAATACATCTCGGTAAACTACCATTATCAACTCTATATATGAATCTACTACCACACCGTATATGTAAAAGGCTCTCTGAAGCAATTGTTAATTCACTTTCTTTTGTTGTATCATCTTTACCCTTTTCTTTATCCCAATATGCTTTAACCTTAATAATCCTTCTTGAAGGAAGAAACTCTCCCTCTACTCCAATTAAATCACACAATCTTAAATAATATCCAGTCTGCTTTTTAACTGTTTTCATTCCACGTGCTAAGGTTGCCATATCATTTTCTGTTCTTCTGATTCTTTCTCTGCGAACTTGTATTATTATTGGCGGAATAAAAACAAAAAGAATAACCACTATTTCTCATCTCTTTTTATATAAATTTCCAGGTAAGGTCATCACCTCTTGGTGTTGCATTACCTGCTTTTGTCTCTAACTTTCCATTTGGTCCTGCTGAATAAATTATCATAACTTTTTCATTCTCATTATAAGCAACAAGATAAGGATGGCCCCAAGGGTCAAGTGGTGTTCCATAAGGAGGTGGATTGTCAAGTTCTCCATCTCCATTCTCATCCCAGCCAGAACCACTTCCAGAAGCATTTCCAATACATCTCGGTAAACTCCCATTATTAGATGTATATTTCATTGTTGGTTGATAAGTTATATAAGGTCCATCCCAGTGATGATCATTTTGCTGGTCAATTGTTAACTCGCTTTCTGAAGATGTAGAATCTTTATTTTCTTGGTTATCCCAATATGCAATAACGGTTCTTGAACCGGAATTAGGAACCGGTGTAGGGAAATCAGCCAATCTTACATAATATCCTGTATCCATTTTTACTGCTGACATTATACCTGCTAAATTTGCCATTTCTGATTTTGCTTTATCTATTTGTGCTTTTGACCTTGCTTTTCTTATTACTGGAAGTAAAATTCCAGCAAGGAAAGCAATAATAACCATAACAACAAGCAACTCAATCACTGTAAATCCCTTTTTTTTCATTTTTTTCTCCTTTTTTAAACATATCCTTTATTTTTTAAAAAATCAAAAAGTTCCTTTACAAATCCTTCAAAAATATTCAAATTTTCACATGCTTCCAAAACTTCTTCTTCGCTCACTTTCCAGTAAAGATGAACAAGACGATTCCTTAAACCCTCCAATTTAATCATTTCCTTTTCCAATTTCTCACTTATAATCTTTTCTTTCCTTAAATTTTTCAATATCTCCTTATATGTATCAGGTCTTTTTAAAGAAAGCCCTGAAATAATATGATTCCCTATATTTAAACAATCTTCTATTGCAAGTTGTAAATTCCTCTCAATTGCTGAAATTAAAATCTCCTTTTCTTCTTTTTTCTTCTTTATTTCTTTAATCTTTCCAACATGCTCCTTTAATCTTTCAATCTGCAAAAATAATTTTTCTTTATCTATCCCAGAAGGAACCATTTTCAATTTTTTCTTTCATCTTTTCAAAATATTCATTCCTTATATAATGAGTGTCAAGATATTCATTTTCTTTTTCTGTCTCAAATTCAATTTTTGTTTTTAAATCTTTTGCATATAAACATTTCCCTTCTTTTAAAATTCTGTGTATTAATGTCATTGGAACTCTTTTTAAATTTACAATATCTATTGCCTCATCCTCAAAAATTTCTTCAAGTTTTTCAATCAATTCAATTTCCTTAACAAAATCTTTTTCAGGTAAATAGGCGACATCTATATCACTCAATTTCCATGCTTTTCCTTTTGAATATGAGCCATAAATATAAAAAAGGGAAATATCAAACTCTCTACAAACTTTTTCAATCTCTCTCTCAATTTTTCCAAAATCAATCTTTTTACCTTCCCTACTTTTTAAAACTGAATAAAATCTCATTCCTCACCCCATTCCGCTTTTTCACCATTATCATTTATAACAACTGAATAACCATTTTTCCTTGCTGCGACATTCCCCATATGTGGTGTTCCATCATCAGCATCAACAGAAAAATCTATATCCTGCAATTTTACCCAATTAACAGACCCATCTATATATAAGACATTCATTCCACTTGCATGATTTCCAGTTAAAGGATTGCATCCATTTAAATTAGGGTAATCTGACAAATCTTTTGTATTATATATCCCTCTATCACTTGCAACAGGAACTGGTCTTGTTGATTTATTTGATGTGGAAAGACCAAAGACAAAAGCATAAGAAGCATACCAATCATTTCTCCACTCTTCCCAATTATTATCAGAAGGAGGGGTAGAATGATATTCCTCTATCTCTCCATTAGGAGGGGGTAAATTTCTACTTATTGAACTTGGACACCAAAATACTTTTGGACTACTTATATAATTTGGGTAAATAGAGGTAGTTCTGTTAATTCTATCTGCATTATATAATCCCTCTTTATCAGCAGGAAACTTTTCAAAATAATCCTCTGCATACATCTCATAAGCAGCAGAAAATTGTTTTAAATTATTAATACATGTTGTTCTTCTCGCTTTTTCTCTTGCCTGCGATAAGACAGGTAAGATTAAACCAGCAAGCATACCAATTATAATAACTACAATAAGTAATTCTAGTATTGTAAAACCCTTTTTTTTCATATTTTCTCCTTTTTATTGCCCTCCACCTTCTCCTCCACCACCACCTGAAGTTTGAGCTGAAAGACTCATAGCAATTTTAATCAATGGCATATACATTGAAATAACAATAAAACCAACAATCCCACCAAGAAATACAATCATTATTGGCTCTAACATTGAAGATAGTGCTGCAACTGCTGCATCAACTTCTGTCTCATAGGCATCTGCAATCTTATCAAGCATGGCATCCATCTGTCCTGTCTCTTCTCCAACTGCAACCATATTTGTTACCATAGGTGGAAAAACTTTTGTCTTTAACATTGGACCTGCAATACCTTCTCCTTCTCTAACTCTATTTCTTATTTCATTTATCCCATTGGCAATAACATCATTTCCAACTGTATCCCTAACAATTTGAAGTGCCTGCAATATAGGAACTCCACTTGAAATTAAAGTCGCAAATGTTCTTGCAAATCTTGCAATTATTGTTTTTGAGACAATAGGACCGAATAAAAATATCTTAAGTTTTATCATATCAATCCAATATCTTGTAACTTTAATTCTCCTTAGCACTCTATAAAGTAAAACAAGAGCAATTACTACTAATATAATAACCCAACATTTTTGAAGCATTAAATTTGATAAAGCAATACAGAGTTTTGTTGGACCAGGTAAGTCTCCTACCTCCATCTCTTCAAAAATTTGCTTAAATACTGGAACTATTCTTACCATAATAAATGTTAATATTCCAATTGTAACAACAAGAACTACACATGGATATGCCATTGCTGATTTTATTTTTGCTCTTAGTTTCGCCTCTTTTTCCATAAATTCTGCAAGTCGTGAAAGGACTATTTCAAGAGCTCCACCTGCCTCACCTGCTTTTATCATAGCAACATAAATTCTTGGGAAACTGGCTGGATGTTTACTTAATGCTTCTGAAAATAATGCTCCACTTTCTATATCATCTGCTATTTTCCCAAGAATTCTACTTGCTGCTCCTTTCCTTTGTTCTTTTAATACTCTTATTGACCTTAAAAGTGGTAATCCTGCGCCTATAAGTGTTGCCAATTGTCTTGTAATAATCATAAGTTCTTTTGGTTTTATTCTATTTCCACCAAAAAACGGAATTGAAAACGGAACTGAAGTCCCTTTATCTGTAGCCTTTTTTGCTGATTTTGTAGGTTTTTCTTTCTCTGTCTTTTCTTTAGTTTTTGTAGGTTGCTCTTTTGCTGGAGATACACTTGTTACAAAATATCCCATACTTTTTAATTTTGCTACTGCTTCCGGAACCCCCGGGGCATCTATTGTCCCAGTTAATACCTTCCCCGAACTGTCTATTGCATTATATTGAAAGAGTGCCATCTTATCCTCCTTTAATACCCATGAACTGCTTTTGATACCTCTTCTATAGTAGTTATACCCAAATTTATTTTTTGAAGTCCATCCTCAAGCAATGTTTTCATCTTACAACTTCTTATTGCTATCTCTCTTAATTCTCCAAGTGGTTTTCTCTCATATATTGCTTCCCAGAATTCTTCATTAGGGGTTAAAATTTCAAAAATTCCTGTTCTTCCTTTATATCCACCTCTACAGAATGGACATCCAACTGCTTTATAAAACTCCATTCCTTCTGCTTTTTCAGAAGTTAAACCAACTTCAAGTAATTCCTGTTTTGTTGGTTGATATACTTGTTTACATCTTGGACACAGAACTCTTACCAATCTTTGTGCAATAACTCCTTCTATTGTTGAAGCAAGTAAAAATGGTTCTACATTCATATCAACAAGACGATAAATAGTTGTTGGTGCATCATTTGTATGTAAAGTGCTTAAAACAATATGACCTGTTAACGATGCCTGAATTGCCATTTGTGCTGTATCAAAATCCCTTACTTCTCCTACAAGTATTATATCTGGATCCTGCCTTAATATACTCCTCAAACACTTTGCAAAAGTAAGTCCTATATGTTCTTTTATAGGAACTTGAATCGCTCCATCAAGCATATACTCAACTGGATCCTCTGTAGTTATAACTTTTACATCAGGGGTATTCAATTTCCTTAAAATAGCATATAATGTTGTTGTTTTACCACTACCTGTCGGTCCTGTTGCAAGTATTATTCCATGTGGTTTTCTTATCATCTTTTCAATCTTTTCCATATCTTCTGGTAAAAGTCCAAGATTTTCAAGTTCAAATATTGTTTTTCCTCTATCAAGTACTCTAATAGCAAGACATTCTCCAAAAACAGTTGGAACAGTATTTACACGAAGGTCAACCGATCTACCCATAACAGATAATTCAATTCTTCCATCCTGTGGAAGACGCCTTTCAGCAATATCCATCCCAGCCATAATTTTAAAACGACAAAATAATGCAAAAGCAACACCTTTGGGTGGATGAATCAAATCGTATAAAACACCATCAACTCTATATCTTATCCTAAAATCATCTTCAAATGGCTCAAGGTGTAAATCAGATGCATTATCTCTAACTGTTTGTAACAAAATTAAATCAAATAATTTAATTACAGGAGGTAAAGAAGCAATTTCCTCAAGGGATGTTATTGTTGCATATTCTCCCTGACTTGCTATTGTCTCTAATTCTTCTATTTCTTCAACATCTTTGGCAAGCCATTTTATTAAATCATCTACTGTTTCTATTTCCTTTCCATAATATGTATTGATTGCATTCTTTATATCATTTTCATCAGCAAGCACCATTTTAACTTTACATCCAAGAATAAAAGAGAGATCATCCTGAATATTTAAACTTAAAGTATCACCGGCTGCAATTGTTAATACCTCTTTTTCAAATTTTACTGGAATAACATTATATGTTTTTGCAAGTGCAGAAGGGAAAAATTCTATTGCTTTTTGATCTATAAGTGTATTTTTTAAATCTATCATTTCAACACCGGCCTGTATACTCAAAATCCTTTTTAAATCCCTCTCACTTATAAATCCAAGATCAACAAGAATTCTTCCAAGATAATGGCCGGTTTCTCTCTGTTTTTCAAGTGCAATTTTTAGTTGCTCTTCTGTAATAAGTCCCTCTTCTATAAGTAATTGGCCCAGTAATCTTTTTGCCACCATACTATTTCACCCTCTCTTCCTCTTTCTCTTCTTTTTCCATCTCTACTTTTATTCCTTCTTCTCTTCTTTCTCTTAAAATCTCTTCTCCAAGAACTCCCTCTGCAACAAGTTGTGCTTTAACACTATCAGGATCATATGAAAATGTTAAGACATCATCAAGCCCAATTTTACCTTCCTTAAATAACCTCATTAAAAATGAATCCATTGTTACCATTCCCCATTTTGCTCCTGTCTGTATCTCTGAAATAATTCTATATGTTTTCCTTTCTCTAATTAAATTCTGAATTGAGGAAGTAGAAACCATTATTTCAAAAGCAGCAATTCTTCCGGGTCTATCTATCCTTTTTAATAAAACTTGTGATATAATTGCGAGAATTGAGACAGAAAGCATAACCCTTATCTGCTCTTGCTGAGCAACTGGAAATACATTTATAATTCTATCTACTGTCCTTGCTGCTCCTGTTGTATGCAATGTTGCAAAAACAAGATGTCCTGTTTCTGCTGCTGTTATTGCTGCTTCTATTGTTTCAAGGTCTCTCATTTCACCTACAAGGAATACATCCGGATCTTGTCTCAAACCCCTTCTTAATGCTTCAGCGAATGTAGGAACATCCACTCCAAGTTCTCTCTGGGTTATTATTGACCTTTTATGAAAATGGTAATACTCAATAGGGTCTTCAATCGTAATAATATGTCTATCAAGATTTGTATTTATCCAGTCAATCATCGTAGCAAGAGTTGTTGTCTTACCGGAACCTGTTGGACCTGTAACTAAAACTAAGCCACGTGGTCGTGTTAATAAAAATTTCATAGTTTCTTCATTAAGCCCTATTTCCTGGAATGTTAAAAATTTATAAGGTATCAATCTTAAAGCCATTGCAATATGACTTCTTTCCTTAAATACACTTACTCTAAATCTTGCAAGATCTTTATAAGCAAAACCAAAATCGGTTCCACCAACTTTCTGCAGTTCCTCTTGATGGTCTTTTGATGTAAGTGCTTTCATATAATTTACAGTATCATCAGGAGTTAAAGGTTCGCTATCAAGTTTATGAAGTCCCCCATGGAGACGAGCCATTGGAGGCAAACCTACATTTAAATGTAAATCTGATGCATTTTCTCTAATAACAAATTCAAGTAATTCTTCAATTCTTTTTGCCATTTTACTCCTCCCCGGTAACAGATATTACTTCGTCTATAGTAGTTAAACCCATCTTAACTTTCAATATACCATCTTCAAACATACTTCTCATTCCAGATTTTTCAGCCACTTTTCTTAATTCACTGGCACTAACCCTTTTTAAAGTTAATTCTCTCAATTCGTCATTCATTATAAAAATCTCAAAAATACCTATCCTTCCAAAAAAACCAGTAAAACCACATTCATTACATCCTTTTGGCTGACAAACATTTACTTCCTCTCCTTCTTTAATTCTCAATTTTTTCTTCATTTCTTCATCAGGTTCAATCCTTTCTTTACAATGAGGGCATAATACTCTTACAAGTCGCTGGGCCATACATGCCTGAACTGCAGAAGCAACTAAAAATGGAGGCATCCCAAGGTCAATTAATCTTGTTATCGCACTTGGAGCATCATTCGTATGTAATGTTGAAAATACAAGATGTCCTGTTAATGCTGCACGTAATGCAATATCTGCTGTCTCCTTATCTCTAATCTCACCAACAAGAATAATATCTGGAGATTGTCTTAAAAATGCCCTTAAAGCATTTGCGAAGGTAAGCCCGATATCTGGATTTACAGGAGTCTGATTTATTCCTGGGATTTGATATTCAACAGGCTCTTCAACAGTCATAATTTTCCTATCAATTGTATTTAATTTTTGAAGAGAAGCATAAAGAGTGGTTGTCTTACCGGAACCTGTTGGACCTGTAACTAAAACAAGACCTCCTGTAAATTTTAAAATATTATTCCATTTTTCAAGGTCATCGGGTAAAAATCCAAGTTTATCAAGACCTATTAACATTTTTGTTTTATCAAGAATTCTCAAAACAACACTTTCTCCATAAATTCCAGGTAAAGTTGAAACACGAAAATCAATTGGACGTCCTCCAATATCAAGCATTATTCTTCCATCTTGTGGAAGGCGCTTTTCTGCAATATCCATTTTTGACATAAGTTTTATTCTCGCTATTATTGCTTTCTCAATCCTTTTTGGAGGGGAAACAACTTCATATAATACACCATCTATTCTAAATCTAACTCTAAATTTTTTTTCAAGTGGTTCAAGATGTATATCACTTGCTCTTCTTTTTAATGCTTCAACAAAAATAAGATTAACTATTTTAATAACAGGTGCCTGAATCGCAAGCGCTTCTTCATCTTCCTCCATTTCTACAGATCCAGGTAGATCCATATCCATAGTTGCACTACTTGCTTCTTGAAGCATGGCTGATAAATCATCCATTTCATCCTCACCATAATATTTTTCAATTAATGCATCTATTTCCTCTTTAAAAGTAACGAGAACTTCAACATTTTTTATACCTTCTATATTAGCAATTTTTTTAAAATAATCAGAAGCAAGAATATTTATCGGATCATCAGTAACAAAAACAAGAGTATCTAATCTTTTATCCCATGGTACAAATCTATGCTTTTTTATAACTTTTGGGGGGAGAATATTTAAAATTTCTGGTGGAATTTCCCTTGGTGGTAGTTCTTTTTGGACAATACCTAATTGAAAATAAAAAGATGGACCTATATCTCCAATTGGAAGCATTCCCCTTCCTTGCAAAATCTCTTTCAATGGCTGCCCTGTCCTTTCCTGTTCTTCCAATGCCTGATCTAAACTTTTCTTATCCCAAAGGCCTACATTTTGTATTATACTAATTATTTCTCTTTTTGTTGGCATACAAAAAAATTTTACCTATAAAATAAAAAATTGTCAAGTGTTCGTCCTCTTTTGATCATCAATTCTTAAAACCCATATCCCTCAATCATCCCCAAATCCCACCTACGAGGTGGGAAGTTTTGATTTTTTAAATGTTAAAAAAATAATTCCTCCTATAATTCCATTTAAAATTACACTCAAAAGAACAAGAATTGATAAAATAAAAGCATTTTCTCTACCAATAAAATCAGAAAATAAAAAAATATAAGAAAACTCTCTGATACCCAATCCCCCAATAGATGGTATTAAAGTTGAAACCCAAATTAAAGGTATATAAACAAAAAATGGCAAAATTTTTAATTTTTTCCATACAATTGAAATTGCTAATAGATATTGGGAAAAAATTGAAATTATTTGGAGAAGAAAACTTATAAACATCGCAAGATAAAAAAATTTTTTATTTTCTGTAAAGTAAAAATGGATTGAGTTATATAAATTTGAAATTTTTTCGTTTAAAAACTGTGGCAATAATTTTTTAAATGGACAATAGAAAAATTGAGCCATTCTTCTAATTGAAAAGAAAAAGAGAAAAAATATTAGAAAAAAAAGGGAGAAAAGAATTAAATTATGTATTTTGTAATCCACTCTATAAAAAAAAATAGAGACCGCTCCCATTATCATCACTGTTAAAGAGCCTATATACCTATCAATTAAAACTGATATTCCACTCAAAAACTTTTCCTTCTCATCCTTAACAATATAAAAAATTTTAACAATATCTCCTCCTGCAGATGTGGGAAGAAAATTATTAAAAAATAGCCCAATCATAGTCAGTTTAAAAATAAAAAAATTTGACAGTTTTTTTTTAAAATAAATTTGGAGAATATACTTAAATCTTAAGGCCAGAAAGTAGTTATCAATCAAAATTAATATATAAGCAAAAATTAAAAAAGGTAAATATGCATTTTTTACAATTTCAACAGTTTCTCTTAAATTTATTTTTTTGATAATTAAGTAGAGAAATAGAAGGCTAATTAAAATCTTTATTGACGAAAAAATTATTTTTTTTTTCACTTTGAAAGTAAATTCAAAATTGCCATCCCAAACTTTTCTGCCACTTCTGGACCAACTCCTGTGATTATATTACCATCAATCTCTACCGGGTTTTGGGTATATATTGCTCCATTTTTCTTTAAAATTCCAGATGCGGAAGGGAAACAGGTAGCTTTTTTCCCTTTTAAAATACCTGCATTTGCTAAAATCCCAGGTGCAAGACAGATCGCTCCAACAACCTTTTTGTTTTTATAAAATTCAGATGCAAGTTTCTTTGCCTCATTATTGTCAAATAAACTTTCTGAGCCGGTACCTCCAACAAAAATTATTCCATCATAATCGCTTTCTTTAACTTCATTAAGGGTCAATGTAACATTTACTGTGCCTCCAAGCATACCCTGAGCAACTCCTTTTTTAACAGAAGCAATATCAACTGAAATCCCATTTTTTTCAAATATTTTTTTAGGGACAAAAAGTTCTTCATCTCTAAAATTTTGATAGGCAATAACCATTAAAACTTTTTTGGTTTTGGGATATAAAATTGAAAAACAGATCAAAACAATAAGAAATAAAACTTTATATCTCATTCCTCACCCCCTTTTTCAATCTTTTCTTTTATTTTATGCAATATTCCATTTATAAATTTTGGAGAATCAGCATCTCCATATTTTTTTGATATTTCAACTCCTTCATTTATACTTACCACTTTAGGTATATCATTCCTGAAAAAGATCTCATATGTTCCAATTCTTAAAATATTTCTATCAATACAACTCATTCTTTCTATTTCCCAATTTAAAGAAACATCTGAGATAATTTTATCAATCTTCTCTATCTTTTCTATAACACCAATAACTATTTCATTTGCGAATTTCTTTATCCCTTCTTTTTCTTCTACATTTTCCCAAAATTCTTCTATTATCTTTTGATAAGGTTCCTTTCTTACATCAATCATATATAACATTTTTAAAGCATATTCTCTTGCTTTCCTCCTTGACATAATTTATTTTTTTTCTTTTTTTTCTATAACTATTTCATATTCTTCATAATCTTTTAAAAGTTTTATAAGTTTTTCTGCTTCTTTGGGGATAGCAACCTTTTTCTTTATTATTATATCTTTCAACTTTATCCCTTTCTCTCCATAAAACTCCTCATTTGCCTTATCATCTGAGAAAAGGACTCCTCCTTCAACTGCAATCCCCCCAAAAACACCTCTACTTATTCCATAAGCAAGAATGGCTGAACCCAGAGATACTTTCCCTTCAAAATTTCTTCCAATTGGACCTGCAGAAACACCAATATCTCCCCCAAGTTTAACTTTTGTATTCAGAAGCATATTTAACCCTTTTTCATTCATAATTAATAAAATTAAATCAGTTATTTGAGCACCTATCTGCCAACCAAAACTTATCTCAACTGTACCAACAAATCCAGGTGGACTCCATTCTCCTTTTTCTCTATCCCTTGCAATAATTATCCCTTCTCCACCTTTACCTCCAAGTAAAAAACCACCTTTAAATTGTCTTAAAAAAACCACACCATAACATTCTTTAATAAGTGACAATGGTATTCCTACATCAGGTTGTTTTAGCATATATTCAAGTAAATTTTCGGCAACCTTTATTCTCTTTTTATATTTCTCTTTATTATCAGCAGAAAAACTAAATCTAAAAGAGATAAATGAAAGTAAAAGAATAACTATAATTTTTCTCATAACAATCTCCTCTTTTAAACAATCATT
>Ga0272449_1002377_pt1 | contig 17601 bp, 19 predicted proteins | sample YNPCB0241_FD_198679 | JGI IMG/M metagenome (GOLD analysis project Ga0272449, IMG submission 198679) | Hot spring sediment microbial communities from Yellowstone National Park, WY, United States - YNP-CB-024-1 | ecosystem: Environmental > Aquatic > Thermal springs > Hot (42-90C) > Sediment... | reverse complement strand
GTAAAGGCTACTGGTCTTGGTCTTCTGATATTGCCAACTACAAGCTTATAGTATGTGCTGATGAGTTAAGGGCATGCAGGATAGAGCCGTCACACCCAGCTTATGCTGCACACAAAAATGGCGTTCCATTCTTAGAAATAGCTGACCAGCCTTACGCTCAAGCTGCTTACAGGTTTGGCTATGCTAAAAGCTACATAGGCGGGACGAGCAACGAAGATTTGTTTATAACAAGACAGCATGAAATCACTCAAGGATTTTCCGGCTCAGTAGACGTGCTTTTAGGGTCTAAAATGAACATAATTCCAGATTATCAACTATCATCCGCAGCAATAGACCTAGCTGATTCTGGCAATCATTCTTCCTCAACTCTATTCATAGCAAGCAAATATGCCTATATAGGCTGGTTCAATGATAAAGATGCTCAAAGCTTGACTTATGATGGGGCGACTATCTTCAACAGAGTGTTGAGTTGGCTTACATTTTCCTCAGTCGAAGAAGATACCAATCCACCTGTAGTGCTTTCATACTCACCAAGTAATTCCATTAACACAAGAAAGCCTTTGATAACTTTGAATACCAACGAAAATGCTGTTTGCAGATTCTCTTTTAGCCAGAGAAACTATGAGCAAATGGAATTCGAGTTCCCAAAGAACGAGCCGATGCATGAATATCAATTCAACGTCGAATTGCCTAATGGCATTTACACTGTTTACGCAAGCTGCAAAGACCTGTCAGGAAATGAAATGCCATTGGTATCTTGGCAATTCTCAATAAACTTGCCTGAATACAAGGATATAGCCTTCATCTGCAGGACTGATGAATGCAACTATGGCATAGAGCGACAAACGATAAAGTGGTTCGAAAGTAAGGGATGGACAGTCGAAAGTAAAGGCTACTGGTCTTGGTCTTCTGATATTGCCAACTACAAGCTTATAGTATGTGCTGATGAGTTAAGGGCATGCAGGATAGAGCCGTCACACCCAGCTTATGCTGCACACAAAAATGGCGTTCCTTTTTTAGAAATAGCTGATTTGCCTTATGCTCAAGCTGCTTACAGGTTTGGCTATGCTAAAAATTATATAGGCTTTGTAAGGTCTGAATCTTTGCATGTAACTAGAGATCATTACATCACTCAAAACATTTCAGGTTCTGTGAATATATTACCAAATCCAAAGTTTAATGTGATACAAGATTACTGGCTTTCTTCGAAAGTCACAGATTTGGCTGATTCCGGCAATCATTCATCATCAACCTTGTTTGTAACAAATGATTATGCCTATGTCGGCTGGTTTGGCGCGAATACACCACAACAATTAACGCCAACAGGGTCTTTAATTTTAGACAGAGTGGTTCACTGGCTCGTTTCTTGAATTTTTATAAGACAAATTTATTCTATTGAGAATTTTACCATAACTCAGCACAAAAATGCACCATGCTTTATTTAATATTCAGCTTGTAATTTGTCCTTTTATCAAAACCTCGATCACTATTATAGCTCAAAGGTTCTTAGGGTCAATTCTGTTTATCCATTTTATTTTGTTCCACTCTTTGTCAGCTGAAATTATATCTTTTACAGAATTTATCTCCATAGTAGCTAAATGGATGTAATCAACACCAGATACATTATAAGAGTATTCAGAAGCTTTTCTTATAACTAAAAAATCAATGTCAAACCATATTATCGGTAGAGACAAAATTGCTTCGATATTTTTTTGTATATCCAGCTGTTTTTGACCATTTTTTTCCAATATCTTATTGATTTTTGTAAGGACATTTATGATTTCTATGAGCACTAGAATAGAGGCACATGCTTTGATTTCATTAGATTCTATTTTAATGAGCACTCTTTTACAATGCTGACCATACTCAGGATGATTCTCTATAGCGTATATAAAGACATTCGTATCTATATACATCATCCAAAATCATCTCTAGACTTTTTGACGAGCTCAACAGCATCTATATCAAGAGTTATTTGCGATGTAAGAAAATCGACAGGATTCTTCATCTTTTGGTTTTTAAGGACAACAACCATACCTTTTGCTATATGCCATTCTATTTCCTCTCCAGGCTTTATACGAAGAAACTTTCTTACATCTTTGGGTATACTCGTCTGGTATTTCTTTGTTATCCTAGTCTTTTTTTCCATAAAAAATTATTACATGTAATACTATTTAAAGTAATGCCAAAAATTGTTTAATAAGTTTTTCATATTCATTTCTAGAAATTTCAGCATTTCTCAATATTTTCTGCTTCAAGGCAAAGTTCGATAACTTTGATATTTTTCATAACTTTATTTTTAATACAAAAACGATATTTTTTGATGACGGATATGGAAAGACTAGTAAGTATACCAAAATCTGACTTGGAAAGTTTAGAGGCAACTATAGAGACATTGCAGAACAAATATGTTATGGAGCAGTTGGAAAAAAGCGAGAAAGATATAATAAAAGGGAGAGTAAGAAATATAGGCTTTGTAGAAACCATCTGTAAATTTTGGTGTTTGGTGCCGGTTGAAAAATTTCACTTATCTTGTTATTTGTTTTCACTAAAGGGTAAATCTATAAAAATTTAGCTATTTTACTAAAGGGTTTCTACAGAGCCGAAATATAGACAAATTTATAAAAGAGAGTCAATAAAATTTTACGGCTTCATCTTTGTGGAGTATCGCTTTTAGTATAACTTTTTAGCAACTCTATGTTTCTTTTTGAATTCTCTTTCGAAAGTTTCTGTTGTTTCAACAGTAATGCTTTAAACTATTTTTAATACAAAAACAATATTCTTTACATGCTGAAGGTTCATAGAGAAATATTGAAAGAATTCAAGCCGTTAAAGGCTAAAGTCATCCTCTTCGGTTCAGTCGCTAGAGGCGATTATGATTATGACTCAGACATAGATATAGCCATCATCTCAAAAAGAAAAATAAAGGAAAGGGCAGAGAAGATCGCCGACAAGGTTTTGCTTAAATATGGCAAAGTTGTTTCTTTAAAGTTTTTTGATGAAGAGGAATTCTATAAAAAGGTTGAAGAAAAAGACCCATTTGTTATGGAGATATTAAAAGGAAAGGTGATATACGATGGATGAAAGGACAAAGAGTATAATAAAAGAAGAGATTGACAAAGCTGAAAAAAGGTTGAAGGCAGCAGAGGTTTTGCTTGAGAAAGATATGGTAGAGGATGCAGCCAACAGAATTTATTATTCAGTCTTTTATGCCGCGAAGGCTATGCTAAACTCTCTTGGGTATGATGCCAAAACACACAGCGGTTTAATTTCAGAGTTTGGTTTGAGGATAGTCAAACCTAGAAAAGCAGATAAAAAACTGGGTGCTATTTTGAGAAAGACGTTCGAACTAAGAGAAAGCGCAGATTACAGTCTAGCTGCTATCATAGAGAAGGAGGAAGTAGAAGAATTGATGAAAGGTGCAAAGGAATTTCTAAAAGAAGCAAAAAATTTTGTTAGCAAAAATCTCTAGATTTTCTATTAGACTTCCTTATCCCAATAAAACTTTGAAATTTTAATAAAAATACATGAAGAAATTAGCCATCTTACTGCTTTTGATATTCCCTTTGGTAATGGCTAAAAGAATAGAGATATATTCTGAGTACACAACTCATCCGTCTTTCATATGTCCAGAAGATGCTGAGAGATGCGAGCTTTACATGCTAGTAGATGCGATGAGCAGGAATATTACTCCGCCAAAGCTAGTAAAGCAGTGCTCCCCAGGCTTGTGTATGCATGCGAACGACGTCGGTAGCGCCTTCGGTTTCAGGCTTTTACCAGGGGATGTCTTCTTCGGCGCAGGCTTGTTTAAAGGCTATAAAATCGTCGAAGGCGAAGATGTGGAGACAACCACGACTGTCACTACAACTACAACCACTACAATACCTACGACTACTTTATCATGCATAGGCAAACCTTTCTTGACGTGCAAATCTCTGGAGTATTGCGTTTGGTACGGCGATCCTATCATGGGTTACTGCTCTTTTCCTGGATTGGCAAAGACGACTGAGATAGCAACAACTAAAACAACTGCAACAACAACTCAAACAACTACTACTACGATATTTTCATGCTTAGTCAAAGGAGAGCAATGCAGCAGCGATAGCGATTGCTGCAGCCAAAAATGCCAGAGAAGATGCTTGAACCCTTCTATCCTTGGAATATGCCTCTTTAGCCAGTATATCTCAAGGTGTCAATAATCATAACCACGATTAAGTGAATATAAAATTTTCATATTTTGTGGAAGAAAAATGCGAAAAAATAGGAAAAAATTTAGCAAAAAGTGATAAAAACGTGTATTTTGTTTAGAAAAAATTTTTTCTTGCTTTAATAGAAAAAATCTTATATTTCCTTCCGAATTAAGCTTAAATAGTTGATTAATTAACTATTTGTTAATGACATTAGAGGTGAACCAAAGTATGAAGTACTTGAACGCATTGGTACTCGCTTTGGTTCTAGCAACGATGCCTCTAGCACTAGTAGCTGCTGACGTAGCAGTTGGCGGCGTAGGAGCTAGCGCAGGTCCAGGTGATCAAGCACCGAGACTCTGCGTATACGACAGAAACGTCATAATAGGAACACAGGCATCCTTAGGATCTGGGGCAAGCATAAACCCATACGACTACAGAGTTAGCTCATATGCCTTCACAGGCGAGCAACTCCAATTTTGGGTAGTCGTAAGAGATCCTAACGGTGCTCTAGACATAGGCTTTGTAAAAGCAAGAGTTGGAAACAGCCCAGAGGTCTTGTGTAACCCTGCTGATTTGCCACAGAGCTGCAATGGCATGGGTGAAATGAATCAAAACACAGACAAGGCCTTTGAGTGCTTGATAACTGTCGAGCCTCAATGGTATGGCCTACAAGAAGTAAAGCTAACAGCCTACAACTCTGCAAACGTACCAACAGACGGCACACACGTAGAGACATGGTTCTTCAACCCACAATTGTCTCTATCAGTAAGCACAAACGACGGTCAGCCTATAAGGTTTGAACCTTTGCCATATGGTGCTGACACACCAGAAGAGAGAACAGTCCACTCTGTGAACAGACTACAAATAAGGAACACAGCAGAAGGCGGCGTTAACATGTGGATGTACATAGCCGGTACAGATCTATACGATCCAAACGGCGCATCCAAATGTCCGCTAACAAACAAGATAGACATTGAGCAATACATGTGGTACAGAGGCTGGTCTGGCTCTCAATGGCAAGGAGATGAGGGCTGGCAACAAATGACAGAATACAACCAGAACGCAGTATGTGAAATAGTTGGTTGGCCATCAACAACAAGCAACACATGCTATGGTGGTAGTCCATTGACATTCGTCAGGACCGGAGATACATTATCTAGCCCAATACCACTAGACAACGTCTTAACAAACGGTGGCTTTGCAGAAGTTGAATTCAAGCTGCAATACCCAATGCCATGCATTGGCCAATTCACAAACGGTCAAATATTGGTATTCGGTAAGGCAATATAAAGTTGCTAGAACCAAGAAAAATTGAATGGCCTTTTTTCTTTTTTTCTTTTTTGAATTTTAACTCAACGTTTGCATGCACTTGTTGTTTTTACAGATGATTTTAAATCTACCGTGGATGCCAGAGCAAAAATCAGGACATTTATCGGCAGTAGCAATATACTTCTTATTCCCTATAGCACATTCCCCAGTGTCTTTATCTATCCCACAAGCACAATCAGCATCTGTTTGGCAAAACATCTTGTCTTCTGGATTGTGTGACATTTTGAATCTTTCGCTAAATAGCATAATACCAAAAAGCAAACACAACACAAAAATTATTACAAGCCACGTGTTTAATTTGCTTCTATGAGTCATTTTTTAAAATTTGTGAAGCTAACAATAAAAATGTGATAAACTCATAGAAAACAATTTTCTATCAAATTTCTGAATAAAATATAAATCTTTATTTCTTTAAAGTGATAAAAGAACGGTGAGAGAATGAAAAAGTATTTGCTACCTTTGCTCTTTTTGTTGCTGCTAATAAACCCAGTATTAGCAGTTACTGTTAGGTGCGGTACGCCGCAAGGACCTGGAGATTATCTCTTTACTAACACAGACCCAGTAACTGTTAGAGTCTTCATCAACACAGGCGGTACATCCATATCAGCTTCGCCAAATAACTTTAATTTACCTCCAGGAGGAAGCCAATTAGTGCAACTAAGAGCACCGACTGATACTTATGCAAGGCTTTTCGTGACTTATACAGATACTGTAAACAACTTTTCTGCCAGCTTGGAGTGCTATTTCTATGCTACAACAGGCAGTTCAGGCTCGACAACAACCACGACTATACAACAAGGTAGCTGCTCAAGCTATACGGATGCAACATCATGCAGGAACGCAGGCTGTGTTTGGATGTCTATAGGTTTAGGTTATTGCACAGAGTCTACAGGCTCGACTACTCAGCCATCTCAAACAACGACAACTGTAGTCACGACTACTACTCAACCATCTCAAACAACGACAACACAATCCTCACAATGTGCAGGGAGGAGCTTCACAAGTTGCAGCTTGATACCTAGCTGCGAATGGGTAGGAAGCTATGCTACAGGCTATTGTAGAGATAAAGTTTCTTCGACAACTACAACCACTTTAGCTGTGGAGACGACAACAACTACTGTTGCCACCACACCTTCAAGCAACTCAGGAACACAAGGAGGGTCGACTGGTGGAGGGACAAGCTACTCTAGCTCTGGTGGTTCTGCTGGTGGCGCATCAAAGTCCACGGGCTTTTATGACTTTCCATCCTTCATTCAAATACCGGCTAATGGAGAAAAGACGATAACAGGAACTTTCTATGCCGCTAGGGATTTAACTGATGTCAAGTTCCAAGTAGTTGATATAGATGCGAACTGGTTTACCATAACACCTTCTTCTGTACAAGCTATAAAGAGTGGTGAGACAATAAACTTGACAGTCAACATTAAAGTTCCAGAGAATGCAAAGCAAGACTCTTATGTCTTTAGACTGCTTGCCAAGACGAATGTGAATTATGAAAAGAAGATGACTCTTGCTGTTACAGAAAAGGTTGTTACGACGACAACGACGACTGTTTTGGTTACGACGACGACAGTGCAGAAGCAGGCTTCGACAGGATTTTTTGCAAAGACAGCACGTCTAGCCTTAGACTATTGGTACTTGATAGCAGTTCCAACAGCTATCATCATCACTCTAGCAGTTCTGCCTTTAACCGGCAAGAAATCTAAAGGTTCTGCATACATGGTTGTGGAAGATGAGCAAGACTATAGGCAAGAGTTTGTAGAGATAAAACTCAAAGAGCCAGAGCAGCCAAAGCCAGTAGAGAAACCAGTTGAAAAGGCGAAAAGAGATATAGACGAAAGGATAAGGAAGAAGGTCATTCAGGAGATAAGGGAAAGGGCTTTGAAAAGCAAGCGCTAAAGGCTGAATTTTTCTATTTTTGGTTTTACGATTTTTATATAGTCTCTTGTCTTCATTGCTATCGATTTATCATTCCTCCCAGCATTAAAGTTTATCTCTTCCTGCTCTAGCAGCTTTTCATCCACATACGTCTCCAAGCCGAATAAGATGCCGAAAGGAGGGACGGCACCTTTCTTGCAATTAGTCAGCTTTAGCAACTCTTCATCCGTAGCAAACCTGAAGTTTTTGCTTTTAAAGATTCTTTTAACTTTTTTAGAATCTATTTTCAAGTTAGCTGGAAGCACGAGCATGACGAATTTGTCTGTCTTTGCAATAATCGCTTTCGCACCGCTCTCCAAGCTGCTGCCTCTTGCTATTGCAGCTTCTTCTGAAGTCGTCACAGGCTCATGAGTCATTAGCTGAAAGTCTACTTTTTCGGCTATTAACAAATCCACAAGCTTCGAGAACACATCCATGAGAAATATAATTAAAATTCATACAAATAATGCTTTTTTAGGTATAGCTATAGGTAATAGCTCCTCTATCTCTTTCCCCTTTAATTTTATCATTAAATTTATCTTAACGAGCAACAATTCCTTGCTTTGAATAACGCTAATACTTGCGTGTTCAGAAAATACAAGCTCTTCATCTCCCAATTCTAGATACTCTTTAATAAACTTTTTAGCATCAAAAATTTCTATTCCAACTATTTTATTCCTAGGAGAAAAATCTATTACAAACCTATCTATTTCCAAACTATCTATAGCTCTTTCCCCAGTATAGATGTAAAGTATATCATTTTCTTCGTCATAATCTACTTTAGCTTTAACCGTCTCAAACGCCATTACTCTATATTGCATTAAGAAAGTTAAAACTTTCAATAAAAAACAATTTTCTATGCCATAGAGCAGCTTAATTTTTAAATACTTTAAATTGTTACTATACTTTGGTTGTGAAGATATGAGAATTCAGCTCATGCTTTTGGTATTGCTCTTGCTTTCTTCTGTTTATGCTTTAGATGTCTATGTAAGACCGCCTAGGATGGTTGCGAGGATAAACCTAACAGAAACGAATGAATGGAAAGGTTTTATAGAGGTGAAGAATAGCAATAACTTTACTGTAAACGTCACCTTCAAGCCTGTAGGCAATATAACAGACAAGATATCCATCATCGACCGAGTACAGCTAAAGCCAGGAGAGTTAAGGCAGGAGAATTTTACGCTAAAAGTCGATAAACCAGGCATATACCAGGGTGGCGTAATCGTCACATACTCTGGCAGGGACGAGGTGCCAGTTGCATTGCAAGCTGACATAATAATAATTGCTTCAGGTGAAAAACCAAAACAATTCAATTATGTTTATCTCGTCTTGCTTTTATTTGCTTTAACAGCTTTAATAGCCTTTATCGCATACAAAAGGGTGAAAGGATGAAGAGGTTGCTAGTGCTATTGCTACTGCTCTTGCCTCTTGCAGAAGCTGCTAACATTGCTTTAATCGTCAAAAACTCTGCAAGCCTAGATTATGTTCACGAATACCGCGTAAACAGAGTCTTGAGGGAAATGGGCCATTCTGTGACTCTAATAGATAAAACAAACTATCAAAACTATGATTTCAACTCCTTTGATGCAATAGTCATAGCTGGTAGGCCTTCGAATGTTTATGCTTCTGAGCTATTGGATGACTTCGTTGCTTCCTTGCCAGTAAACAGCAAGCCCTCTGTAGTCATAGATTCTTCTTATCCAGACGATTTTGGATGGATACAGCCTGGAGCAATAGGCACAGTCTTCTCCAGCAGTCCTATATACATAAACGTGGTAGATAATTCTACGATGCTTTCAGGCTTTCCTGTTGACAGCAGGATAAGGACTCATATAATCGGTAATCAACCAGTGCTGAATATAGAGTTGACAAGGTCTGTGCTGAACACGTCGGCATCCTTACCTAGCTCTAACTTGTATTCTGTCATAGCCTATGCAGAACCTGGCACCTTGCTGCTTAATAACAATATCACATCATCCCGAATAGTCTTCTTCGGCATCACAGAGCCTTTGTATTGGACAGATGAAGCTGAATTAATGTTCAAAAACTCTGTCAACTGGGTGTTACACAGCGAATTTATAATGCCAACGCAACCTTTTATAGGAGAGTACAATTTGCTGCAGATAAATATTTACAATGATGGTTCTCGACAATTTCTCGTCGATTTAGGTAAAGATGGAATATATGAAAAATACTGGGACCCAACGAGAGGAATAGTCACAAACCTTTACAGGATTTCTGACAATGTTTATGCAATAGATGTCGACTCAGATGGCAAATATGATTATATCTATGACAACGGCTTTTTAAGAGGATTGCCTGACTTGACGATAGAAAGCATAAACTTTGAGAACGAGCCTGTGGAGGGAGGTGTGCTAAAAGTTAAGATAATATCCAAGAACATAGGAAACTCGATCGCAAGGAACTTTAACATCGTCGTGATGTTCGACTCTATCTTACTTGAGACGAGAAGCGTCAGTAGCCTCGAAGCAGGTCAGAATTATACAGTCAACATAGAAATAATGAACATACCAAAAGGGCAGCATGAGATAAAGGCAATAATCGATCAAGATAATAATGTCTTTGAAAGGGATGAGTCGAATAACCAAATTACAAAAACCTATGTCATTTCCTATCAACTTTCTTCTCCAAATGAAGTTAGGAGGGAGACAACCACTACAGTAGAGGAAGCACTTTCAATAAGGGAGCAGGGTGAGATAAACATAACTTTACCGAACAAAGTCGAGCTTTTGCAAGGTGAAAAAGTCTCTGTCGACATAAGGTTATACAACCCACTAAATTACTCGATATACGACATTTATCCTTTAGTTTACAGCGATGGTTTGAATGCTAATTGGTATACCTTTGAGCCTAAAGAGGTTAAAGTCTTGCAACCAAATGAGGAAAGGATTATTAGGATGCAATTGTCTATACCAGAAGATGCAGGGATATACACTTACAAGATCCTGCTAAAGTTCCCCTCAAAGTCTGATTATGGAACGAAGACTTATACAAAGACGATGTACCTGCAAATAAAGGAGAGACCAAAGCATATAGAGCCTATAGAGCCGACAACCACTACTTTGCCAGAAAAACAGCCTATCACAGGCTTGGCTGCATTAACATTCTTTAAATGGACAGCAGTAATAGTAGGACTGATGCTTCTAGCAATCGTTGCCTGGTTCTACTATCCAAGGATTAGAAAGAGTGGTTACATAATAGGCAAAGGGTGGAGGCATCCTAAAGGAAAAAGGTATTTTTAGTTTTTAATTCCATAATCAAAGTAAGGTATCCATAGATCATCTATTTCATAACTAGGTGGAACAACCCTAGAGTAGACAGATAAAACTGACCTTATTTCTTTATCTCCAAGTTGAGATAAATTTTCTACTCCAATTCTTTCACAGAAATATCCCAATGCAAATTGTCTTAAAGCATACATAGTATTTAAACCAAGATAGAGTGTATTAGTCTTTCGATCATATTGCGGAGGAGCGTAACCCATCAAGTATAATCCAGCCAAAAGTAAAGATGCTAATAGAGGAGCAACATCTTTAAGGATTAATGAAGATAAACAACCAACTAAAATTAAGCCGGCTGGAATTAGTGGTCGAAAATAAACTATGCGAATTTCAGGATAATTATTAAAATTAAGATCAGGTTCAACATTTGGATTTCTTCCTATCTTTCTCAATTCTTCTGCACGCCTTCGAAGACCATCATCGATTTTCCACCAAACCCTTTTCAATTCTGCTTGTGGATTTTGAGAGAATCTTTCAAGAACTTGTGAAGGTGGGTCTTCTAGTCTTCTAAGATGTAAAAAATATTTATACAAATCCTCATTCACCAAGCCATCAACCAACAAACTTTATGTCGAGTATTTCTTCTAGTCTATTGGTTTTGCTCAGAGCTTGAACCATGTTTATTTGGCCATAAACTTCTTTCTCTTTAACACCAGTGATTATAACCATCGCTCTTATCTTATCCTTCATACCTTCTTCTACCTTAGCACCCCATATAATCTTTGCATCTTCCTCAAGTTTTTCGGCTACGTATTTTACTATCTCGTTTGCCTCGCTCAAAGTCATATTAGGACCTCCTGTTATGCTTATCAAAGCACCAGTAGCTCCTTGAATGTCCACAGGCAAGAAGGGAGAATTTATCGCTTTGCTCACTGCTTCTATGGCTCTAGATTCTGAGCTGCTTTCACCCAAACCAATCATTGCTAGACCGCCGTTCCTCATAATTGCTTTAACATCTGCAAAATCTAGGTTGACGAGACCAGGCTTTGTTATAAGCTCTACAGTGCCCTTGACAGCGTTTACTAATATCTCATCCAAAGCCCTAAAGGCTTTATGCAAAGAAACATCTGGTAGAATTTCGAGCAACTTGTCGTTCGGGATTATCACTAATGTGTCGACATAGTTTCTTAATTGCTTCAAGCCTTGCAAGGCATTTCTCATTCTCACTTGACCTTCCATGCTAAAAGGCAAAGTAACGACAGCGACAGTCAAGATATTAAGCGACTTGGCTATTTCTGCAACAACAGGAGCAGAGCCTGTACCAGTGCCGCCACCTAGACCGCAAGTGATGAAGATCATGTCACTTCCTTCTATCACCTTTCTTAAATCGTCTCTACTTTCTTTCGCAGCCTCCATCCCTATATTAGGATCACCACCAGCACCAAGCCCTTTAGTCAAATTTCTGCCAATCAAAATCTTCGTGTGAGCGTCAGAATAAAGCAAGTCTTGAGCATCTGTGTTTACTATAATCGTCTCAGCCCCTTCGATGCCAGCATCCATTAACCTCGTGACAGTATTATTGCCAGCACCGCCACATCCTATGATCTTTATCTTGTTGAACTTCGTCTCGAGAAGCTGTTTCAGTTCTTCATCTATTTTCTTTGTTTTTGATTGCTTTACATCACTCTTTACTGCCATAACATCACTTTGCTGCAAAAAATATTTAAACATTAATTTTAAATATTTATCACCAAAGGATAATATTTTTCTTTTTGAAGGGAAAATATAAATAAAAAAACAAAATTATTTTTTGATGAAAGGCATATCTTCTGTTATCGCCACTTTACTGCTAGTCGTCATCACTATCGGCTTGGCTGGGACAGCATACTTTTTTGTGAGCAACCTAGCTGAAAGGTCGACTTCTAGTAACTTTCAGGTCTTGGATATTTCTGGGAATCAAATCATCATCTCTAACTTGGGCACGAAACCGATAACTCAAAATGATTTAAAGATAGTAATCGATAACAATCCTGTATCATCTTTCACTATTGAAGGTGGTTCTATAGATGCAGGAAAAACAGGAATAGTAACCTTTCAAGCATCTTTGTCTGAAGGTATGCATAGAATAATAGTCATCAACAAAGGTGTTTCTCAAGCGACGAGTTTTTATTATAGTGCTTCTAGTGCATTAACAACTACGATGTGGACGACAACATTTGTTGCTACATCAACTACTTTACCCACAACTTCAACAACATTTGTTGCTACATCAACTACTTTACCCACAACTTCAACAACATCGTGTATAGGATATACTATTAAATGCTCATCGTGCTATAGCAGTTGTGTAGGAGCTTGTATACCATGTCCTGAAAATCCAACTCTCTGTAAATGCGTGGGGGGCGTACCAATATAGCTTTTAGAATGTTGAGGGGAAACTATTTTTTAATAAAGATGAATTTTATTCATGTTAAGAAGCAAAAATCGACCGACAAATTTAAATTCCTTTCTATTAAAAGGTTATAAATTTTACTTACTTTAAAGTAATTATTATGATGGACGAAAAAACCATTCAAGACATCTTTGATGTGAGTCAAACCTTTGCCTCGGGCAAGAGGTTGCTGTTGCTCTTTATCTTGCAGAGCGAGCCCATGGGTTATACGATGATAACAAAGTGGTTCGAGAGAGTCGGCATACCAATAGGAAGCAGCGAAGTCTACAAGCACTTGAACTGCCTGCTAGAAAATGGCTTCATAGCTAAAAAAGGCAACTCTTACATTCTGACGCTAAGAGGTTTGAAAGCGATAGAAGCAGCGATGGATATAATGAACACGCCTCCCAAGGTGCCAGAGCTAAAGCTCAGCTTCAAGACAGAAAAATAAATAAGCAAGAAAAATAAAATTGTGATAATGATGCTGAGGCAATGGAAGAATTATTGGGCAATGTACAGCAGCAGCAACCCACTTTCGCGTTTAATGAATGTCTGGGTTCTAGTGACCGTCCTCATACTCCTCGTCATAGGCTTGACCGGAGTTTCAATAAAAACAGGAAACTATGTGAAAGTCTTGGAAGCTAATATTACATCTTTGCAATCAGATTTGGCAAATTGTGTGAATGCTAAAAACCAGTACACTTCTGACTTGGAGACTTGTAATGCCAATTTGCAGAACAAGGTTTCTTCTTTAACAAACTGCCAGACAGAAAGAAACAACTTGAGCGAGAAACTAAACATATGCACGAAAGACTTGACGAAGTGCGAAGATAGATATGACGAGCTAAACGCAAAATTCCAGAAAAAATCAGATGATTTGGACAAGTGCATAGATGATTTACGTAAAGCTAATAATGATAAAAACAGCTTACAAGCAAGCTTCGACCAGCTAAAAGCAAACTACATAAGCGATTATGTCGGAGGATATTGCTGTTTGAAATTCAAGAATACAAACACATCCAAGACTTATTACATCTTGGCCAACAATGATATCACATGCTTCAACACGACTGTTAGCGGTGCAACAGAATTCTCATGCTGACCTTGTCTTGCATTTCATGTTCACACAGAGGAAGAACGGCTTTCTCCTATACTTTATCATCACCATAGGCGAGCCGCATTCCTTGCATTTTCTTTCAGTAGGATATACATTCCCTTTTTGAGGTAAAGGCGAAGAGAAGCTGCAGCCGTTCTTGAAGTTTGAGCAGCCGACAAACCTTTTACCAGAAGATTTTGATTTTATTATCCTCAAATCATTCCCGCATTGAGGACATTTGCCTATAACACTAGAATCCTTTAAGGATTTCAAGTATCTTTCGGCCAAGAAATTTCCTATACCATCTTCATTTTCCTTAAATTCTTTCAATATCTTCGAAAGCACTTGTCTCGCTTCTTCTATTACTTTCTTCATCTCTTTCCTCCTCTTCCTAACTTCTTCCATTTCTCTCTCGAAGTTGGCTGTCAACTTTACGTCTATTATTTCTGGACAGTATTTTTCCAAAGCCTCGACGACTGCCAAGCCAAAAGAAGTGACTTGAATGCTCTTCCCAGTTATGTACTTTCTCTCGTAAAGAGTTTGCAGTATTTCTGCTCTAGTCGCCTTTGTGCCCAAGCCTAACTTTTCCATCTCTTTCAAGATAGAGGCCTGAGTATATCTTTCAGGAGGCTGCGTCTTCTTTTCCAAAAGTAAAAGTTTTTTCGTCTTTAGCACTTCACCTACTTCTACCTCAGGCAGCTCTACCTCCTTTACTTCGGTAAAAGGATAGAACTTCAGCCAGCCTTTGTCTATGGTTTTATACCCAGAAGCAACAAACTTGTATTCCTTTATCCTCAAGACTATTTTGAGTGTTTTTCTCAAAGCCTCTTCGCCGAATACAGCGAGAAACCTCCTGACTATTAACTCGTAAAGCTTCCTCTCCTGCTGGCTGAGCTTGCTCATGTCAGGTACTTGGCTTGTAGGATAGATGGCAGGATGAGCAGGGTCTGTCTTGCTACCTTCTCTCGGCTTTAATTCTTTTTTGCTCAACAATTCCTCAGCATCTCTCGCAAACTCTGGAAGCTTCTTTAAAGCAGAGAGTATTGTCTTATAGCCAATCCTTTCAGGCAACTTCTGGCTGCTCGTCCTAGGATAAGAGATGTATCCAGATGTATAGAGAGATTCGGCTATGCTTAAAGTCTGCGCAGGCGAGAAGCCGAAGCACTTGTATGCTTCTGTCTGCAAGGTAGTAGTGTCGAAAGGAGTAGGCGGTAAAAGCTTTTGCTTCTTTTCCTTAACCTCGTCGACTATTGCATCTTTACCTTTACATTCCTCATAAACTTTTTCAGCCTCTTCTTTCTTCCATATCTTTCCCTTTTCATAAGATGAAACGATTTCTTTGCCTTTAGCGATAGAGTGAAGCTCCAATTCCCAGTAAGGCTTTGGCACGAAGTTTGCTATCTCTCTTTCTCTCCTAGCTAGTATGGCTAAAGTAGGCCCTTGCACTCTTCCAGTAGAGGTGACGAAGAAACTTTTCTTCAATATTCTCCTCATTGCCAAGGTCAAGGCTCTAGTCGTGTTTATGCCCCACAAAAAGTCCAAATAATGCCTCGTCAGTCCAGCTTCTGCCTGACCAAAGTCTATATGAGCTAAGGCATTCTCATAAGCCTCTACTAGCTCTTCTTTCGTTAAAGTCGAGAACTTCATCCTCTTGGCATCTTGCTTGCCAAAGATAAACCTCAAGATATTGTATCCTATTACTTCTCCTTCTACATCATAATCGCAGCATATTATGATATCTTTGGCCTCAGAAAACATCTTCAAGTTCTTGTAATAAGCTGAAGAGAAGGATGAACCCTTCCTTTTAAACGCAGGAATCCATTCCATCTCAAAAATAGGATACTGCCACTTTTTATCTTTTGTATCTAGCACGAATAAATGGCCAGCAGCTGGAACGCATACATGCTTTATTCCATTCCTTTGAAATTCAAACCAATAAGCACCATTAGCCTCTTTCTTCTGTATGCTACCTTCAGCCAAAGCTTGAGCTATCTTCAATGCTGCTTGTGGCTTTTCTGAGATTAAAAGGATGAAAGACATGTTTTATTTTTTTCATTTCAAAATTAATTAAATGCGTCTATGGTCTATTCATCCAAAGTATCTTGACACAAAAGGACTTTTAGCCCAATGGAGAGAGGGTCTATTGGCTAAAAAAGTTTTAGAAGGCAAGACAAAAGGCTACAAGAATCATCCTCAGCTTGAAAGGTTCAAGAAATACAGCAAACCCCTGGATGCGATAAACGCTTTTCTCTATTATACCTTGGAAGAGGCAAAAAAGAGAGGATACAAGTTTGATGAAAAAAAGATAGATGTTATCCTCCTAGAAAAAGCCATACCAGTGAACGATGAGCAGATAAAATACGAGTTTGAACATTTGTTAAGGAAGTTGGAAAAGAGAGATAAAAAAAAGTATCATGAAATAAAGAATGAAAAAACAATAGAGCCCAACCCCCTGTTCTTCATTATGAAAGGCGAAAAGGAATATTGGGAAAAATAGCTATTCGATTATCGCAGGGGTCTCAGATTTAGCTGACAACTCGAGCAAAGCAAGCCTTTCTTCTATCAGCTTAATCCTTTCCAATATCTCTAGCAGCGTCTTATCTGGCGTTGCAATCTTCTGCTTCAATTCATCGATGAGCTTGCTGAACTCGACAGGATATTCCTTCTTCGGCCTCTCTAATAATGTCTTGATTCTATCGATATCCTGCTTCATCTTCTCAACCTCGGCCTTCAAGAAGGCTAAATCATAAGTCTTTCTATTGAAATCATAACTCATCTTCTGCATCGCCTTATACATAGCCTCTACTTCCATCTTGGCGGTCTCAATCTCCTTCATCCTCTTCTTAGACTCCAAACCAAAGTTGGCTAAGACGTCTAAATTCTTCGCCTTTATGAATTTTTCTTCCTGCTCCTTCAGCCTCTCATAGATGTTGTCGAAAGAGCTCTTAGCAGCATTTTTAGCCTTATCAATCTCTATCTCAGCCAGAGCGAGCCTCTTTTCCTTTTCAGCTAGCTCATTCTTTATATCCATCACATTCATCTGAATCGTTTGCACCTTGCTGTTGAGTATGCTTATATCCTTAGCCAAACCACTCGTATCAGGTATAGCATTCTTCAACTGCTCTAAGGCGACGTTCAAGTTGACTATTTTGACGTTTAGAGCATCTATCTGCTTTAACAAAGCACTGTTATCGGTCATCTCAACTACTTTCTGCAAGGCCTTGACGTTAGAATTAGTAGAATCTATATTCTTTTGAAGCAGATCAACCTGAGCGACAGCCTTGTTTATAATCTCTTTAAGCATTTCGATATCTTTTTCCAAATTCTCTTCTAAAACTTTCATGCTGCTTTCTGTAGAAGCTTTAGCACTTTCAATAGCAGCTATAGTTTTGCCAA
>Ga0272449_1002376_pt1 | contig 17604 bp, 18 predicted proteins | sample YNPCB0241_FD_198679 | JGI IMG/M metagenome (GOLD analysis project Ga0272449, IMG submission 198679) | Hot spring sediment microbial communities from Yellowstone National Park, WY, United States - YNP-CB-024-1 | ecosystem: Environmental > Aquatic > Thermal springs > Hot (42-90C) > Sediment... | reverse complement strand
AAATTCCTAAAGAAAAGGCTTCGAAGGTAAAGTTTATTCTCTCAGGTGAAATCTCTAATATTTATTCTAAAGGAGGGAAAGTTCGAAGAATCCATAATATAATTTTATTACCTTCAATTGAATCTGCCATAAAAATTAATAATGTTTTATCTTGGCAGGGAAATTTAAAATCTGATGGTCGGCCAATTTTAGGTATTTCCACGGAAGAATTAATCAAAATAGTTTTTGAAGTTGAAAACCAGGCAATGTTTATTCCTGCTCACATTTGGACACCTTGGTTTTCTCTATTTGGTTCAATGTCTGGTTTTGATTCACTAGAAGAAGCGGTAGGAGATTATAAAAAATATATCACTGCTTTAGAAACAGGATTATCTTCTGACCCAAAGATGAATTGGCGAGTAAAATTTTTAGATCCTTTTGCTTTGGTTTCAAATTCTGATGCTCATTCGCCAGAAAATTTGGGTAGAGAAGCCAATGTTTTTAATATCGATTATTCTTATTATCAATTAAAAGAGGCGATCAAAAATAAAGATAAAGAAAAATTTTTATATACAATTGAATTTTTTCCAGAAGAAGGAAAATATCATTATGATGGTCATAGAATATGTCAGGTAAGAATGTCACCAGAAGAACGGAAAAAAAATAATGGTCTTTGCCCTGTTTGCCATCGTCCATTAACAATAGGGGTATTATCTAGAGTGGATGAATTAGCTCAAAGAAAAGAGGGAGAAAAACCAGAAAATGCTATTCCTTATATTAGCTTGATACCTCTTAAAGAAATTATTGCCGATGTTTTAAATACTAACCCAAAAACAAAATTAGTGGAAAATTATTATCAAATTTTAATTCAAAATTTCGAAAATGAGTTTAATGTTTTAATAAATGTTGAACCACAAGAAATTGCCAAAATTACCAATGAAAGAATTGGTTTAGGAATAGAAAAAATGAGAAAAGGTGAAATTTTTATTGAGCCAGGTTATGACGGAGAATATGGCAAAGTAAAAATAGTTCTTAATAATTTTAATACCCAAAGCACTTTATTTTAGATATGAAGAATTTCTTTTTCTTTTATTTTTTAAAAAAAATTTTTCTTTATCTTGTTTTATTTTTATCTTTTTATATTGTCGAATCTTTCTCTTTTCTTTTTTCTCTCTATAAAGCCTTTCATAAAGACTTTGAAAGAAGAAGTGGGTTTTTAACCCATTTTAAGTACTTCTTTGTTCCTTTATGGAATATTTATTCTTTTTACGGTTATCTTTTAAGTATCCCTATTCGAATAGTAAAAATAATTATTGGTTTTATAGTTCATTTACTAGTTTTAATTTTTCTATTTTTGATATATTTTCTTTGGTTAATTTTTCCTTGGTCTTTACTATTAAATAATTTTTTTAAGTTTTATCGGATATGAATGAAAATAATTTCTTTTACTTTGAAGATCCTTATTGCTTTTGGGATTCTTATAGAAGAATCGTCTTTCAATCTCTTTTTATAGTTTTTATTATTCTTGGTATTATTTTTGCATTGGCTTTTCTTATTTTTGACATTTCTCCTTTAAAAGAAATTTCTCCTTTTCTTTTGTTTTATTTTCTTTATTGTCTTGTTAAAAGAAAATTTCCTGAAAAATATATTCCAAAAAGTAATTTTCAATCTAATAAGAAAATAAATGTAAGTTATTATGCCCATTTAACTTTTAAAGAAACTATTATCCTAGCCAAAGAAAGGTTTTCTTATTTAAAACCAATAGCTAGTTTGTTAATAGCTTGCTTATTTACTGAAAAAATAAGAAAATGTCTTTTAAAATTAGAGATTTCCGAAGAAGAAATAAAAGAAATTCAAGAAAAAATTATTTTTTCATTTAAACAAGAAAGCAAAAACTTTATTCTCGATTTTAAAAGTTATCTGAATCAAATTTCCCAATTTTTAATAGAAAAAGCAAAGGCTTTAAATTTAAATTATTTGGATGAGACTGTTCTTTTCCTTGCCTTGATAGAAAAAAATCCAGAATTAGAAGAAATTTTCAAGGATTATAAAATAGATAAAAAAGATTTAGAAATTATTTTTAAACTTAACCAATTAAAGAAAAAAATTACTGTTTTAAAAGGGCTTTCTTCTTTAGAAAGAAATATTTTCAAAGTAAGAGAAGAAATTAAAACTAACCCCTCTTTAACCTCCAGGCCTACTCCTTTATTAGATAAATATGGTTTAGATTTTACCGAATTGGCTCTTTCTTTAAAAATAGGCATAATGGTTGGCCATGAAGAGGAATATGGGAGTTTATTAAATATTTTAACTAGAGAGGGAAAAAGAAATGCTCTTTTAATCGGGCCAGAGGGAATAGGTAAAGAAACAATTGTCTCCTTTTTGGCTTATAACATTGTTCGAGATAAGGTCCCCAAAGAACTATCTTATCATCGCTTAATCCATTTCTCTTTGGCTTCATTTTTATCCTCAGAAAAAGATTATGTCTCTTTATTTAATATTTTAAAAAAAATAGTTGACGAAATAGTTTTAAATAAAGATTTAATTATTTATTTCAAAGATTTTTATTTGTTTAAAACTTTTTCTGATAAAAGTGGTTTTTCTGCCCTAGAGGTTCTCCGTCCTCTTTTCGATTCGCCTTTTATTAAAATTATTGCTGATAGTCCTTTAAGTGAATACCATCGATATTTAGAAAATCATCCATTAGTGAAAGAAAATTTTGATATTATCGAAGTAAAAGAAGTTACCCCAGATCAAGCCTTAGAAATTCTTGCTTTTAGGGCTTTAGAATTAGAAGAGAAAAGAAGAATAAATATATCTTTTAAAGCTACAAAAAGAGCAATCTTTTTAGCCCAAAAATTTTTCAAAAATATTCCTTTACCCGGTTCAGCCGAATCAATTTTAACTGAAGCTATTGAGGGAGTAAAAAAATATAGCAAAAAAGATTTAAGAGAAGAAGATATCGTAAATTTGGTAAGTGAAAAAACAGAAATCCCATTAGAAATAGCTCAAGAAGAAAAAGAAAAATTAAAACTTTTAAATCTTGAATCTATTATTCATCAATATATAGTCAATCAAGAAGAAGCGGTTCAATTAGTTTCTTCTTATCTTCGGCAGTATCGATCAGGGTTATCCGAAGGTCAAAAACCTATTGGTGTTTTTCTTTTTGTTGGGCCAACAGGAGTAGGAAAAACGGAATTAGCAAAAACCCTAACAAAAGTTTATTTTGGAAATGAAAAATTGATGATTAGATTTGATATGAGCGAATATCATGATCCAAAAAGTATTTTTCGATTAATAGGAGATCCGGAGGGAAACATGGAGGGAGAATTAACAGAATCAGTAAAAAGACATCCTTACTCTCTACTTCTTTTAGATGAATTTGAAAAAGCCCATCCTAAAGTTTTAGATCTTTTCTTGCAGGTTTTTGACGAAGGCCGCCTAACTGATAATATGAATCAGGTAATTGACTTTACTAATACTATTATTATTGCTACTTCTAATGCTCGTTCAGATTATTTAAAAGATCGATTGGAAAAAGGAGTCAGTTATGAACAAATTAAAGAAGACTTTAAAAAAGTTTTACTGGATTATTTCAAACCAGAATTATTAAATCGATTCGACGAAGTGATTATTTTCAAACCTTTAAATGAAAAAAATATTAGACAAATAGTAAAATTAAAACTAGAAAATCTGAAACAGCAAATTAAAGAAAAACATTTAATAGAGCTGGAATTTAAAGAAGAAGTCATTCAAAAATTGGCTCAGGTTGGTTATAATCCAATTTTAGGGGCGCGGCCTTTAAATTCTGTTATTAGAAAGTTCATAAAAGACCCTTTAGCCTTAATTATTCTCTCTTCAAAAGAAAAACCTAAAAAAATTATTTTCCTTTTAAAAGATAATCAAATAACTAGTTCTTTTATAGAATAAAATAGAATAAATATGAAAAAAGAAATTTCAGCTGGGGTAATTATTTATTTTAAAAAAGGTAAAAAAATAAAATATCTACTTTTAAAATATAAGGGGTTAACAGGTAAAATTTATTGGGGGTTAGCAAAGGGTCATCAAGAAAAAAATGAAAAAATTTTAAACACCGCTAAAAGAGAAGTTAAAGAAGAAACTGGTTTAGAGCTCACAAAAATTGATCCTAATTTTAAAAAAGAAGAAAAATACTTTTTTAAAAAGGGGAAAGATTTAATTTTTAAAAAAGTAATATATTTTTTGGCTCCTAGCCCTTCTTTAAAAATTAATTTATCCAATGAACATTTAGATTATAAATGGGTAACTTTAGAAAGGGCAAAAAAATTAATAAGATTTAAAAACCTAAAAAAAATTTTAGAAGATGCCGAAAACTACCTTCAAAGAAAGAGTTCTTAATATAGTAAAAAATATTAAAAAGGGTCAAATTCTAACTTATAAAGAGGTGGCTCGCTTAGCTGGTTCAGAAAAAGCTTGGCGAGCAGTGGGTAATATTTTAAACAAAAATCAAAATAAAAAGATACCATGTCACCGAGTTATTAGAAGTGATGGAAAAATAGGGGGATATAATAAAGGAGCAAAAATTAAAAAAGAACTCCTTTTAAAAGAAGGAGCTCTTATTAAAAATGGAAAAATGGTTTTGTTATAAGAAAATTTAAGCCTTAACGAAATCTAAAATCTTTTTCATTATCTCAGGATATTCTTCAGCTAACTGGGCTAAAATTTTTCTATCTAGCTTGATATTTTTTTCCTTTAATAAATGAATAAATTCTTTGTAAGTTAAACCCTCTTGCCTTACAAAAGCATTAATTTTTACTATCCATAATCTTCTTTTTTCTCTTTTCTTTCTTTTTCTATCTTTAAAAGCATGCGAATAAGCATGAAGAAGAGCTTCTCTTGCTAATCTTTCTTTAGATTTTCTACCCCAACGATATCCTTTTGCCTCTTTTAATATTTTTCTTCTTTTTTTTCGAGCAATAATCGCTCCTTTAACTCTAGGCATAAATTAAAAAATAAATAATTTTTAAGAAAGATTTTTTAAAACAAGATTCTTTTTTAAGCTAAGAGTAACCATTTTTTTCTTTATTCTTTTAACTTTTGAAGAATCCAATGTCCTCGTATGACCAATATGAGATTGGCGTCTAAGAATCTTTTTCTTTTTTGTCACTTTTAATCTCTTCTCAAACAAATGTTTTGCCATTTTTTCTTTCATAAAATGTCTTAAGTTAGCCAATGATAATAAAAAAACCATTGGGAGTCTTTTTTAAGGGTTGTATTATTTTATATGATTTATTAATTTTTGTCAAAAAATTTTTAATCTTTTGTTCAGCTAAATCAAAATGGTTTTTCTCTCTTCCTTTTAAAAAAATCTCTATCTTTATTCTTTTATTTTCCTCTAAAAATTCTGTTATTTTTTTAGCTTTAATATTTAAATCGTTTTCTCCTTCATTAAATCCTATTCTAATGTTTTTCAAAATATTTTTTTTCTCAGTCAAAAGTTTTTTCTTTAACTGTTTTTCTTTTAGATATCTTTCTTTTTCCCAATTACCTAGTTTAAAGACAGGAGGAACTGCTTTTCTAGAAACTTCTATTAAATCTAAATTCCGCTCTTTTGCGATTTCCCGAGCTTTTTGATAAGAAAAAATCCCTATTAATTTACCATTTTCATCAATTAGCCGAATTTCTTCCAAAGTGATTTTTATTTTAATTTCTCGTATTTTTCAATAAATTTATAATCCTTTTTTAAATTGTGGAGATGGTGGGAATTGAACCCACGTCTAAAAAGGTCCTTTAAAACTATTCTACGAGGATAGTTTATTTTAAATTTCCCAGAAAGAGGAAAATAAACAAACCTTTTTTCTGGTAGCTACCGTTATGATTTCTTCATAATCTCTCGGTAGCCAGAGATTATGAGAGATAAAATAAGTTTTCCCCGCTGTCTCCTATACTAGCTTATGCATAAGCATAAGCTAATTGAGAATTGTTTTTGGCATTTATTAATCCTCTCGATTATTTAATGAGGTTACGAGAGTTCCTCACCTCGCTAGTTTTAAAGGTTTCCTTTTTATCAAATCCGGTCATCCCCAATAATCTCCTTTTTTAGCTCTATTTAATCTTCTTTTTATCTCCCTTTCTTTTATTTTTAATTTCTTGCTATATTTCTTCCTTTTTTTTGCTAAAGCTATATCAACTTTTAAAAAACCGGTATAGTCATTATACACCTTTAAAGGGATAATTGTCAAGGGTTGCTGAGTTATTAAATTTTTCCATCTTAAAATTTCCTGTTTTTTTAAAAGCAATCTTTTGTTTCTTTTAGAATCATAAGAAGAGGGAACATTATTAGCTTGGTAAGGAGGAATGTCAAAATTTATTAAAAAGATTTCATTATTTCTAATGATTCCATAAGCCCCTTTTAGGCTTCCTTTTTTTGCTCTTAAGGATTTCACTTCAAATCCCTTTAGCTCAATACCCGCCCTTTTTGTCTCTAAAATTTCGTAATCATAATAAGCCCTGGGGTTTTCTAAAAGAACTTTTATTTCTCTTTTTTTCATTTTTCTTTATTAATTTTTTTTAAAAAATGAATTTAAAGTAAAACCTAAATAAAGCGGGGAGGAAACCCTCCCCAAAAACTAGTCTATTTTTTCTTTTAAAATTCCTTCTGCTTCTCGCTGAAGTAGGTCTTCAATTTTTGCCATGATTCTTTTTCTTAAAAAAATAAGTTTTGCTTTTTTCCCTTCGCTTAAGTAGTTACTCTTTAATCTTTTTTCTATCCCATTTAAATTTTGAAAATATCGCCAAATTTTATCCATTCTTAACCCTCCTTTTTCTTTTAAAGTACTTAAAAAATTTTATCACAAAAAAAAGAATTTATCAATTCAAAATTTATTTTTTCTTATTTTTATGCTATTATTTTATTAAAATTATTTTATTTAAATGGAACCAAGAAAGATAACTAAGGGAAAAACAATTAAAGAAATTCGCTCTCAAAGACAAAAAGAAAGAAGTAAAGAGAATAAAAGCTATCTTTACTGTAGAAAGTGCGGAGCAGTTTTTATTGACAAAGTTTGGAAAAGGATAGACAAAAAAGAAATCCCCAAAATCATCAAAAAAACTCTTTGCCCGGCTTGTCAAATGATCCAAAATAAAAACTATGAAGGAGAAATTAAAATTGAATTTTTAAAAGAAATAGATGAAGAATTTAAAAGGGAAATAGAAAATATAGTTAAAAATATCTCTGAAATAGATTATACTTATAATGTTCTTTCTCAATTAGCTGAATTTAAAAAATTTAAAAATTATTGGGAAATATTTACTACTAATAATCAACTGGCAAAAAGAATAGCTCAAAAAATTCAAAAAATCCTTTCAAAAAAAATACTCAAAAAGCATCCTTCTATAAACTTACAATTAAATATCCAAAATGTAACTGAAAAAATTCCAAAAACAAAAATAAAAATAGTTTTTAAATAAAAATAGTTTTTAAATAAAAGTGATTTATGAAAAAGAAAAAACCCAAGTTTATTTTTATTTGCGGAGGAGTAATGTCTTCAATAGGTAAAGGCATTACAACAGCTTCTTTAGGTAGAATCCTAAAAAGCAAAGGCTTTAAAGTAACAGCTATTAAAATCGACCCCTATATAAATTATGATGCCGGAACAATGAACCCTATAGAACACGGAGAAGTTTTTGTGACCGAAGATGGGACAGAATGTGACCAGGACGTTGGCCACTATGAAAGATTTTTAGATGAAAATATTTACGATTCTAATTATATTACTACTGGCCGGATATATTTAAAAGTGATTCAGGACGAAAGATCTTTAAAATATAAAGGAAAATGTGTAGAAACTATCCCTCATATTACTGACGAAATTATAAGAAGAATAAACCTAGTAGCCCAGAAAACAAAAGCTGATTTTATTTTAACAGAAATTGGAGGAACAGTGGGGGAATACCAGAACCTAATTTTTTTAGAAGCAGGAAGGATTCTAAAAATCCATCGGCCAAAAGAAGTAATTTTTATTTTAGTTAGTTATCTTCCAGTCCCAAAAATGGTGGGGGAAATGAAAACAAAACCAACCCAATATGCGGTCAGGACTTTAAATTCTAGCGGAATCCAACCAGATATTATTATTGCTAGATCAGATTACCCGTTAGATGAATTAAGAAAAAAGAAATTATCAATTTTTTGTAACGTTGAAGAAAAAGACATTATTTCTGCTCCTGATGTTGAATCAATTTATGAAGTTCCTTTAAACTTTGAAAAAGATAATTTAGGAAATAGAGTTTTAAAAAAGTTTAATCTCAAACCAAGAAAAGGAAACCTTAAAGAATGGGAAAAACTAGTCAATAAAATAAAAAATCCAAAAGATAAAATCAAAATAGGGGTGATAGGAAAATATTTCCGTTCTGGACATTTTACTCTTTTAGACTCTTATATTTCAGTATTAGAAGCTATTAAACACGCTTCTTATTTTTATTCTTTAAAGCCGGAAATAGTTTGGTTAGATAGTGAAAAATACGAAACATCATATTTTTCATTGAAAAAAGACATAAAAAATATCCAAGGAGTGATTATTCCTGGGGGTTTTGGTCAAAGAGGAATAGAAGGAAAAATTAATGCCATCTCTTATTTAAGAGAAAACAATATTCCTTTTTTGGGTTTATGTTTAGGAATGCAATTGGCAGTAGTAGAATTTGCCCGAAATGTTTTAAAATTAAAAGGCGCTCACTCAACAGAGTTTAATTATTTAACAAAATATCCGGTCATAGATTTAATACCTGAACAAAAAAAATTATTAAAGAAAAAAAACTATGGAGGAACAATGAGGTTGGGGGCTTATGAATGTGAGGTTTTTAAAAATACCAAAAGCTATAATATTTATTCAAAATATCAATTTAAAGACAGGTTATTTCTAAAAAATGGTAATTTGCTAATTAAAGAAAGACATCGTCATCGTTATGAATTTAATAATCAATATTTAGATGTTTTTCTCAAAAGAAAATCTGAGAAGAAATTTCTAATTTCAGGGCTTAATCCTCAAAAAAAATTGGTAGAAATAATAGAACTAAAAAATCATCCATTTTTTGTTGCTACTCAATTTCATCCAGAATTTAAATCTCGCCCTTTAAGACCTCATCCGTTGTTTTTGGAATTTATTAAAAAAAGTTATGTTAAGAAATAATGTTTTTAAATTTAATTATCTTAAAAAAGCTGATCCAAAGCTTTATTCTTTATTAATCAAAGAAATAAATCGTCAAGAAAATACTTTAAATTTAATTCCCTCCGAAAACATTGCTCCGCTACCGATTCTAGAGTTAATAGGTTCGCCTTTAACAAATAAATATTCAGAAGGCTATCCTTATAAAAGGTATTATCCTGGAAATTTTTATTATGACCAAATAGAAACTTTAGCCCAAGAAAGAGCGTTAAAGGCATTTAACCTAAACCATCAAAAATGGTCAGTGAATGTCCAGCCTTATTCAGGTTCTCCTGCTAATTTAGCTATTTATTTTGCCCTTTTAAAACCCAAAGAAAAAATTCTTGGTTTAGAACTTACAAGTGGGGGCCATCTTACTCATGGCCATTTTGCCAATCTTTCCGGAAAAATATTTAAATCTATTTCTTACTCTGTAAATGAAAAAGGATTCATTGATTATAATCAAGTTCAAAAACTGGCTTTAAAATATAAACCAAAAATAATTGTTTGCGGAACCACCTCTTATCCTCGAAAAATTAACTTTAAAAAATTTAAAATAATAGCGGATCAAGTCAATGCTTTTTTATTAGCAGATATCAGTCATATTATCGGTCTTATTATTGCTAAAGAGCACCCTTCTCCTTTTTTATACGCGGATATAGTAATGAGTACTACCCATAAAACGCTTCAAGGGCCCCGAGGAGCGGTAATTTTTATTAACAAAAAAAGTAAAACTGCAAAAAAATTAAATATAAATTTAGAAGAAGTTATTAATAAAACAGTTTTCCCTGGCCTCCAAGGAGGACCTCATAATAATATCATTGCTGGTATAGCTTATGCCTTTAAAAGGGCAGCCTCGAAAAAATTTATTAAATATCAAAAACAGATTGTTAAAAATGCTAAAATATTAGCTGCTGAACTTAAAAATTACGGCTTTAAATTAGTAACTGATGGAACTGATACTCATTTAATTTTAATTGATTTAAGAAATATTAACTTAACAGGCAAAGAGGCAGAAAAAATTTTAGAAAAAGCAAATATTATTGCTAATCGAAATGCTATTTTAAAAGATAAAAGTCCTTTTTCTCCTTCTGGTTTAAGATTAGGAACACCAACTTTAACTGCTCGTTTAATGAAAGAAAAAGAAATGAAAAAAGTAGCTAATTTTATTTTTCGATTATTAATAAAAAAAGAGGATCCAGAAATCATTAAAAAAGAAGTCTTAGATCTATGTCAAAATTTTCCTTTGTTGTCACCTCTTGTTTATTCTTAATTTTTAGGTTTTCACAAAATATTTAAAATTACTAAATATAAAAACAAAATATAAAATAAGACCAAAATAAACCCCTCTCTTTTACTTAAAATTTCACCAGTTCTACTTAAAATATAAAACATAAATGCCAATAAAAAAACTAAAAGCCGAGAGATAAAAGTTGAGTAAAATAAATTATTCTCAAAAAAAATTGGATTTATAAGCAAAACAATAGACAAAACTAGGGTATTTAACATAAAAACAGACCCTAAAAGATCGCCTAAAATTACCCAATCTTGTCCTTTCTTAGCAGAAACTAAAGCGACGCTAATTTCTGGCAAAGAATTACCTATTCCTGTGATTAAAACTCCAATTATAAAAAGAGGTAAACCAAAAAAATAACCAATTTCTCGACTAGCATAAACTATTCCATAACTAGAGAAAGCCAATAAAAGACCAAAAAATAAAATAATAAAAAGTTGTTTTAAAAATTCTAAAAAGGTCTTGATTTCTTTCTCTATTAGATCAGTTGTCTTTATATGATTTTTTAAAATCGGTTTTTGATTGTTAAAATTGTGATTATTTAAAAGGAATCTCTCTTTTTTAGAAAAAAGCCAAAGAAGGTAAAAAACAAAAAAAAGGAGCAATAAAAAAGCATCTAATCGAGATAATTTTTTATCTAGCATCAAAATCAATATAAAAAGACAAGAAAAAACAGTAAAAAGCGAAGTTATTTTGACTGTCCGACTTTGAACAGGAATTCCTTTTTTAGAAAAAAAAGCAGAGAGCCCTATTCCTAAAGTAAGAATAATGATATTGTTTCCAAAAATATCACCAAAAGAAAGAAGAGACAAATTTTTTAAAGAAGAAATAACTCCTAATATCAAATTAGGCAACGAAGAAGCAAGAGCCATTAATAAAAATGACACGACAAATTCTCGCCAATTTAAATAATTAGCCATTACTATCAATGAATGAAAAATTTTTTCTGAGGAATAATAAAGAACTATAAAAGAAAAAATCAAAATAATTATTGATAAAATCATAAATTTCAGTTATAATTTTTTTATCGATTATGATTATTGGTGATAATTTAGCCGAAAAATTAGCTAGGAGCTTAAACCTTCCTTTTATTAGAGTAAAAGAGGTGGTTTTTAAAGATGGGGAGATTAAACCAGTTCTTACAAGAGAAGAAAAATCAGAAAAGGGGATAGTTTTACTTCAGAAAAAAGAAAAAGAAAATATCAATAGTTATATTATCAAATATTATCTTTTATTAGAGAAATTATTTTCTTTAATAAAAAATCTTACTGTTATTATACCTTATTTTCCTTATGCTCGGCAAGATAAAATTTTTCAAATAGGAGAGCCTTTATCTTCTCTATATATTGCTAAGCTAATGGAAAAAAATGCTTCGCAAATAATTACTTTTAATTTTCATGAACACCGTCAAAAAGTAGAAAATTTATTTAGAAAAAAAATAAATAATCTTTCTCTTTTTAATTTTATAAAAGAAAAGCTCAAAGCAGAAAATAAAATTACTCAAAACCCCTTAATTATTGGCCCAGACGAAGAATCAAAAAAATTTGTTTTAGATTTTATTAAAAATGATAATTTTTCTTTTTTTATTTTTCAGAAAAAAAGAGATATAAAAACTAATAGAGTTCGATTTTTTTATGAAAAGAAAAAATTAGAAAATTTAATAAAAACTCACAAAGAAATAATTATTGTTGACGATATTATTTCTTCTGGGGAAACAATAAAGAAAGTCAAGGATATTATTTTATCTTTTAACCAAAAAAGAAAAATTAAATTAGTTTTTATCCATTCTATTTATGGAAATAATACCATTAAACTTCTTAGAAAATTTGGCTTTTCTAAAATCTATACTACCAACACCATTGAAAACCGATTTTACTTTTTAGATTTTATTGATGTTTTAAAAGAAGAAGCTAAAAATTTATTTTAAACAAAATAATATGACTAACTCTTTAATAAAGAAAATATGCTTTCATCCTCATATTCAAGAGTTTATTAAACTTTCCGAGGAAAGTCTAAAAGCTATTGGCTATACCAATCATGGCTTTATCCATTCTCAATTAGTGGCCGAAAGAGCAAAAAATTTAGCTAAAAAATTAAAATTCCCAGAAAAAGAGCAAAATCTTTCTTATGTTTCTGGTTATTGCCATGATATAGGCAATTTTTTAAACAGAAAGTTTCATCATCTTATTGGCGCTCTTCTTTTTTATGATTTATTTAAAGATAAACTAAAAGCCCAAGATTTAATGACAATAGTTCAGGCAATTGCTTTTCATGATAAAAAGGAAATGAATTTTATTAATCCCGTTTCGGCTATTTTAGTAATAGCTGATAAATCTGATGTTAGAAGGGAAAGAGTTTACCAAAAAAATCTTGAATTAATCAAAAAAGATATTCACGACAGAGTTAATTATGCTACTTACTCTTCAGAGTTAGAAGCTAATCCTGATTTAAAAGAAATAAACCTCTTTTTAAAGATTGACACGAACTTTGTTTCTTTAATAGAATATTTTGAAATATTCACTCAAAGAATGATTAATTGCCAGAAAGCAGCGCGATATTTAGGATATCATTTTCATTTAATCATTAATGACATTAAAATTTTATAATATGAATAAAGAAAACAATATATTTCTAAGAGCGAAGTTTTTAGATATCAAAACTGGTCACCCCTGGATAATAGTTATTCACGAAGAAGATGCTAAAAGAAATGGCATTTATCCCGGAAATAAAATAATTTTAAAATGGGGGAAAAAGCAAACAGAAGTAACTGTTGATTTATCAAAAGAATTAATAAAAGAAGGAGAAGTTGGTCTTTTTAAAGACATTATTGAAAAATATCCAATTCAAGAAGGAGAAATTATAGAATTATTTTTAGCTCCTCCGCCTTCTTCTTTAGAAGCTATTAGGAAAAAACTAAAAGGAGGAAGACTTAATTATGAAGAAATCCTCTCTATTATTTCGGATGTTGTTAATTATCACTTAGATGATGTCCAGATTGCTTTTTTTATTGCTTCTGCGTTTATGGAAAAAAATTTCTCTCTTGAAGAAATTTATTATCTCACTAAGGCTATAGCCGAAACCGGCCAAAAAATTTATTGGGATAATAAAATAATTGCTGATAAGCATTCTATCGGTGGTCTTCCAAACAATAGAACCACTCCCCTTGTTGTTTCTATAATTGCTAGTTTAAATATTTTAATTCCTAAAACTTCCTCCCGAGCAGTCACTTCTTCATGCGGAACAGCTGATGTTATAGAGTCAATAGCGCAAGTAGAATTTGACTTAGAAACTATTAAAAAAATAGTTAAAAAAACAAATGGTTGTTTGGTTTGGGGAGGATCTTTAAAACTTGCTCCAGCCGATGACAGACTGCTTAAAGTAAGTTATGAATTAGGAATAGAACCTTTTTCTAAAATGATTGTCTCAATTATGGCTAAAAAAGTAGCCATGGGAACTACTCACTTAGTGATAGATCTTCCCTTTAAAAAAGGAACTAAAATTTCGAATTATACTGAGGCTTTAAAGATAAAAGATACTTTTATAAAAATAGGTCAAAAGTTTAATATTAAAACAGAGGTCTTAATTGAAGAAATTAAATATCCAATCGTGGGTAATGGGGTTGGCCCTTTATTAGAAATAATTGATGTTTTAAAAATTCTAGAACAAAAAGAAAATCGATCACTATATTTAGAAGAACGGGCTTTAAAATTAGCTGGACTTTTATTAGAAATCATCGGTAAAGCTCCTAAAGGAAAAGGGATAAAGTTAGCAAAAAAACAGTTGGAAAATGGGGAAGCTTTCCATAAATTCCAAGAAATTATTGAATGTCAAAATGGAAAGAAATATATTACCTTAAAGGATCTTCAATTAAAAAATATATCTTTTGATTTTAAGGCTGAAAAATCTGGCTATTTAAAAGAAATAAATCCACTAAAAATTAATAGATTAGTAAGACTATTGGGAGCTCCAAATATTAAAGAAGCCGGCATCTTGTTTATTAAAAAAATAGGAGAAAAAGTTATAGAAGGAGAAACTATTTTCACTCTCTTTTCTAATAGCCAACAAAGAATAAATTTAGCTCTTCAAAAAATAAAAGAAGATCAACCCTTTGAAATAGTGTAATTTTTATGAAAATATTTCTTAAAAACTCATTTTTAAGACCTACTTGGGCGGAAATCAATCTTTCTAATCTATCTTATAATTTAAAGGTAATTAAAAAAATTATTGGTCAAGAAACGAAAATTATAGCTGTTATTAAAGCAGATGCCTATGGCCATGGAGCTGTTCCTATTGGGAAAAAATTAGAAGAATTAAATATAGACTATTTGGCAGTTGCCACTTTAGAAGAAGCTATCGAGCTAAGAGAAAACAATATTAAAAAACCGATTTTAGTTTTTGGTTTTGTTTACCCAAAAGATTTATTTTATTTTTTTAAATATAATTTAACCCCTTCTATTTTTTCTTTAGAAACCGCTAAAAAACTTAACGATTTGGCTTCAAAATATAAGAAAAAGATTAATATCCATATCAAAGTTGATACTGGAATGAATCGGTTAGGATTTAGACACGAAAAAGCTTTAGAAGCAATTAAAAAAATTTCAAGTTTGAATTATTTAAAAATAGAAGGTATTTATTCCCACTTATCTTCTTCAAAAATAAAAAATGACAATTTTAATTTTATTCAATTTGAAAGGTTTAAAAAAATATTAGAACAATTAGAAAAATTCAAAATTAATATTCCCTTAAGACATTTAGCTAACTCTGGCGCTATTGCTAATTACCCGGAATTTAAACTCAATACCGTGCGAATAGGAGAAATTCTTTATGGATTTTCCGATTTTTATTTTAAAAAGACAAATAAAAGAATCCCAACTAAACCATTACTATCTTTAAAAAGCAAAATTATCTTCCTAAAAGAACTTAAAAAAGGAGAACCTGTTAGTTATGATCGAACTTATTTAACCAAAAGAAAGACAAAGATAGCTACCATTCCCTTGGGTTATGCTGATGGTTATCCCCGGGCTCTTTCTAATAAAGGCTACGCCTTAATTAAAGGTCAAAAAGCTTTTATTGTTGGAAATATTTGTATGGATCTATTAATGCTTGATGTAAGCAAAATTAAAGATGTAAGATTATTAGACGAAGTAGTTTTTATAGGAAAAAACAAGGACAAAGAAATTAAAGTTAAAGAGATAGCTTCATTGGCTCAAACAATAGAAGATGAGATTGCTTCTAGAATAGGGAAAAGGGTTCCAAGGGTTTATATTGACTAAAAACTAAAAAAATTATATAATAGTTTTAGCTCTTTTAAAATAAAGGGGGGTTCAAAATGGTTATTAGCTATGTTAGTAGATTAAACAGAGTCAAAGTATTCATTTCAACGAAAGCTTACGGAAACATGGATTTCAAATACTCTTTAAAAGAAGAAGTCCTTAAAAATCGAGAAAAATTTTTTGAAGATATCAACATCCCAATAAATAGAATTTTCTTCTTTAGGCCAAATCACTCTTTTAAAATCGAAGAAGTTAAAAAACTACTTGATCCCTTAGAAGAAATATCTTGTGATGGAATGTTTAATTTTTACCACCAAACAGGAATAGCTTGTCCTTTCGGTGATTGTTTACCGGTAATTATTTATGAAGAAAGATTTCGACAAATAGTTGGTTTAATTCATGCCGGGAGAAAAAATCTAAAAATTTTAGAAAAAGCGATAAAATATTTATTAGACCGGAACATCCGACCAAATCATATTAATGTTTTAATAGGACCATCGATTAGAAAAGAATCTTATTTATTAGATAAAGAAATAATTGAAAAGCAATTAAACGAAGAAAGAGATGAATTTCTAAAAGCATGCCTTAAAAAAGGCCTAGAAGAAAAAAATGGATTGATCTCTCTTGATCTTATAAAGTCTGCCGAAATGATTTTTGAAAGTCTTGAAATTCCTCCAGAAAACATCAAAAATCTTCCTTTTGATACGGCACTTAATTCATTTTTCTTTTCTCATTATAAAGCTGCAAGAAATCAAGAAAAAGAAGGAAGATTTTTGGTAGTGGCTTATTTAAATATTTAAATGGGAGGTGAAAAAGTGATTTCAATAAAAAGGATAAAATGCGATAGATGCGTGAAATATATCAACATCCAACAAATGCAGAAAGAATACCAGCAACCTAAAAATTCCAAAAATCAAGTAATAATCATTTCTCACTGCCCTTATTGCGGTAGAATTCTCGAGGTAGAAATTATAGCAAAAAATTTTAAATACTTTGAAATATTAGGAAAAAGTGGATAAAACCCGCCATTTGGCGGGTTTTTTAAAGAATATTTAAAATGATTGATTTATCTAAAATTAAAAAAATTCATTTTGTTGGTATTGGCGGAGCGGGAATGATTCCGTTAGTTAATTTAATTCAAGAAAAAGAAAAAAAGATAGAAATTTCTGGATCAGATATTAAAGATTTTCCCTTAAGAAAAAAGTTAGAAAAAAGAAAGATAAAAATTTTTTTAAATCATAAAAAGGAAAATATAGATTCCTCGGATCTCATAATTTATTCGTCAGCCATAAATCAAAATAATATAGAAATAAAAGAGGCTCAAAAAAGAAAAATACCAATTCTCCATCGATTTGATTTTCTTTTAGAAATTTTAAAAAATAAAAAAATAATCGCTATCAGTGGCTCCCATGGCAAAAGCACCACCTCCGCCCTTCTTGCTTATCTTTTATCAAAGAAAAAACTTTCGCCCACTATTTATTTAGGTGCTAAAACAAAAATGTGGCCACTGGGAAGTCGATGGGGGAAAGGGGAATATGCAATTATAGAAACAGATGAACATGACGCTTCTTTTTTAAAAACAAATCCTTTTTATTCAATCATTTTAAATGTTGACAATGATCATTTAGATCCTTATGGACCATTTCAAGGAAAATTTAATCTATTAAAAGAGGCTTTTAAAAAATTTGCCCTTCAAACTCAAAAAAAATGTATCATTAATTTTGATGATAATTATTTAAAAACCTTTTTGAAAAAGAAAGAAATTAAAGAAAAATTAGTAACTTATAGTTTACAAAACAAAAGAGCTAATATTTTTGCTTATAATATTCAAACTTTTCCATTTTCAAAAAATCGAAGTTATTTAACTAAAGCTTGTGTC
>Ga0272449_1002375_pt1 | contig 17609 bp, 14 predicted proteins | sample YNPCB0241_FD_198679 | JGI IMG/M metagenome (GOLD analysis project Ga0272449, IMG submission 198679) | Hot spring sediment microbial communities from Yellowstone National Park, WY, United States - YNP-CB-024-1 | ecosystem: Environmental > Aquatic > Thermal springs > Hot (42-90C) > Sediment... | reverse complement strand
AGGGAAGGAGATGGTGAGAAGGTGGAGGAAAGGATCACCCTCTCCCACGGGAGCGGCGGCAGGAAGATGATGGACCTCCTGGAGGAGGTGGTTTTCCCCGCCCTGGGCGGGGGTTCCCCCTGGAGCGCCGAGGACGCCGCCCTCCTGGAGTTTCCTTCCGGCAGGCTGGCCCTCACCACCGACTCCTTCGTGGTACAGCCTCCTTTCTTTCCCGGCGGCGATATTGGAAAGCTGGCGGTATGCGGGACGGTGAACGACCTGGCCATGAGAGGCGCCCGCCCCCTCTACCTGACCCTGGGACTCATCTTGGAGGAGGGCCTTCCCCAGGAGACTTTGCGCCGGGTCTTATGCTCCGCGGCCGAGTGGGCCCGGAAAGCGGGGGTGATCATAGTGGCGGGCGATACAAAGGTGGTGGGCAGGGGACAGGCCGACGGCCTTTACATAAACACGGCGGGCGTGGGCCTGGTGGGGGAGGGACTGGAGGTGAGCATCTCTCGGGCTGAGCCGGGGGACCTGTTGCTCATAAACGGTTTCGTGGGAGACCACGAGGTGGCGGTGCTCAGCTGTAGGGAGGGATTGGAACTGAAAGTCCAGGTGGAATCGGATTGCGCTCCTGTGTCGCCGCTGGTGGAGGCGATGCTTGCGGCCGGGGGCGTCCACGCCCTGCGGGACCCCACGCGGGGCGGGCTGGCGGCCGTGCTGTCCGAGATGGCCGTGGCCTCCCGCGTCTCCCTGGAGATATGGGAGGATAGGATACCGGTGCGGGAGGAGGTGCGGGCGGTCTGTGAGGTGCTGGGGCTGGACCCCCTGCTCATGGCCAACGAGGGCAAGGTGGTGGCGGCCGTTCATCCCGGGCGTGCCGACCGAGTCCTGGAGGCCATGCGCTCCCACCCTTTGGGCAGGGAGGCGGCGGTAATAGGGCAGGTCCGAGAGGGGAGGCCCGGCGAGGTGGTGCTGGTGACGACTCTGGGCTCCCGGAGGCTCTTGAGGATGCCCTCTGGAGAGCAGTTCCCCCGCATATGTTAAAATCGTTGGGAATTACAGCCCGATGAGGGACTCAAGCTCCCATGATTCCCCCGCACTCCCACAATTCCTCCGCATATATTGAAATCGCGGCACAATGCCCGCTCGGGGAAGATCCCCCGGCCTCGCGGGTGTGCCCAGCCTCCCCCTGCCTGGTAAGGCCGACGTCCTCTGGGGACTTAACCTCTAACCCTGTTTTTGCTGGTAGAGCCGGACCCATTCCTCTTCCGGGAACTCCGCGAACTGGATGAGGGTTCCCAAGGCCTCCCTGGGATGGAGGTAGCACTCCTTCCACATGGGGTTGGAGGTGTTGATGTCGAAGGGGTTTAACCCCAGGCTGCGGAGGTGTTTCACCGTGGCCTCGATGTCCGCCACCTTGAAGGTGAGGTGGTGGATGCCCTCACCCCTTCTCTCGATGAAGCGATTGACGAAGCTCTTGGGGTCCGCGGAATAGATGAGTTCGAGCATGCTGCCGCTGCCTACCAGGTAGGAGGCGAAGCGGAATCCCCCCCACTCCATGTCCATGACCTCCACCGCCCCCAGGACCTCGGTGAGGAACCGGTGGCCTCGCCCTTTGTCCTTCACCGCGAAGCCGACGTGGTCCAGTTTTTCCACCCGGTGCATCTTACCCCTCCTTCCTTCGCCGTTCCCGTCTACGGACTCCCACTCTCGCCAGCGGTGACCCGAGGGACGTACCGCCTCTCGGATCGCCGCGGGCCTTCCCCTATTCGGGAGTATACCCCGGTGGGTCGAAAGGAGGTCCATGGGGGTGCCGTGCCTGAGCAAACGCCGGGGGGCAACCCGGGAGGGTGCCGGGGAGGGGAGGGATGATAGCGCGCCCCGGCCCTTCGCCAGGTCCATAATTTCCCCTGGTAGGGGAGTAGGCGCCGGTGGCGAGCGGGCAAGGGGAACCTCCACGGGAACGTCGCCTCCACCGGGGCGGCTTTAGAACCTTCCCTTGGCGGACCTCGGGGCCCCCGCTTCCCTCCCGCCATCCCTTAACCCTTCATCACCGGGAGCCGGGCCCGTTCCACGGTAAAGGAAACGCGGCCCGGGGTATCGCTTCCATCTGCGGGGCCGGGTTTTCCCACCCCCGAAGAGCAGTGGGCGCCAATCATCAAATCTTTTCAGTCGGGTCCGAGGATAACCCGCAGGAGAAAGCAGGGAATCCTTGGACCCGCCCCCTCCTGGTCCCCTACCTCTCTTTTGCCCCGGTATCTCACCCTTGCCGGTCGCAGCGGCTCGGGATGGCTACCTTGTCACTGGAAAGGGCGGCGTTTTGAATAAAAAAGCAGGGGATGAAAGGACACTTTCCCGGGAGGACCGTATGAACCAGGAGGGCTGCAACCTGGATTTCGATACCGGCCTGGGGTGCCTACTGGAAAGGCTTAAGTCCGGCAGGGTGCGACGGGTCATGCTGGTGGGAGCCACCGACTCCGGCAAGACTTGGCTCTGTCGGCGCATCGCTGCTTGGGCCTGGGAAAGGGGCCTTAAGGTGGGGTTTCTCGATTTCGACCTGGGCCAGTCCACGGTGGGTCCCCCCGGTTGCATAGGCCTGCAGCTTCCCTGGGAGGAGGGGGACGACCTCCTCTTCCCCACCGCCATGGCCTTTCTCGGTTACGTGTCCCCCGCCTGGGACGTGGGCTCGGTGGTGGAGAAGGGGGGCGGGCTCCTGTCCTGGGCCGAGGACAAGGGATACGACCTGCTGGTGGTGGACACCTCAGGCATGGTACAGGGGCCGCTGGCAGGGCTTCTCAAGCGGACCAAGATGAGGCGCCTTTTGCCAGACCTGGTGGTGGCCCTGGAGAGGGAAGGGGAGACAAAGCACATCTTCCGCGGCCTGGAGGAAGTACAGGGCAAAGTCCTCTTCATACAGCCCTCCAGGCATGCCAGCCGGCGGGGAAGGGAGGAAAGGACGGGTTACCGGGCCTGCCTTCTCACCAGGTATTTCCGGGACTCCCGGCCGTTGGTACTGGAACTGGACGGCCTCGAGCTGTGTGGGACGAGTCCCCGGGTGCCAGCGGAGATCTCCTGCCTGCAAGAAGGTCAACTCCTCGGGCTTAACGACGGTTTGGGCGTCACCCTGGCGGTCGCCCGCCTGGAGGGCCTGGAGGAAAACAGGTTGAAAGTCCTCACTCCCTTTCGGGGGAACCCTGGGCTGATAAGGGAGGTGGCAGTAGGGCCGTCGGTACTGCGACCCGATGGCTCCCTGCACATCATTACGGTTACAGGTTCCCCGGGCCAAGGGAACAAGGTTTACCCCGTGGGACCGCGATTGAGCCCCGGGGGGAAGGGGAACCTGCCCGGGGCCGGCGGCCCGCCCTCAAGCCCGCCCACGGATGACCCGCCTGGAGCTCACCGAGTAGATTGAGGGTATGCCGTCATCCCCGGCACCAACCCGGAGCCAGGCTCGTTTAGCGACGGTCGAGGGGGAGCGCCCTGGTTTCCCGGCCTTACCCGGCGGGGAGCCTTGTTCCCCGGGCCAGGGGACCCCTCGCCCGGCGGGCGCCGGTGCCCGGGCATACCGACCTTGTCCGGGCAACGCCCTGGAACGGACGTGATCTCGCACGATGTACACCCCCATCCATGCAACGCCATCAACCGAACTTCGCCCTGTATGATGTACACTTGAGTAATGGCGGCCCGGGAGGCGCCTGCCTGTCCCGGGTTTCCCGACCCCGCGGGGGACCCTGGCCGTTGGGGCAGGGCGGTTGGGGCGGCGGGCTACCGGGGAGCGGACCGACCAGCCCCGGCAGGTTAGCTAGATGTCGGCGTTGACCCCGTTAGGGGTGGTCGGGCAGTTGCCGGATGGGATCTTCGTTTCCGGCGGGATAGGAACGGAATTATCAGCAGGCTCTCCGCCGGGAGCGAGGAAGGGAGCCGAGATGGGCCTTAACCATTCCGGTCGGTACGGGGAGGACGGAAGGGGACCGGTCCCGTGGTGAGGGCCCGTCCGCGAGTGGCTTGATGCGGGAGGTGAGCATTGTGGGCATTTCCGGACCCGAGGAATACCTGGAGAGCCTGCGGGCCCTGAAGAGGAGGATCTACGTGCTGGGGGAGAGGGTGGAGGACCCGGTGGACCATCCCATGATCCGCCCCTCCATCAATGCCATGGCCGAGACCTACCGACGGGGCGAGGAACCGGAGGCGGAGGAGTTGCTATTCGCCGTCTCCCACCTCACAGGCAAGAGGATCAGCCGTTTCACCCACATCCACCAGGGCACCGACGACCTGGTGAAGAAGGTCCTGATGCAGCGGCTGCTGGGGCGCAGGACCGCCACCTGCTTCCAGCGCTGCGTGGGCATGGACGGCTTCAACGCCCTTTATTCCGTCACCTACGAGTGCGACCAGGAGCACGGTACCGAATACCACCAGCGCCTGAAGGAATACCTCCGCTACGTGCAAGAGGAGAACCTAGTGGTGGACGGGGCCATGACCGACGTGAAGGGGGACCGGGGACTACGCCCGGCGGAGCAGGCTGACCCGGACCTCTTCGTGCGCGTGGTGGAGAGGAGGTCGGACGGCATCGTGGTGCGGGGTGCCAAGGCCCACCAGACCGGCGCCCTCAATTCCCACGAGATACTGGTCATGCCCACGGCAGCCATGCGGGAGGAGGAGGCCGACTATGCCGTCTCCTTCGCCGTGCCCGCCGATACCCCGGGACTCATATTTGTCCTAGGACGGCAGCCCTCCGACACCAGGAAGCTGGAGGGAAGTCCCCTGGACGTGGGCAATCCCCGCTACGGCAGCCAGGAGGCCTTGGTCATTTTCGACGACGTGTTCGTCCCCTGGGAGAGGGTGTTCATGTGCGGGGAACACGACCAGAGCGGCAAGGTAGTGGAGCGTTTCGCCGCCTATCACCGCCAGAGCTACGGAGGTTGCAAGGTGGGCGTGGGGGACGTCCTGGTGGGGGCGGCCCAGCTGGTGGCGACTTACAACGGCGTGGAGAGGGCAAGCCACGTGCGGGAGAAGATCACCGAGATGATCCATCTCAACGAGACCCTCTTCTCCTGCGGCATCGCCTGCAGCGCCATGGGCAGGCCCACGCCCTCCGGCTGCTATCTGGTGGACGTGCTCCTGGCCAACGTGTGCAAGCAGAATGTTACCCGATTCCCCTTCGAGATATCTCGCCTCCTGCAGGATATCGCCGGGGGATTGGTGGTCACCATGCCCTCCCAGAGGGACCTGGAGAACCCGGAGCTCGCCCCTTACCTCGATAAGTACCTCCGGGGAAAGGCGGACGTGCCCACCCTGGACCGGCTGCGCATCCTGAAGTTCATTGAGAACATGACCATGGGGTGCGGCGCCGCTGCCTACCTCACCGAATCGATCCACGGCGCCGGCTCCCCCCAGGCCCAGCGGATCATGATCCTGCGCTTGGCCGACCTGCAGGAGAAGATCTCCTACGTCAAGCGCCTGGCGGGGATAGAGAGTTGAGGAGTCACCCGAAGGGTGTAAGGTCGGACTTCGTCCCCTTTGTCCTGGACCATGGGGTGCGGCGCCGCTGCCTACCTTACCGAATCGATCCACGGCGCCGGCTCCCCCCGCCCCCTACCACCCTTCCCTCCGGGCCAGCACGGCAAGGGAACTTCCCCAGGGCAGGTCCCTCTGCAGGGCCACACGCCCCTCGATCACTAAGAGAGCCTCCAGCCACCGGTTGAGGAAAGTCGGCGGCGTCCAAAGGTCCGAGGAGGGGGAGGGAAGGATGCGGCTTGCGAGGCGGTAGGCGACCATCGCCGGGAAGAGCAGGAAATTGAAGTAGGTGGCTTTCACCACCCGGAAGCCCGACGCCTCCAACCTGGGAAGCAGGGATATCTTCCGGTAGCGGCGCGCCACGTGAACCGCCCGGTCGTGGCTTCCCCGCAGGATGCCGAAGGCGGGGAGGTTCAACAGCAGGAAACCCCCCGGTTCCAGGACCCGCCACAGCTCCCCGAGGGCCCGCCCTTCATCCCGTACCTCCCGGTGGCACAGTACGTCCAGGCAGCTAACCAGGGTGAAATGCCCGTCGGGAAAAGGAATGTCTTCCAAGGAGGCGAGACACAAACCCTCCAGGCCCCTTCTTCCCGCCATTTCCAGGGCCTCGGGGCATAGGTCCAGGCCCACCGCCTCCCGGGGCCGGAAGCGTTCCCGGAGCTGGGCGAGAAAGCCCCCTGTTCCGCAACCGGCATCCAGGACCCTTCCAGATGCCTCCCCGGGGCAGTAGGCGGCCAGGAGATCCAGGAAGAAGCGGCGGGTTCCCCTATACCACCAGTGCCGGTCCTCCACCTGGAAAAGCCGATCGTATTCCTCCTTTCTCATGGCAACATTTTATCCCCGGATCGCGCCGTGCCCCGGTGATCCCCGGAAGCCGGTTCACCCGTCCTCCCCGCGGCGTTTAAGATAGGCGTGAGGGGACAAGATTGCTTTCTTTCTCGGGGGCGGTAGAGTCGACCGATGGGGAGGGTTGTGATCACGATACCGCGCCGCATGGGGCTAAGGCTCGGGTTTGCGTGGTGGAGCCGCCGAGCCAGGAGGACCGCCTTCACGACTCTTTGCGCCGGGCTGCTCCTGGCATTGGCGCTGTTCCTCTTCCTGCCCCGCCGGTCCCCGGGGGACTTGCCCGCCCCGCCCAGGCAGGTGGAAAGCCCCACCTCAGGGAAGGGATCTACCGAGGAGGTGTCGGGGGATCGCGGGGCTAGCGGGGAGGAGGAACACGGCGAATGGGGCGTCCGGGTGAGGGTGGAGGAGGGAGCGAGCGGTTTTCAGCGGTATGTGGTCGAGCTCCCCGTACCTCCTGAAGAAGCTCCCCCGGAGGCCTCACCCCAGAAGGGAAGCCTGGCAGGGAGTTGGGTGCTGGAGATGAAAGGATCCCTCCTGGGGATAAGCAATTGCCGTTTGTACCTCCTCTCCGACGGGACTGTCCGGGTCCCGTCCTCCTACGTCCCCGTCTTCGCCCTGGAGGGCGGTAGGTGGAGGGGAGAGCAGGGCGGTGATTTCGTGGCCGAGATGGCCGCCGGCATAACGGTAGGAAGTGGTCCCGGCAAGGTACCGGTGGCCATCCATCTTAAGGGCAGGTGTCCCCGGGATGGCCTCGTCGAAGGGGATTTCCGAGCGGAGCCCCTGGACGAGGCCTACCGGTTCTACTATCAGGAGGGGACTTTCAGGATGGTATCCTTGGACTGATGTATGTCGCACGGGAAGGCCCCGATGTCTTAATGCGGCAAGGCCCCTCTAGAAGCGCACAGTAAGGTCGACCTGGGCCAAGGAGGATCGAATGGAAAGCGGGGGGCGAGCCCACGGCCTGTTTACGGGGTCACCCTTGGATGACGGCGGCTGAAGCAGGATTCCCGGAGATACGGGCGGTGGATCCCCTGACGATGGATCTGGAGTCGAGGCCGCGGTCGGACCTTCCCGTTCCCATGGTGTCTCGGCGACTCACATAGCATCCCGGGTTTTTGACCGTAGGGAGGTGATTCCAGGCCCCAGGTGGAAATAATAATCCGTAAGCGGCATCCCCGGGAACGGGCTACGGACCAAGGGCGAGGAGCTAGGAGGTGAGCCGTGATTCCGAACCGATGGCGGGAAGCTGTTTGTGGAAGGGCAGACCTCCCTTTACTACACCTGCAATGCTTGTTAAGCTTATCAAGTGGGGCTGCTGTTAAGCGCGAAAACGGCTACAGGCGCCCTTAGGCCGATGCGGTGCTGACGGTTGTGCTGGAAGGGGACCGTCCGGAAGGAGGTGATGCGCGAGGCTCATACCAGTGGAAGGCATTCGTCAGCGCATTCGTGTCAATAAGGGAGAACATAAAAACCTGGGAACGTCGCACGAAGGCAGCTTGAATAATCGCTCATCCGTCTCAGGAGAAACGGTCTAGACTTTACACCCTCACGGTTGCGAGTGACCCGCTTTCCCACATTAGCTGGTTCGTTTTCTTAAGGAGTGGACAAAGAAAGGGGGTCAGGATATGCGGCTTCGAAAATTGCTGGTCGTCTTCGCCATCCTTGCCGTGACCACGACGATGCTGGCTTCCTGCGGCGGAGGTGAGGGCGAGGGCAAGGGAGTGATCAAGGTGGGTCTCACCGCCCCCCTCAGCGGTGTGGGGGCTAAGTACGGACAGGACTGCCAGGACGGGATAAGCTTGGCCATCGAGGAGATCAACGCCAAGGGCGGCATCACCGTCGGGGGCAAGCAGTACATATTCGAGCTTTATCCTGCTGACGACGAGGCGGTGCCCGACAAGGCCAAGACCAACGCCGAGCGCTTCGTCTTGGAGAACGAGATCAAATTCGTCTTCTGTCCAGTGGCCACGTGTATCAACACCTTGATGGACATGAACACCAGGCAGGGTGAGGAGTTCCTGATCATGGCCTACACCAGCGTGCCCCTCTATGCCCAGAGGTCCAACCCTTACATGGTGACGCTACCCCCACCATTTTCCTCCTACATCCCCGAGTTCATCAAGTTCGCCATGGGAAGGGGCTGGAAGAAGGTGGCGCTCCTCCAGACCACGGGAAGCTACGGCGAGCTGTGGGGCAAGACCTTCAAGGAGGCATGGACCAAGGCCGGTGGCACCGTGGTGGCGGAGGCGCCCGCCAGCTACTACACCGAGACCGATTTCACCGCCTACATCCAGAAGGCTCTGGCGGGGGGGCCGGACGTGCTCTTCGTGGGCGGACCATCCCAGCCCACCGCCCAGGTGATGAAGCAAGCGAGGGGTCTGGGTTTCAAGGGGGGCTTCATCGTCATCGACCAGGCCAAGATGGACGAGATCGCCGACGCAGTGGGTATGGATGTCCTGGAGGGATCCGTGGGGGTCCTGCCGGTGGAGGATTCCCAGTTCCCGGCCACCCTTCCCTTCGCCAAGAAGTATAAGGACAGGTTCGGCCGTCGCTGCACCTGGGAGACGGTTATCCACTATTCAGCCTTCCATATCCTGGCAAGGGCTATCGAGAAGGCGGGCACGGTGGAGGACGTGAAGGCCGTCAGGGACGCCTTCAACGCCGAGGGAGTGGCCATCCTTCCCGGTGAGGAGTATCCCATGCAGTACTCGGGGATCAACCCGGCCACGGGGGCGTTGTTCATGGCGGGCACGGCCAGCTACGTGGAGAAGGGGAAGTTCGTGCCCCTGGAGATGATCGAGTGGTGGAAGAAGTGAGCTGACGGGGCGGGGAGGCGCGATTGACGCTAAAGGCGCCTTCCCGCCCTTCCGATTAAATTTTTAAATCTCGAGGTGGAGCCTCCTAGCGGGGCTCCCCGGTGATAAGAAAAGTTGACAAATGTTGCTTGGGACGGGTAAGCTCGTAATCCACGAAACACGGCGGTCGGCGTGAAGGAAGGGGATAAAGGTTGTCCTTCTTCGTCAACCAGGTCATCATCGGCATACAGTTGGGGAGCCAGTACATGATGATGGCCCTGGGCCTCACCCTCATCTTCGGTATCCTGGACATTTCCCACTTCGCCCACGGGCACATCTACATGGTGGGAGCCTACATCCTTTACACCCTCTCCGTTCTTTTAGGGATCAACTACTGGCTGGCGTTACCCCTCTGCATGGCGGTCCTTGCCGTGGCAGGCATCCTGGTGGAGAGGCTGGTTTACCGCCCCCTACGGGGTACCCCCGCCATCAACACCTTCATCGCCGCCATCGGCCTGCTCCTGGCCATCGAGACCCTGGTGCGCGGCATCAAGAAGGATGCCGTAAGGGTACCGGTGCCCGTGGACCGCAGCGTGAGCGTGTTGGGTATGAGCCTCGAGGCACAGAGGGTCATCGTCATCGTGGGGGCCTTGCTCATACTGTTGTTCTTACAGTGGTTCATAAAGCGAACCCGGCTGGGCATCGCCATCGAGGCCATGGCCCAGGACCGGGAGGGAGCCTCCCTCGTGGGCATAAACGTTAACCGCATCTCGGCCCTTACCTTCGCCATCGCCTCCGCCCTTGCCGGGGTGGCAGCGGTGCTCATGGCGCCCCTGGGCTCCATCACCCCCGAGATGGGAAGCCTCCTAATCCTCAAAGCCTTCGTCATCGTGGTGATAGGGGGCCTGGGCAGCATCAAGGGGGCCATAGCCGGAGGTTATCTGCTGGGCCTCATCGAGGCATTGGGAGTGGCCTACATCTCCTCAACCTATAAGGACGTGTTCGCCTTCGCCTTGCTCATCGTCATCCTGGCGGTGAGGCCCACCGGATTGTTCGGAGAGAGGGCTGCGTAATGAAGGGGAAACTCAATTACAACCTCGTGGTGGCCCTGGTGCTGCTGGTGGTGGCGGCGCTACTGCCCCTCTTCCTGCAACGGACCAGCGGCGGCAAGTACAACATGATAGTACTCACTTACGCCATGATATGGGCAGTGGCCGCCAGCAGCCTGAACCTCGTACTCGGTTACACGGGGCAGGCCTGCCTCGCCCACGGAGCCTTCGTGGGCATAGGGGCCTATTCCCTCGCCATCATGGTGGATAGGGTGGGGATTAACTACTGGCTCGCCCTCCCCCTCACTTGCCTCCTCACGGCGTTGATAGGGTGCCTGATCGGTTTGCCGTCCTTCCGAACCAGGGGTCCCTACTTCGCCATCGTGACCCTCTGCTTCAACGTCATAGTCTACGCCATCTTCGAGAATTGGACCTGGCTCTCGGGGGGCTACGCAGGCCAACCCCTCACCGTGCCGGCGGTTCTTTCGGGTCGCCTGGCCCGCTATTACTTCGTGCTGGCCTTCCTGGTCCTCACCCTTCTGGTGTTGCGGCAGATCGTCAAGTCCATAGTGGGGGCCTCCTTCCTATCCATCCTGAGCAACGAAGGCCTCTCGGAGGCGGTGGGTATAAGTGCCTTCCGTTACAAGCTCCTTTCCTTCACCGTGAGCTGCTTCCTGGCCGGGCTGGCGGGCGCCCTCTTCGCCACCGCCTCCGGCAGGGTGGACTCATCCATCACTAGTTACCTGCACTCCTTTTACTTACTGATTTACGTGCTCATCGGAGGGGTGGCTACCCTGGCCGGGCCGGTGCTGGGCGCGGTGGGTTTGTACTTCCTGCTGGACAGGATAAAGGGCCTGGGCGAGTTCCGGTACGTGGGCTTCGGCATACTGCTCATCCTCATCATCATCTACTTTCCCCGCGGGCTGGTGGGAGGCGTCAACCAGCTGCGGGAATGGATGAAGGAGAGGCGTTCCACCAAGACCTCTCCCCGGGAGGAGGTGGCAGGGTGAGCGTCATACTGGAAGTGGACGGTGTCACCAAGCGCTTCGGCGGCCTGGTGGCGGTGAACAAGGTGGATTTCACTGTGGAGGAAGGTTCCATATTGGGCCTCATCGGGCCCAACGGTGCTGGCAAGTCCACCCTGTTCCACCTTATAGGCGGCACATACAAGCCGGACGAAGGGAGGATACGCCTGGACGGAAAGGACATCACCGGCTGGCCACCCCATCGGGTCGCCCGGGAGGGGATCGCCAGGACCTTCCAGACCACGGCGCTGTTCGAAGAGCTTCCCGTCTACCTCAACCTGGCCATAGGCTACAGGATGAAGACCCGCTCCCACCTCTTCGATGTCCTGTTCAGGACTCCCCGGGCCCGGCGGGAGCAGAAGGAGATAACCCAGAGGGTGATGGAGATGCTGGCCTTCACAGGACTTGGGGAGTACTTCGACAGGCCGGCTGGCTCCATACCCCAGGAGGCCCAGAAGAGGTTGGCCATCGGGATCGCCCTCATGGGCAGGCCGAGATTGCTGCTCCTGGACGAGCCCACCGGTGGAGTGGGACCGGAGGAGACAGGGCGCATCATAGAACTCATCCGCAAAGTGAGGGATAGCGGTGTCACGGTCTGTATCATCGAGCACAAGATGAAGATGGTGATGGGATTGGTGGACCGCCTGGTGGTGCTGAACTTCGGGGTGAAGATCGCCGACGGCCCGCCCCAGGAGGTCTGCAGCGACCCGGCGGTCATCGAGGCGTACTTGGGGGAGTGCATTGCTTGAGCTGAGGGAGGTCCGGAGTTCCATCGGGAAGCACGAGGTCATCCATGGGGTCACCCTCCAGGTGGACGAGGGCGAGCTCATCTGTCTCCTGGGCGCCAACGGTGCCGGTAAGTCCACCCTCTTCCGGACCATCAGCGGCATAATTCGGCCTAGGGCGGGGGAGATAATCTTCCGGGGGGAGCCCATCCACCGCATGGGCCCTGACCGCATAGTGCGCCTAGGCATCTCCCTCTGCCCCGAGGGAAGGAGGCTCTTCCCCCGTCTCTCGGTGAAGAAGAACCTTTTGATGGGGGCCTATACCCGCTACCGGGATCGGGAGGAAGTGAAGCGGAGCTTCCAAGAGGTCTTCGAGCTTTTCCCCATCCTGGAGGAGAGGCTGGAACAGGACGCAGGGACCATGAGTGGGGGCGAGCAGCAGATGCTGGCCATCGCCAGAGCCCTCATGGCCAGGCCCAGACTGCTGATGCTGGATGAACCCTCCTTGGGGCTGGCCCCGCTGGTGGTGAAGAGGATCATGGAGACCATCCAGGAGATAAACCGGAGGGGCGTGACAGTTCTCCTCTCGGAGCAGAACGCTGCCATGGCACTGTCCATCTCTCACCGGGGTTACGTCCTGGAGAACGGGAGGATAGTCCTGGAGGGGACCTCACGGGAGCTCATGGACAACGAGGAGGTAAAGAAGGCTTACCTGGGGGCATGAAGGGGCGAACTCCGACCGGCGCCGGCGCGCATCCCGGGGAGAACGCCCCGAGGGAGTTATGGGGGGAGGAACCATGAGACCCACCGACCGCTGCGGGACCTGCGGTGTGCCTTTAGGCATCTCCCGCACCATGAAATGGACCGACGAGGGCATCATCCGCCAGCGGAGGGACCCTGCCCACCGCATGATCTTCTTCGAGTCGGAGAACCTGGACCGCCTGTGGGAGACCCTCTGCTCGGAGCTGGGGGTGACCCGGGAACACCTTTGGGAGATAGTCATCGCCGCCAAGAGCAGGGCCACCCGGGCTTTCCTCAGGAGGAGCCTTCCCTGGTACCTGAACGCGATCTCCAAAATCGTGGGCTACCGTGCGTTGATAAGGACCATCGAGCAGCAGGGCCTGGCCATGGGTTACGGCAAGATAACCGTGGGCGGGCAGTTCCCGGAAAGGGGGATGCCTCAGAGGATAACGGTTTACATCGAGGATCCCTACTCCATCCCCCTTTTCTGTGGCGATTTCAAAGGGGCGGCCGAGGTGCTGGAGAGGAGAGCGGCTGGCATCACCTACCAGGCGCTGGATTCCCGCAGGCATCAGGTGGAAGTATCCTTAGGGGACGAGAGGTTGGAGGAGGAGGAGTTCCGTGTGGACGGCGAGGAGGAGTTCCGGGCCTGCGGCATGGCCTACAGGCGCTGCGCTGAGTGTGGTGTCCCCCTAGACCTGCAGGATTTCGAATGGGACCTGGACACGGGGGTGATCCGGGAAAGGGAGACTGGGAGGAGACTGGCCTTCTTTGGGACGGCGGGCCTGAAGGCGGTCTTCGGGGAGCTGGTCCACGAACTGGGCGACCGGGTCATAGACATCATCGTGGACGGGGAGAGGCGCAATACCCTTTCCTCCATGACCGTGGACGAGGCCCGAGGGGGCGTGGAGCTTTTGAGGAAAAAGGCCGCCCTGAGGGGTCTCGGTTACCTGGAGGAGATGAGAATGGAGGACGGTGTGCTAAACTTCCGGGTGTGCAACCCGGCTTTGGAACCCTATCTGGTGGGCCTGGCCCTGGGAATATACGAGCTCATGACCGGGGACTACGGCCGGGCCTCCTGGAGTGTAGAGGGCAATGTCCTCTACATAGAGATCGTGGGCGCCGGATAGTAGAGGGGTCCCTCCGCGCAAGCTTCCGCTTAACCCAGTCGCGCCGTCTAAAGCATATTTACTCCAGAGAACTCCCCTGCATCAATCTGTTTCACCCAGCTGCGCCGGGTGACTCGGTTTGCCGGAGGCCATAGCCCGGGTGGGGAGTAGGGAGGGCAGCTCGTTGTTTATGGGGAGAAAGGCGGCCACTACGCCCGGAGCTTCCTCCGCGCGGGATGGACGGGCCGCGGCTACGGGGTTCGTGTCCCGAAGGCGATCTTGACGGGAACCTCGCCATCCGATGGCGTTTCCACTACCGGACCAGACAAGCGGCGGGGAATGGGTGACGGTTCACCGTGATTTGGGGCCAGTTCAAGGGAAAGCGGCCGGGATGGGCCGGCTTGCTCCCTGGCCTGTGTTGGGGTAACTTTTCCATTGGGTTTACCAATGGCCCGTGGGCGCAGGGCGGGCTAGGCGGCACGAGGAGGGGAGGTGAGGCCGAATGGCCAGGAGACTGGTCGATTTGAGCATTGCCATCGAGGACGGGCTTCCATCCGACCCCCCCGGCATGATCCCCCAGATCACCTACATGGGCCACGAGGAGGGCGCCAAGTCCATGGCCCGGTTCTTCCCCGGCATCGACCCCCAGAGGGACTTGCCTGGCGGCCTGGGTTGGGCAGTGGAGCTAGTGACCCTCTCCACCCATTCCGGCACCCACCTGGACGCGCCTTGGCATTACCATCCCACCATGGATGGGGGGAAGCCGGCCCTCACCATCGACCAGGTGCCACTGGAATGGTGCATGGGCCCTGGAGTGGTCCTGGACTTCCGCCGCTTCCCCGACGGCTACCTGGTGACCCCCGGCGATGTGGAGGAGGAGCTCCGCCGCATCGGTTACCAGTTGAAGGAAGGGGACATCGTGCTGGTGATGACCGGCGCGGACAAGTACTGGGGCAAGCCGGAATACCTGCTGAAGGGCTGCGGAATGGGGAGGGAGGCCACCCTGTGGATATTGGAGCACGGGGTCAAGGTGACCGGCACCGACGCCTGGTCGTGGGATCGACCCCTACCTTTGATTGCCAAGGATTTCCAAGAAAGCAAGGATTCTTCCATAATATGGGAGGGACACTTCGCCTCCATCGAGAGGGGATACTGCCACATCGAGAAACTCGCCAACCTGGACCAGCTACCTCCCTACGGCTTCACCTTTTTCTGCTTTCCCGTGAAGATCAAGGGGGCGAGCGCCGGGTGGGTAAGGGCGGTGGCGTTGGTGGAGGATTGATGGCCCCCATCCCGCGACGGTTTCCTGGCCCAGTGGGCAGGCCGGCACGGAAGCGGCGGCGCCGTTTCGGCGGTCTCGCGGATAATATGAGCGAAAGGAGGTACGGTGATCGAGGCCGGGAACTTTCAGGATGCCCTGGCGGAGGTGATGAAGAGGACGGCGGACATCTGCTCCCGCCACCCGGCTGCCTTGTTCCTTCCCGCCTTCTACCGTTCCTCCCCTCCCTCCATATACCTTTCCCCCCGGAGGGTGCAGGTGTTCACCCGGGGGAGTAGCGTGCTGAATGAGAAAGTCCGCCCGGTGGACCTGCCCGCCCGTGGATACCAGTGTCGTAGGAACGCGAGGTACCGCTTGGTCTACGAGTTCCGGCCTGGTAAGGCTTACGAGCTGGAACTGGCGGGTTACCTCTGGTGGAAGGAATTGGGAGATAAGGGCCTGGAGGAAGAGGCGGCCGCTTTCTTGGCCAGCCTGGGAGTCTACGACGTGGTGCCAGTCCTCTCCCTGGAGATGCTCGCAGACGGGGATACCGTCCCTCTTAGGGTAAAGAGGCTCGACCCAGGCATAGGGCTTCCCTCCTACGCCCACCCCGGCGACGCCGGGGTGGACCTGCGGAGCGCCGAGGACCTGGAGTTACTTCCCGGCCAAAGGGCCCTGGTCTCCACCGGCTTCTCCATGGCCCTACCCGAGGGCTACGCGGCCTTCGTCCAGCCTCGCTCGGGGTTGGCCGCCAGGCACGGCATAAGTATCGTCAACACTCCAGGCCTCATCGACTGTCACTACCGGGGCGAGGTAAAAGTGATCCTCATTAACCTGGGGGACGAGCCCTTCCGAGTCCGGAGGGGGGACCGCATCGCCCAGATGGTCATACAAAGAGTGGAGAACGTCGAGGTGGTGGAGGTAGAGGAGCTGGACAGTACGGAGCGGGGCGAGGGGGGCTTCGGCTCCACCGGCCTCTGATACCCCTGCCGTCACCGGCACCCCTTCCCCGGGCGCAAGGGGCTGTCATGTCGCCCCGCAGCTCCCTACTCAGGGTACACCAAGGCGGCGAAGGTCACCGCGGATCCCTCGGCCTGGTCGAACCAGTGGCAGTGGTCCACCAGCCTGCCTCCCCTTCCGTCCAGGGCTTTGAGCAGGGCGTAAATGGGCGGAAGCCCGCACACGTGGCGGGAATCCCCCTCCGAGGCCACGTAACGGAAGAAGCCCTCCGCGTCGCCTTCTTCTGCGAAGCGCAACATCTCCTTGTCCTTGGCCAGTACCGAGGAGAGCATCACCCCGTCCAGGGGGAGAAGGCTTCCGAAACGCCGTCCCACATGGGCCAGGTCGGCGGAGGCGATGAGCAGTATCTGGTCCTCGTAAGAGCTCACCAAGGCCTTCAAGGCGGAAAGGAAGGGGGAGATGGCGGGATCCTCCGCGGGCGATCTCCCTTCCCTCAAGTGCCCGTGCAGGGAGTTGCAGGTCACCGGCAGTATACGGAACCGGTCGGCCCCACCGAAGAGAAAGCACAGGAAGGGGAGCTGCACTTCGATGGAGTGCTCGTACCGGTGGGATAGCTCATCCCCAAAACCTTCCATGCCCGCCGCCCGGGCCAGCTCCAGGGCAAGCCCGGCGTCCGTCCTCACCAGGCCGAAGGGGGTCAGGTAATTCTTCCCAGTCAAGGCGAAGGGCCCCTCCATCTCGCCATGGCAGGTCCCCAGGATCACCACCAGGGGGTCAGCGGGCTTCCGCCCCGCGGAATAAAGCAAACGGTAAAATTTCCCATAGCATTCCCTGCCCCGCTCCAAGTCGATGTGGGGGGCCACGCCCGCCAAAGGTAACTTCATTGGAGGCTCCGACGGCTCCCCAGCCATGGCCAGGATGGCCCTGAGCCGGTTGATGAGGGCCCTGGGGTCGGCGGGGTAGGCGCTCCCGGCGCAGGCCATGGGGCGATTTGGGAGGGACAGGTATTCCTCGTCCAGCCTCCTCTTGTAAGCACGGAACCTTTGACTGTCCAAAAAGAGCTTGTCGTCCAGTTCCCTTAAAAGCTGCATCACCTGGTCGCTGGTGATGATGTCACCGTAACGCCTTACGTAGGCCGCCTGCAGGTCCCTTATCGTGCGCTGGCCGTCGCAGAGGGAGGCCAGGAAGAACATGGGTGGGGAAAGCAGCACCATGCTGGGCGCGTACCCCTGAGGGTCGCGCAGTGCGATCATCTCCCTTCCCTGCTGGAGGACGGGGAAGGCCCCCACCGGACGGAGCTTCGGCTTCTCGAGCACGCCCTCGCTCATGGGACCTCCTTGCTGCCTGCCCCCGGGAGCACCCTGCCCTTCCCGGTGGGCATCCAGCATAACAATATAGCACCACCGTATCGAATGGGGCTTGGCCGGCCCACCGGGAACCTCGCCGCCGGGAGCGTTCCCCTGAGCCGAGCCCGCGACCGATTCCCCGCCGCGGTCCCCTGCTGCCGCCGTTATCATCAACGGGAAGCCCGGTCACGGGAGAGGCGGTGATATTCCGCTGCCCGCACCAAGGCCTTGCCCGCCTTCTCCGGCGTGTTGTAAGTGG
>Ga0272449_1002374_pt1 | contig 17614 bp, 16 predicted proteins | sample YNPCB0241_FD_198679 | JGI IMG/M metagenome (GOLD analysis project Ga0272449, IMG submission 198679) | Hot spring sediment microbial communities from Yellowstone National Park, WY, United States - YNP-CB-024-1 | ecosystem: Environmental > Aquatic > Thermal springs > Hot (42-90C) > Sediment... | reverse complement strand
TCAAGCCTTTGGGTTGAGCAAGAGCCTAAGTTTTCAAGCCCTGTCCTTGTCGAAACCCTTTCGCCCATCACGGTTTATCGGACAGAAGAAAAGGACGGAAAGAAGTTCACTCATTATTTGTCTCCTTCTGACCCTGATTTTTCCCGCCTCGTGCTCGAGAACCTATGTCGCAAGCACAGGACTTTGACTGGTGCCAAGATTTCGCCGAGGGCAAGCAGTTACATAAAACCTGTCAGAACTTTCGAGCGTGAAACAGTTGTTTATTATGGCGAGACACTAATAAAGGCATGGAGCGGTGTTTTTGAACTTTCTGTTCCTTTAGAGCTCTTTCGGGTTGCATTTTCCTGCGGGCTTGGCGCAAAGAACTCTCAAGGGTTTGGGTGCATTTCTGTGTGGAGGGGGAACTGATGAGCCAAAACCCAATCATCCTTTATCCATCGAACTGGCTATATAATGCGGGGGTGGTGGGACTGATAAGGGTCCTTGATGGACTTGGCGCAGGCATAGACCTTCGACCCGATGGCTCGGTCGCCTTGACCATACCTGTAACTCTGGATGACGAACACATATTCAAGAAGTGGGACCAGTTGTCCCCAAAGTCAAAAAAGGGAGGTAGCCTCGTTTACGGTTGGAAAGACGCCTACTATGCGAACCAAACGGAAGGCTCCGTTAGGCGACGAATCAGTTCGCTGCTAAAAGGCGATGCCGCTAAAGCTGAGGATGGCCCAAGTCCCCCCTCTCCGCCACAGGGTTCGCTGCTACAAGGCGATCCCGCTAAAGATGGAAAAGAGTTCTCATGCGTTTTCTGCGGAAAGAGGGTAAGAACGAAGAAGCCTGTGTTTTTAAATCAGGCTTACAGCAGGCATCTCCTAGGGTCCGAGAAGTCTTTCAGCAACATGTACTGGAGCTTTTCTGCCACGGACTTCGTGTGCCCAGGATGCGAGTTTATCATTATGTGCCACCACCTAGCACTGTTCCGACTTGCAGACGGTTCAGAAGTGTTCATAAACGCGCCCTCTTTTACGGTAATGCATTATCTAAATAAGTTTGCGTTCGAAGCCTTCGGCGCCAGTTCTGCCGAAGAAGCCTACGAGAAGCGTCACATCCTCGCCGTCTCGTTGACGGAATATGCCCAAAAAATGGAAACAACGCTTGGTGTTTGGACAGGAATGAATATCGAGATAGTAAGCAGGCTAGCCAAACGGAGTGAGAAGGAGCGTGATAGGATTGAATTCTTCAGCCTTCCTCCAGAAGTTGTAAGGGTCCTTTCCGACAGGCGCATTGCTTCGCTTCTTAGCCAAATCGGTGAGTTTGTCATTCTTAACTGTGTGCTTGACCAGGATTTCTCGCGCCTTATGGAGATTGGTTATCGCTTGCTTCGTATTGGACTCAAAAACGGTGAATGGGGAAAAGCGGAGAGAGACTTTCTCAATCACACAGTGCGCCTTGAAAAAAATCGTAGAAATCCCGCTCAAACAGCGGAAAAGATCTTCAAACTTTGTGCGCTTATTGAAGAAAAAACAAAAAGGAGGCATGAGTATGAATGGCGAAGTGACTGAAGGATTTGATTGGCAACAAAAGTTTAGGGAGTTACAAAAGCAAGTGTTGGAGGGCCAACTAAAGGAGGTGGAACAAGTTGTTGCTCAGTTCAAACAACTTGCTCGGGATCTGCGTAGAATGCAAAGGGACTTCCAGCGCTTGCTTGAAGAGGCGGTAAAAGACCAGCGTGGGAAAGAGAAATCCAGAGACCTTGAAAGACTGCTACGCTCGGTTGCAACATGGAACGCTTCCGACCTAATCGAGCAGATGAAAATAGAGGCTACAGGTGTAAGAAAAACCAAAGCCTTAAAAGATGCATTCGACAATCAGGGCTATCGCATCCTAGAACTAGTTCGAGCGGGGAAAAGGGATGAGGTTTTCCACTCGATACTGCGGATCTTCGTTGCCGCGAAAAAAGAGTTTCCAAAGACCCTTGTCGAACCTTTCAAGCCCGTGTATTCCGATGAGTTGTTCAAGATATTTTTGTTCTCGTTTTTGAGTGGAATACTTGGCAAGGAAGAAGAAAATAAAGAAGGAGGGAATCATGAACAACAATGAACTCAAAAACATCACTATCACGATGGTCTTCGATGGATCTGCATTGAATCGTGACGAAAAGGTCGGAGGAAACATCCTTTCGATCAAGAAACTCAATGTCAACGGCGAGATCCGCTCTTTCATCGGCAAACCAGCGATAAGGCATTATCTGTTTCAGACACTATGGCGAGCATTCGGCTGGGAGCCAGCCCAAGTGACTGGGCAGGGCGAGGTAGTGCAGTTAGACCTGACCAAAAGCGATATACTCACGAGTGCGGAGCTGGATGTGTTCGGATACATGTTCACGCGTGGCAAGACAGCCGTTACCCGAAAATCCCCGTTGGGCATCACCAAGGCGGTGGCGCTGTTTCCGTACAGCGGAGACCTTGCCTTCTACGCTAATCACGACCTGGTCAGGCGCGGAAAGGAGGATGGGCTGGCGGTTACGCCGAATCCCTTTACCAAGGAAGAACATGCTGCGTTCTACAAGGTCAGTTTTACGCTGGATACGGGAATTTTGGGGAATGACATGTGGGTCGTCGAGGACACGACCTATGATGAGCAGGCTAATATGCTACGCGTCTCGATCGTGGCACCAGTGTCTGTGGCTTTAGATAATGTCGAGCGCCGAACGGACGAACACGAAAACGTATTTTACGAGATGCCTAAAGGAAGGATATTCGTTGACGGCAGGACGGTAAAAGTAGACGAACAGCTCATGCAGAAGAAACCAGCAAAAAAGAATCTCGAAGAACACCTGGTCTTCAGTGACAAGGGTAGGTCGAAGTTCCGTATTTTTGACTTTAGTTATGATGACGATTCGAAGCAATACGAGTTCGACGTTGACGAAGAGCCTGAATACGATGAGTCAAAAAAGGCATTGACTCTAAAAATCGGCGCGGTGAAAGAAATACCTTGCGTCAAGCTGTCAGGCGCCCCAGACGGGAAAGAGACCTATGCAGTGAGTCAGGATGGTAAGGAACTGGGAACCCTTGTTGTGGAGCGCAAAGAGCAAGGCCCTTGCATCGTGAGGTTTAGCTTAGCAAAGCAACAAGTGGAGCAGCGATTCAGAGAGGTAGTTTCCGCTCTCGTTAGTGGTCTCTATGCCCAGTCCTCTGGCGAGGCGAACACCATAATCCCATTGTTCCTTGTTGCTGCCCCAGTCAAAGTTCCCTCGCCCGTATTTCATCCCTACATTGATGTGCGCAAAGAGGATGGGCAGTGGAAGGTGATAGGCGTAAAGGATGCGCTCAAGAACTCTTGGATAGATGGCAAGGTCTATGTGTTCGATTGTGAAAGGCTCAAGGTATTCGAGACGGACGAAGAACTAAAGGAGTTATCGGACGGCAAGGTGACCAGAGACTGGAATGAACTCCTCAAAGATATTGGGATAACAGGAACATGACACCAAAAGAAAACGCTAGCGACATTGACATCTTGAAGCCCCTTTTCTGGGACTATGATTGGGCATCTGTGAAGCAAAATCTTCTAAGCCCTTTTGTCATCGCTAGGGTCTTGGAACTGGGCGACCCTGAACAGTTTCGGGTCCTTGCCAAAGTCATCGGGGACCACGCGGTACGGGCATTCGTAGTTCAAAAAGGCATAAGACTTCTGTCTCGACGCTCATATAACTTTTGGCAGTTGTTCTATCAAAGACATGAATCTACTGAGCGAGCATAAGAAGGCTGTTGACTTTTTACTCCCATTCCTCAGGGATGGCGAGTTTTACCTTGCTGGTGGGACCGCTGTTTATTATTACCTTGGGCAGCGGGAATCTTTGGACCTCGGCTTCTTTACAAAGAAAAGCCTCGATTTTTCGAGGTATCAACACTTGTTCCTCCCCCATTCTGTCCCTTTCTTCTCTAACGACACGATTCATGCCCAGGTCGAGGGGACGAGGGTCTCGTTTTTCCTTTATCCTTATGCCTTGCTCCGTCCTACAACCCCCCTCGACCCCATCGAGTTAGCCCATCTAGAAGACATTCTTTGCATGAAAGTAAGTGCCATCATAAATCGTGGAAGTCGCAAGGACTTTACCGATGTCTATTTCATTATGAAAGAACTTCAAATCTCGGCGAAAAGATGTGTGGAACTTTTCGTAGCCAAATATGGTGCATATAACCCTCTTGTCATTGCGAAGGCTATGACCTACTTCGAAGACGCAGAAAACGAGCCAGAACTAAAGGCACTAAAGCCTGTTTCATGGCAGGAAGTAAAGAATTTTTTATCACAAGGTTTACAGAGTTATGAGTGAGCTAAAAGTTCTTAGATTCAAGATTTATCAGCCCCACGCACACTACCGCATCCCTTTCACATATCAGCGCAGGCACACATATCCAATCCCGCCATATTCCACGGTCATTGGGTTTTTGTGTAACCTCCTTGGATACTGGGATTACATGCCCGCAGACATCCCTGAAATAAAAAAACTAAAGATGTCTGTAGCGGGGCAGTTTGGTTGCAAGACCACAGAGTTCCTTTGGTTCAGGAATCTCTCAAAGGATGCCCATTTAAAGAGGTTTGGCACGCTCGAGAACCGACATATCTCTGGGCACATCGAGCACATAGGTGGTCAATCCCCAATGATGATTGACACCCTCAACGATGTAAGGCTTGTCATCCACCTTGCGCACGAAAATGAAGGGTTCCTCGAGGAAATCCGTGACTCTCTTCAGAACCCCGTGCGCAGGCTCGAGCCCCTGCATCTTGGGCGTGCCGAAGATTGGATAGTGCTAATGGATCCACCAGAGATCTTTAACCTGTCTAAACTTTCTGTGCGAAAAGAAGATGGCAACTACGGTTATTTCTTTTGGATTCCCCAAAACATGTTCGTTTTGAACTCTGAGAAACGCGCATCCAGGTTTGAAGACTTTGATGGGTTGTTATATCGTTTGACATCGTTATGGACGGTCGAAAACTACGCCGAGACATTGAATCGCCATGGCAGACGAATATTCACTTACATTACTGCTAAGCTTAGCGACGGTTTATTCACAGACAAGTTTTTCTTGTTTGACGATGACAAGGACTGGGAACTTCCTGTGTTTCTAGCCGACCTAGGGGATGGCTCATGAACAACTTCAAGATTTGGGCAAAAACGGCAAAGCCAGACAAAAGATGCGTATCTCTTGTGGAGCACACAAATGATGTTCTAGAAACCTATGAAAAAATATGGGCGTTGTTCAAAAGGAAAGCCCATTTTGATGACAACACGCTAAACGAAGTTTATAGGGCAGCAAAAGTTGCGATAGCGTGTCACGATCTGGGCAAGGTCTTGCCTTCATTTCAACTTTTCACGCTGAAAAACAACGAGTATCCATTAAACTACCCCATTGCTTCGATGCCACATTCGTTCCTGTCGGCAATGCTTATTGATATTGGCGCGCTTCGCAAAGAAGTGGGGGGCTTGTGCAAGTTCGTTGTTTCATCCGTAGCATATCATCATTGGCGGGAGAGGTTTTTCGAACTAGTGGTTTATCCTAGCCAAGATATCGTTGATGTGTGTACTGCCTTTATGGCTGGGGATGGAAAGTTGGCTCGTCAGGTCGAGGAGAACCTGCGGGAAGAGATGAAAGGACTGAGAGGATTTGACATCTGTAATCTTATTCGATTCAATGACGATATGGCAAAAGGGTTGATGCAAGATGCCACCTTTATGAGGTATGTAGTGCCTCCTTATCACTTTTACTTGCTCCCCAAACTTGCAGGATTTCCAGAGGAGGAAAAGCGGAAGTGGATTATTATAAGCGGCTTACTCCAGCGTTCTGACCACTTTGCGTCTTATATCGAAGAAGAAGGTGAGGACGGTGAAACCCAGCCAGAGATTGAGCCAGCGGGATTCCCAAAAACCGAGCAAAAGGTGCGCGAAAAGATTTTTGGTTCTGCCTGTGAGACCTCTCACATCAACTTTTGGCAACAGGACGAAATCAAGAAGTGCAAGGACAAAAATGTAATCCTTGTGGCTCCCACAGGATATGGGAAGACGGAGTTCGCCTTTTTGTGGGGTTGTGACGACAAGTTTTTCTACACGCTTCCGATTAGGACAGCAGTAAACCAGATATTTGAACGAGCGGTGGCTGTCTTTGGTGACCAGAAGACGGGGCTATTGCATTCCGATGCGGATGTGTTCTTGTTGGGGGATGGTGCTGAAGAGCAGTCGAGCATGAAGGCGTATGAGCTTGCTAGGCAACTTGCATATCCTGTCTTAGTCGCCACTGGAGACCAGTTCTTCCCATACGCCCTGCGTCCTCCAGGATATGAAAAGATTTACGCGACATTTTCTTACTCGCGGCTAGTGGTTGACGAGGTTCAGGCTTACGACCCTCGGGCGTGCGCGATTATTGTGAAGTTTATTGAAGATGTGGTCAGGTTAGGGGGGAAGTTCCTTTTGATGACCGCCACACTGCCCGAGTTCGTCCGAAAGGAGATAAATAAGATTTTGGGTCCAGATGCTCTTGAAGAACTGAACTTGTACTCCAAGAACGAGGATTCGCTCAAAGAGGTGCAAAAGCACATGGTCAAACTCGAGGTAATCGAGAATGAAAGTAAAGACGGGAAGCATGACTTCACTTTACCGAGCGAAGTGTTGCGAAAAATCTTAGCCACAGCGAAGGAGGGCGGCGGGCGCCGTGTGCTTGTTATAGTGAACACGGTGGAACAGGCGGTAAAAGTGTTTGATGAGCTTATGAAACTAACCAACGAGAGTGAGTTCACTTGCCTGAAAGATAGGATTTGGCTCCTTCATTCAAGGTTTACGCTTGAAGACAGGAGCAAAAAGGAGGAAACGGTCGGAAAGGAGTTCAAGAACCCCAAAACAGAGCAGGCAGAAGGCGGTAAAGTTCTGGTCTCGACTCAAGTTGTAGAGGCTTCGCTAAACATCGATGCTGATGTCATGTTTACTGAAGTCGCGCCTTTGGATGCGCTTGTCCAAAGGATGGGAAGGGTCTTGAGGAGGTATGGACCTGGAAACCCGCCCCCAGGCAAACCCGAACAACCCAACATCTTCGTGTGGATTTTCAGGCACGGTCTGCAGTCTGGGAGGAATACCGTCTATGACGATGAACTTGTCCTTCTTACGCTGAAGGTTTTGACAGATTTGGGAGCCTACAAGGATTCTTCGAGCATCAACGCAGATGAAATCAAGCAGTGGCTTGAGGATAAACGAAAAAAGAGAGGAAATGGAGCGGATTCTTGGATTTCTAGCGCTCTCGAGGAGATCCTTGGGAGTTCGACTGGAAAAAGTTCCAAGAAGAGAGCAGGTTCCAAGTCGAGGGTTTTGGATGGAGAAGCGGTTCACGAGCGCCAAGTTATGGTTCTTTGCTCAGAGTTCGACAAGTTCGTCTTAGTGAAAACGCTTTACGAGTCGCTTCCTGATGATAGAGGATATAAACTGAAGTTTTTGGAAACAAAGCAGATTCTGGATGCGGGCTATATGGCTGAACGCAAAGATGAGGCACACAGAATATTTAGAGAGATTGCCAGGGTCCCTGTTATCCCGAAGGGCAAGGCTGATGAGTTTGTGGATAGTGCTGAGGCTTTCTTTGCGAACAGCGCCCGAAAAACCTACACGCACTTCAAACGGGATGTTTTGGCTAAGTTCGTTCTTCACATCCGTGCGCACGAGCTAAGGGGGACTGGTCATATGCGCGTAACCGATTTGCCAAAGGTTGTGGATTTTTCAGGCTCTGAGGAGGACAAGAAAAGGCTTGCTAGGTGGTGCAAAGATGTGTGGGTAGTGGATGGTAACTACGAGAAAACCAGAGGGCTTATAAGCGAGAAGGGGGGGACAACATCCGCGAAAAATTTTTGGTAGCGCATGCACTTCACAGGCAACCTCATAAACGCTTTCTTCATATGCAAGCGGAAGTTCTGGCTTTATGCAAGGCAGTGCAATCCTGACCCAGATACTGACCTTTTGCTTCTTGGGAGGATGCTTTCAGAGGACTCGTATCCAAGGGAAAAGAAGGAGGTGTCATTGGAGGGGATGAAGATAGACCTAATTAGAAGGGAAGGCGGGCATGTTGTCGTGGGCGAGGTGAAGAGGTCATCGAAGGGCTTGAAGGCTGCGATGATGCAGGTCGCCTTCTATTTAAAGTCGCTTCGAGACAAGGGGGTGTTTGCAAGTGGCGAAATCATGGTGCCCAAAGAACGCAAAAGGATGCAGGTTTCTTTGACCGAAGAAATCGAAAGGGAACTTGTCGAAGCGATGAACACAATGGAAACTATTGCGAATGACGAGCGCCCACCTGCCCCTTTGAAAACGCAGTTTTGTAGGAAATGCGCCTTTTTCGAGTTTTGTTTCTCATGAAGCAGACGCTTTACATATTCTCGGATGGCGAGATAAAAAGAAAAGGAAACACCATCTACTTCGAGACAGAAAAAGAAAAGAAGTTCATCCCTGTCGAAAATGTGTCGGAACTTCTAATCTTCGGCGAGGTCACGCTGAACAAAAGGTTTCTGGAGTTCTTGACGCAGTCCGAGATTATCGTGCATTTCTTCAACTATTATGACTACTACATCGGGAGCTATTACCCAAGAGAGCACTTCAACTCGGGGCACATGATATTGAAGCAGGCAGAACATTATTTGGATGGGGCGAAACGGATTGACCTCGCGCGGCGCTTTGTTACAGGGGCAGTGGATAACATATTGAAGGTGCTTGCATATTATGAAAATCGAGGAAAGAACCTTGGCGATGTTATAAAGAAGATCGAAAGTTTGAAGCGTGCGATTTCACTGTGCGAGGATGTTGAGGCGCTCATGGCGATAGAAGGAAACATAAGGGAGGTTTATTATGGTGGTTTCGACCAGATAGTTGGCGACAAGGATTTTGCTTTCGAGGCAAGGACAAAAAGACCTCCGAAGAACCCCATGAATGCATTGATAAGTTTTGGGAACTCTATTCTTTATGCAGTGTGTTTGAGCGAGATATACAAGACACACCTAGACCCTCGCATCGGATTTTTGCACGCAACGAACTTCAGGCGATTTACTTTGAATCTGGATGTCGCCGAGGTTTTCAAGCCAACTTTGGTTGATAGGGTGATATTTAGCCTTGTAAACAAAGGGGAAATCAAGGCTTCCCATTTCGAGAAGAAACTTGAAGGGGTTGTTTTGAACGATGCTGGAAGGCGGATATTCGTGAAAGAGATGGATGAAAGGCTAAAGAGCACCTTCCAGCACAAGAAACTAGGAAGGCATGTTTCTTATAGGGAACTTATAAAACTAGAGCTTTTCAAGATAGAAAAACATCTGATGGGCGATAAAGAATATGAGCCTTTTGTTGCGTGGTGGTAGTGTAAGATGCAGGTAATCTTGGTTTATGACATAAACGAAAAGAGGGTTCAGAAGGTCTTGAAGACTTGCAGAAAATATCTGTTTTGGGTGCAGAACTCTGTTTTTGAAGGCGAGATAACCGAGGCGAAACTCGAGAAGTTGAAAAGGGAACTTTTGGGCATTATCAACACGGATGAAGATTCCGTGATTATCTATATCTTCAGGTCTTCATGGTACTCGAAGCGTGAGCTTTTGGGCGCAAAGAAAGGGGGTCAAGAGACGATGCTGTGAGGGATCGGACCAAAACAGCCAGTTGACAATGTTGCTAAGTTGGATTAAGCTTTGGCACTTCGGTCGCGACATAGCGCTTGAAGATGAGAATTAGAGTTTTGCTCGAAACACAAAAGGCAATCAGTGTGTCATGGGATTATCGGACAGAGCTTACCAGGGCAATTTACCGCTTGCTGACCGTCGCTGACCCCGCTTACAGTGATTGGCTTAGAAGTGAGGGATTCCGCTGGAACAGAAGGTGTTATCGCCTGTTTGTCTATTCTGACCTCTTTCCAACTGAATGGATGCTAGAAAAAAATGGCTTAGTGGATGTAAGGACAATAGTTTGGGAGGTTTCTAGTGCTGACGAGCGCTTCATGGGAACAATCCTGAAAGGGATCGAACTACGAGGCTGGGGCCTGGAACTTTTTGGTTCAGAAATTGTTGTGAGGGATATTTTGCGCTTCCAAACACCAAAACTTAGGAGTGGCCTTGCATTTCGTACAAGCTCACCTGTGGCGGTCTCGGTTGTCAATCCTAGGCAGTTTCGCCATCCCATTTATCTGAGCCCAGACCAACCCGAGTTCGTCGAGGCGCTCGAAAATAATCTGATCCACAAATGGCAAGCGTTTCACAAAAGGGAATGGGATGGAAAGAGGTTCCAGATCCGGGTGTGGAATCCAAAAAGAAAGCTTATACCTGTTTTCGATATAAATGTGATCGCTTGGCATTTAAACCTCCAGATGTGGGGGGACGAGGAGCTGATAAGATTTGCCTACGAAGCGGGGCTTGGTGTAAAGAATAGTCAGGGCTTTGGGATGATAGAGCCACTTTGATAAAAAAATGAAGGAAGTATGATAGCGACTATTGTTCGCGTCGCAAAAGAACTTGCGAGGTTTGAGGCAAAACGCCTTGGAGTTGGCGAAGAACAAATTGTTTTGCACAGGTTGTGCAAAAAGCCAGCAGAGGACAAGGACAGTGTCCGTGTCGCGGTCATAGATATAACTAAAAAGGAGGTGCGACTTGAGGACTACAAGGATGCTGAACGATTCAAATACTTGTACGTCCTGGACATTGGCAAACACGCCGTCGGTCCTTCTTCGTTCAAGAGGCTGCCGAAACAAGAGGGGGCAAGAGTTACCACTGGGACTAAGTCTAAAAACAGCAGAGAAGAGGTCGTAAGGTCAGGTTTGCGTGAGATAGTTAATGGCCTGAAAACAGTTGAGGCGCCTCATACCGTACTCGAGGACTTGGAAAAATGGCAGAAAGAGGATTTGGTAAAGCAGGTCTTGGAATGCATAAAGGGCGAAAAGAGCGTATTATTAGCAGTGTCGTGGTACGGAAAGATGCCAGGCGAACATCCCGAAGTAGTCCAAAAGTTTTGTCAGAAGAGGATGTTTGGTGGAAGCCGAGCAGAGAGTAAAGGGTCTGGGCGCTGCGGTGTCTGTGGCACCGAAAACGAGGTCTCATCGGCAATCCCTTTCCTGTTCTTTACGGTAGAAGACAAGCCAGCCTTTTATTCGTTTGGGCGGTTTATGGATGCTTGGCGCTACGCAGGCGTTTGCAAAGATTGCGCGAAGTGGCTTTGTGTGGGGCTTAGCTACCTTGATGAGAACCTGAGCACAAGGGTGGCTGGACAAAACGCGTTTCTTTTACCAGACCTGGAGCCTAACCCCGCGGATATAAAGGGTTCCTTTGTCCACTTTTTGTGGGAATGGAGAGAGCGAACACAGGGTAGGATGGCACCCAGTGACGATTTTCCACTCGAGGAAAACGACATATCCGAAAGTGGAGAAAACCTGTTCGCTGGGCTTGTAGATGAGTTAGACCGGCGTTTTCCCGATCGCCCGCCGTTTCGTTCTGCCTCGCTCGTATTCTATCAGCCCGGACGAAAGTTTGTGCTACTATATACTGTGTCGGAAATCCTGCCCAAGAACCTAAGGTTGAGCAAGAAGGCTCTATTACGACTTGGGGAGGTTTTGCGTGAAGGTGCGCTCGGAAGCATCGGTAACTGGACCGTAAGTCAACTAAAAAGTGACTTTGAGTTTGTCGGGAAAGCTTGGAGATGGCCGCATACTGGTCAAACTCAGACTAAGGGGACTTTACGGCTAAGCCCATTTCACATCGTTGAGGCAATTCTTACGCGTCGGACTTTGCCAGAAAAAGAGTTTTGGTGCGATGCGGACGATATTTTGCGCGCACTATATCAGCGCACGATTAGCGATGGGAAACAGAGCGTAAGGAAAAGTGTGAGCGACCGGATTGTGCTTTTATGGGCTACATGGGCACTTGTCTATCATCTGGAAACTCTTATTGGAGGTGGATGCATGAACGAGAATACGAGCGCAAACTACGAAACTGCCAAGGCACTTCAAAACTTTTGGGAGGCGTTTTTTCGTCCCAAGCTCGTGCTGGACAATGCATCGAAGCGCGGCGCATTCCTTGTAGGCGTTCTTTTCGGCGAAGTAGAGCGCAGGCAGCGAAATGAACGGGAAGGAAGCACTGGCGAAATGCCAATCGTTAGCCGGCTTCGAGGCATGACTATATCAGGGGACGAAATCCTGAAAAAGTTGCTTCCCGAGCTCATGATAAAACTTCGCCAGCTCAGCGCAAACACTAAGGCTATGCGAATCATTCAAGAAGCGGCGTCGGATTTTGCTTCGCAAGGAGAAGGTCTGTCTGATGAGGAGGCTCGTTTCTGTTTCTGCCTTGGATGGGCGCTTTCGGCTTCAACCGTTGGGAAGGTTCGAGAGGAACTGGGTGAATCAGTGGAGGAAGCAGACGAAGAGCAAGCCTCAGGCGAGGATGATGAGAGTGTGGCTGATAGGTAAGGAGGTCTTGGTGCAGGCATTAGATTGTATTGCCTGACTCGAGGATGCAATACGAATGAGCGAGGCTACTTGGGAGGATTACAACCGTTGCGTTTCGCAGGCAGGCGAGCGACTGTGCGGTACATTCATAAGCACTCTTAGCCTCAGTGGGGGATGTGTTTGTGACCTCAAACAAGCCAAGAATCATCGTTTTCGTGCCTTCATGGCTAGGCTTTTGCGTTTAGGAGGTGTGATATGAGTTCGTATCCGTATCGTTCCGAGATCATGTTTCTCTATGATGTTTTTCGGTGCAATCCGAATGGTGACCCCTTCGAAAACCGCCCAAGGCAAGATCCCGTGACAGGACGAATAGAAGTAACTGATGTTCGACTAAAAAGAACGGTGAGAGACTACATTTTGAGGTTCGAGCACGCAAGTGACCAGGATGATGGGCTGGATATCTTTGTTAGGGTCGCAGATGAGAAGGCACTGACAGCGGAAAGACGATACGAAGAGCTCTTTGGAAACTTGCCCGAGGCAAAGGATATCGAAACTGCAAAGCGCAAGTTGATAGAAAGGTGCATTGATGTCCGCATGTTTGGCGCGCTTGTGCCTATTACGAAAAAGACAGCAGAAGAAGGCGGTGGGATCCAGCTTACTGGCGCAGTGCAGTTCAATCCCGGTGTAAGCCTTCATAGGGCGGATGTGCTACAGATTGATGGAACTGGTGGCTTTGCGTCTAAAGAAAAGGCACGCCAAAAGACTTTCCGCCGAGAGTTCATAGTCCCATACGCATTGATAGGCTTTTATGGTGTTATCAACGAAAACCTTGCGAAGGAATCTGGACTTACAGAAAAGGATGTCGGTGTGTTGATGAAGGCGCTATGGTACGGCACACTTGCTCTTCACTCGCGTTCGAAAGCCTTTCACCACCCAAGACTGCTTTTGCGATTCGATTTTAAAAACGAGTCTCAGTGCGGATATTTTCTTGATAAGGTTGAACTTTGGCACTCCTTGCCTGATGAGCTTCATATCCGCTCGCCCAAGGATTACACTGTGAACCTGCAAGGTATCATAGAGGTCCTGAAAAAGCGCTTAGCAGACCTTGTGCGGGTGGAATGCTGGATAGACTCGGGTTTGAAAGTGACCCCTGACCTAGAAAAGGCGCTGAAGGAGGAAGTGGTACAAGACTCTCAAGACAGGCTAGTGTTCAGGGTGTTGTAAAATCGAGGACTGCCATGCCAACCGAGCCGCAGGTGTGTTTGTTCACGATTCGGGGAGAGTTTGGTCACTGGCGAAAATGGTTTACAACCACTTCTGCGCTGACCTACAGCTTCCCGCCAAGGACCGCACTCATTGGCATGATTGGGGCAATCCTGGGTATCCAAAGGCACAAGGTCCCAAAGGTTTTCCCCCTATCTGCCACACGGATTGCGGTTTGTCCCTTGGCTCGCATCGAAAAGGATATGTTTCCTATAAAATGGCGCCAAAGCCCGCCAGAAATCGGTGGTCGAGTATTCAGGCTCAATAAGATGGTCGAGTCCTTCCAAGAAAACCTCGAGGTGGTACGGCGCCCTAACTTCCTTATCGCTTTCTGGCATCAAGAAGAAAAACTCCTGAAGGAACTTGTTGAGCGATTGAAAAATAAGCGATGGTTTTATCCTCCGTATCTTGGCATTATGGGCTTCCTTGCCGATGTTGAGTGGACCGGTTACGATGTGGCAGAGGAAATACGAGTTGACGGGGCGGATATTGTCTCGGTTTTGCCCCTAAGCGAGCAATCATCTAAAAAAGTTGATTTGTCCGAATCGGAAAACATTATTCGTGAAGAACGGGTTCCACTTGAGGTTTTCCCACAAAGGACTTTTAGTCACCTATTCCTAGCTTATCTATCAAGGGAAGCCAAACCTATCGTGGTAAAGGTGCAACAGGGGATGGCGCTTTTCAAGTTGCGCAATAGTGGTCATGTCATAGCCTTTTTCGAACAATGAGCGTCCTGAAGTCGCATCCAGAGATTTTGTTACGGGACCATCTTCGACAGGTTGCCGAAAGGGCATCTGGACTTATTGTGGAACTAGAACCTTACATTTCGTTGGCCATACCTTGCAAAGATCTGGCACGAGCAGCGTTCATAGCGGGATGCACGCACGATTTCGGGAAGGCAAAACAAGAGTTCCAAGAATACCTAATGACAGGGAAGGGTGGAAATAAGGGTCACTCGGTAGTATCTTCGGTTTTCACATACTTGGTTGCGAAAAGGGTTTTTGGAGGGACGGACGCGAAATTGTGCAGGCTTTTGCCATTCGTGTGTGCGTATGCTGTCAATCGTAGCCACGCAGAGCTTTGCAATATCGAAGAGGCTTTTGCAGAGGAAACGCTGGAGCACGAGGTCGCGATCGCCAAAAAGAGCATAAAACCCGAGATATGGGAGTTTGAGTTTTCGTGCGACTCGATTGACCTCTGTGTAAGGTTCGAAAACTTTCGAGAGGAGTTTTGCCGAGCAAATGCAAGCCAGGTTTTTCGTGAGTTCAAGTGGTTTGGGAGCCTCCTGAGACAAAAGGTCAATGAATGTAACTATGTTGAAGGGTGGCTTGTTGACCTTTATTTTGCGCTCCTTTTGGTGGTGGCGGCCCTGAGTGAAGCGGATGTTGCAAGCGTAATTGAAGCGCCGATGGCAGACAAAGCCGCACCCATAGACCCAGAGGATATATATAAATACGCACTTGGTCGTCCTAAAGCGAGCGACCTTTTTCAGGCGCTTCGTGAAGACGCATGGAAACAAATCCAAGACAGGATTCACGCCCTGCCAAAAGCATTCAGGTTGACGTTGCCCACGGGGCTGGGAAAGACACTTATGGGACTTTATCTGTCGGCCAAAGTGCAGCCAAAGAATCCCCCACGCCCTGTTATCTACGCCCTTCCGTATCTTTCGATCATTGAACAAAGTGCGAGTGTGTGTCGAGAAATATTTGAGAACAGCGAGGTGCATGTTGTTCAACATCACAGTCTAAGTTTTCCCGACCTGAAAAAGAAAAATGCGGGTCTCGGGGAGGTGCCCGAGTTCGAAAAGGCTCGCTTCCTCCTTGAGGAGTGGGACGCCGACCTCGTAGTTACGACATTTGATCAACTTTTTTACACATTTCTTTCAAACGATCGTGGATTTATTAGGCGATTCTTCAAGTTGCCAGGCTCCGTGCTATTGCTGGATGAGGTGCAAACCATACCTGCTCGGCTTATCCCTGCGGTGGGACATTTCCTGAAAATGATTCAAGCAAGACTTCGGGGAAGGGTAGTTTACATGACAGCTACCCATCCCCCTTTTCTGCAAGAGATTCCGGCTCTTGTGCCTTGCGAAAACCGCTATTTTGAACCCTTGAATCGCACAACGCTTCGGCTTTGTTTAGAGCCAGTCGAATTTTCTAGGTTCCTTCACGGGTTGCCAGAGTGGCTACTTGAGAGGAAAGGGAAAAAGGTGTTGATTGTGGCGAACACAATTAGGAGCGCCTCGGAGATATGCAGGTATTTGTTTGCAAGAAAAGCAGACGACGAGAAGTTCAAGGGGCTCGAGGTGCATTACTTGTCAGGGAGTGTGGTTCCTATCGAACGGCTAGAACGGATTCAAGAAATTCAAGAGAAATGCAGGACAAGTCGAGATGCGTGGCTTTGCGTTGTCACGACACAATGCGTGGAAGCAGGCGTGGATTTGGATATGGACGAGGCTATTCGGGATTTTGCGCCGTGGGATTCTCTGTTACAAGTGTGCGGTCGAGTAAATCGTTTGGGAAAGCGGGGATGTTCGCATGTGTGGGTATATCGTTGGGTGGATGACGAAAAAGGGAAAGAGTTTCACAGCTACATATACGACAGGGTGTTTGCAGATGTAACACTGAAAGTGCTAGAGCACCGAGGCGCTGTAAGCGAGGGCGAGTATTTGAAGGTCCATCACGAGTATGTAGAAGCATTACAAAGAAGGCTTTCAACCGAGAAGTCCGATCAGATGCTCAAGGCAGCGCTAGCATGGGACTTCGGAGAGCTTGATTTTCAAAAACTTTTTCGCGAGGCTGATGTGGCGTGGAAGGTATCGGTGTTCTGCGTTGCGGACGAGACTGCCGAGCGCCTGCGTGACATTGCGATTGCGTTGTGGGAAGAAAAAGACCCTATTCGAGCGCTTGATTTGACGAGCAAGCTTTGCGAGTCCCCTCTTTTTGGAAGGCTTGGCAGGTTCTTGAGACAAGATGGTGAACGGCTGCGGAAGTTTGCCGAAAGAATCAAGTGTGCCTCAGACAAAAGGCAACTGCGTTTCAATGTTGGTCGCCTCCTCCGCCCACTGTTTCAAGCATATACCATTTCTATTCCGGCACAAAGGCTTAGCGAACTTCCGCTTTGTCGTATGTCCGAGGACATCCCATATTTGGAGCGAGAAGTTTATAAAAGTCTTATTTGCACGGAGCCTGGCATTCGAGGGTCCATGCCGGCATGGATTTTGTGAAGCTAGAGGTTGTTTTGAGGATGTCGAAGCGGCGCCGTTTTTGACGGTTCCTATTGGTCTTTCGTAAGACTATTTACAGCCCTAATACTCAGCGTGCTCTGACACATACTCCTTTTGGGATTCTGCGAATCTTATTTCAGGCTTCTTGAGGACAGTTGTGGGGGACCTTTGGTGTGGGAAGAAAAAGAGGACAGACCCCTTCTTTGCGTTTTTGAGCAGAGTCGCGGATGGCCTCTTAGAGCTATGGGCCGTTGTTCCTGTCTGAACAGTTGGTGCAGGGTGATGCGAAGGGGACTGCGCCTCGCGAAGGCGAGGCCGTTGTTCCTGTCTAAGCCATTGGTAAAGTCCATTATAATGCGGGAACACCGAGTGAGCGTGTCTGCATCTTGTTCGCGCTCGATTGCCGGAGACTAATCAAAAGTTGGAACCCTGATATTTTTTTCGCTTTGCTGCTCTGGCGAACGAAAAGTAAAGAATGAGCAACAAAGCGGGAGTGCGCAGAAGGAAAATGCCTATTGCGTGTTCGTCGAACTTACATAGCGCAAAATTTCTCATAGGTCGACGAAAACAAAACCTTTGAAATCACATATGATCGGTTGTATAGTGTTTATGACGATTGCTCATTGAAAATTGGAAAGGTATTGATATTATTGAGTTGTTATGGGTTGCCATCCTACCTATGAGGGATTGAAAC
>Ga0272449_1002373_pt1 | contig 17615 bp, 13 predicted proteins | sample YNPCB0241_FD_198679 | JGI IMG/M metagenome (GOLD analysis project Ga0272449, IMG submission 198679) | Hot spring sediment microbial communities from Yellowstone National Park, WY, United States - YNP-CB-024-1 | ecosystem: Environmental > Aquatic > Thermal springs > Hot (42-90C) > Sediment... | reverse complement strand
ACAGTCCCTCTTCCTGGGCGGGCAAAGCCGCCGAGAAAGGGGTGATGAGGCCGGGGAGGAGCGGCTCTCCCCCAGGGTTCCGGGGTTTTTCAGGAGGGTATGAAGTCGGGCGACCGCACCTCCTTCAAGCTCATGGCCTCTTCCGGGCAGGTGATGACGCAGAGCCCGCAACCCATGCACTTCTCCTGGTTCACCCGGGCCACCTGGCCTTCCCGGGCCTCTTCCAGGGAGATGGCCCCGAAGGGGCAACGCTCCACACAGGTGCCGCAACCGGAGCAGCTCTTTTCGTCTGCCTCAGCTTGGAAGCGGCTGGGGTCGCAGAGGAGGATGCCGTATTTTTTGATGAGGCTGAAGGACATGCAGCAGTCCTCGCAGCAGTTGCATATGAAGTGGGTGTCCTCGGCTCGGTTCATGGTGACGTGCACCAGCCCGGCCTCCTCCGCCTGCCTCACGATCTCCAGGGCCTCCTCCACGGTGAGCCGACGGCCCGTGCCCCTCTCGATATTGTAGTCGGCAGCCTTTCCCACCTGGAGGCAAACCTCCAGGGGCTTGTCGCATTTCCTCTCCACCAGTCGGCAGGTGCATTGGGTCACCGCCACACTTCCCGATTCCCGGATGATGCGCTCCACGTCCTCGTAGGCCAGGATGCGTTGCTTGGCCTCCACGGGTTGGTTGACGGGGATGACCCGGGAGAAGGGCTTGGGGAGCTGGGCGGCGATGCGGGCGAAATCGGGCCATTCCTCCTCCATGTAGCGCTTCCAGAGGTCATGGTATTCCCGGGGGGCCTCCGGCCATAGGATGCTGGCGTCGTGGAACTGGACCAGGTCCCGGCACATGCGGTAAACGGTCCCCTCGGGCTTCCGAGACTTGAACACCAGGCCCTTGCGGAAGAGGGTGGCCAGCATCTCCTCCACCTGTTCCACGTCCTTGCCGGTCCGCTCGGCCAGCTGTTCCGCCGTGCCCGGGGTGGCCAGCAAGAGCCGGGCCTCCTCCTCGTCGGCGATCATGCGGAACAGCTCCGGGATGAGCTTGCTCCCGTGCATGAAGATACGCTCCGCCAGCTTGCGGTAGAGGTCTTCCTGTTCCATCTCCTTCCTCCCTTCTCGGCGTCCGTCGCCTTCCGGCGCCTTCTACCGCGCCGGGCAACCCCATCCTTTTCCGCCCTTTTAAATGAGCTTCCCGTACCTGGAACCAGGGGCTGGGTGGCCGGGAACCCGCACATCGAAGCCTCATCCCGCGCCCGGTTCACCGAGGCCTGACGGTCGGCTATTGCCACCCCCTCCGGCAACGGCGTAAGCCGGAAGCAGCTCGAGTGTTATTCGTGGGACCCGATGCGCATCACCTTTACCCGGCTTTCATCTCCCCGACCTCAGGCCTCAGTGCCCGCCGGGGGAAGCGGGGTGGCCGTGTTCCTGCACCCCCGTGGGACTCGTCGTCGCTTTCCCCGGTTCTTCTTCCCGGTGGGGGGTGAAGGTTTGGGCTTCCCCGCCATCCCCTTCCTTCAGGGGGACTTCCTCGGCGCTTTCCTCGGTGGCGTGAGTCCCGGCGTGGGATTCGGGGGCCAGCGAGGAGAGCGCATGGATCAGGCTGCGGTGGAATTCCTCCCACCCAGGGGGCACCCTGACCTCCTCCAGCTCGGCGATGGCCCTTTTCAGGGATCCCGGGTCCACGGTCACGGGGTTCCCGGATTCGTGGCCTGCGGCATTATCGTGGCCGGAGGGATTGGCTTTCCCTCCCGGGTTTCCCGGACCCTCTTCGAGGCCCGGGCTTTCCAGTTTTGAGAGGATCTCCCTTACCCTCTCCCGGTACTCGGGGACCGCCTCCCCGCCGCATCCCGCCAGCAGTGGGGCGACGGTCAATAGGACCGCCGCCAGGAGCAGCGCTGCCCCCCGCCAGGCCTTGCCGGCAGGTGCGGCGCGGTGACGCTCGGTCCTGATCAGAGTATGGCAGTTGGGAGAACTTCCGTTTACGCCCCTCGCGTGCATCCCCTTGACCTCCGGGAAAACTCGGCCGCCAGGACGGCGGCGGCTCTCCAGGTTGGATCCGAAGCCTCGCTATACCCCGCCATAAGATTAATACCTGAAGGTGAAGGGCACAACGATAAATCCCATGAGGCGGAGGGCACGACGATACACGGTGGGAAGGGAAGAAAGGGGAAGGGAAGAAAGCGCCTTGACGACTTGTTCCTGCCCTGACGGCTTGTTCCCACCTGGCCCGCCGGAAGGCCGGCCCAGGGCCGGGACCGGTAGGCCTTGGGCCCGCGAATCGGCCTCAGGGTTTCCGGACCTCTGCCGGGGGCGGGTTTCGGTCCCGCGGGAGGCCCGGGTTCTTTCTCCTCAACCCCTCAGCTGGGCGAAAAAAGGTGGGGTTTCCGGGTTGGGGTTCTGGGAAGCAGGACTCACGGGCCACCGGAAAGTCCCCGGGAGCGGAAATCACGCAGCCTTCAGTTTACTTCGCCTTCGGGGTGTTACGGGCCACTGACAAGTCCCCGGGATTGAAAACCCGCGTTTTGCCAGGGATGCCCCTCCTTTCCGCCTGGGATGCGCCCGGGGTGATCAAAAGTTCGCTGGGGATGGAGTGGGGAGAGCTACCCCGATGACGCGGCCAGGAAAAGGCCTTTTCCCGGAGTACGAGCTGTGATCGTCGGCAGGAAGCCACCCCTTTTTACCAGGCCGACGAGGCGGGCTTTTAAAGCTTTCCCTGGGATGGTGGATGAAGTAACTTCCCCCGGCGCCCCGGCCAGGTGACCGAAGGACCGGACCAGGGATAAGGCCCCTGTTCCCAAGGTCCAGAGGTGGATTCCCAGCATCAAGGCCCTGTCCCGGTCCATGGGCCAGTACTTACCGTTTTCCAGTGAGTAGAGGATGTCCATGAGGGATAGGAAGACGAGGCTGCTTCCCGCCGCGGTGGAATGGAAGACCCCCCGGGAATCTCCCTTCCACAGGGCCCGGGCGGCCAGCAGGCAGCAAGCGGACATCCAGGCGTCGGCCAGGGGGAAGGCCCTCTCGAAGGCCTCGTCCTGGGGATTCTCGGTGGCCTTGATCTTGCCGGCGAAGAAGAGGGCCCAGAAAACCAGCGTACCGGCGCCCGTGAGCCCCAGCAAAACCGCGAGCAACCGGTCATGCAGCGGTTTCCTTGTCCGTGCCCCGAGATCTTGAGACTCCGCAGGCGGTTTGACCTCGACCTTTCCCTTGCCCTTCCCCATAGCGCAGCCCCCCTTGAAAACTTTCCCCGCCGGGCAGGCTCCCCGGCGCACCGACCGCCGAATAGGCTCCCCGGCCGAACCCACGGATGACGCCGAAACCCACGGATGACGCCGAGAATAATATAGGCCCGGCCTCCACGCGTGTCCATGGCCCTGCGCCTTCACCGACCCTGCGGCTTTAATCGTCCGTTCCATCCCAGGGGAAGCGATGGCGGTTGCTGCGGGGAAGCGATGGAGTTTGCAGGGAGAAGGGGATGTAGCTTGGTCAATTATGGGGTGTTTATCATGCGGTGGAAGCGAGGGGGATGGCCGAAAGGGGACGAAGGGGGAAGGACTGGGGAAGGTGTCCAGCTCCTTTGGGTAAAAGTGTGACGGTGGAGAGAAATCGCTCGCGGTCCGCTAAAGGGAACGCCGTCACGGCGGCCCAGCAGGGAAGCCGATAGCGCCGGGGCGATCGCCTAGGTGCCTGCGGTGGTTTAAACGGGCGTCCTTCACCTTTCCTTGCCCCCATCTCGCCGGGGTTTTACCCGGAGGGCCCCGCCAGGAAAGCTTTAAGGAAAAGTCCCAGCCTCGCCAGGGCGATGGCGGTGGAGAACCCGAGCCTGGCCAGGGACAATAGGAGTGCCGGGTGGACGAGCAGGTCCCTCAAGGCCGAGGGGGAAGGCCCACCCAGGGCTGCCATGGACAGCCAGCCCTCAAGCCGGGGGTCGTCCAGGTCAAAGGGGTCGCTCACCGCCCGGACCGAGAGGAAGGGGACCCCGGACTCCAGGAAGAGCCTTGCCACAGGATAATCCTCCATAGCCACGGCGCAGGCGCCCGTGTTCCTCCCCAGCAAGAGGCGTCGCTGGTGGGTAAGCACCGGTTCCCCCACGGTGACCAAGGTGCCCGTGCGGTATGCCAGGCCGGTACTCAGGCAGGCAAGCCTGGCCCTTTCGGCCAGACGGGAATCGGTCTCAAGGGCGGGCAGGACCTCGGGGGAAAGGCCTTGGGTCCCTGGAGACTCCTCGAAGGGCTCCCTGCCCCGGGGACCGGTCCAGGGAGAAGGAGTGGCAGTGAGAGCGTCGCCTCGGGGAGGAAATGACCCGGAAGGGGATGGGGTGGGTAGGAGACCCGATGAGATTATCAGCTCTCCCGTCCCGAGGGCGGGGTCCAGGGCCCCACAGACGCCGGCCATCAACGCCTCATCGGGGCGGAGGTGCCGGAGGATGGCGGCAGTGGAGCGGGCTGCAGCGCCGGGGCCCACGCCGCACAGGTGTAGGAGCACGTGGTCGGCCGGATGGACAGATAGAGATCTCCTCGCCCTCTCCTTTCCGTGCCGGTGGGAGCGGGGGATGAGGGCCACCAGGCCTTCATTGGTGCCCTTTGCACGGAAATAGGGAAACAAGCACAGCGCCTCCAGCCGGGTGGGGATGATGAGCAGCACCAGCCTGCGACGCCCTTCCCCCGGGGTCTGGTTCCGGGAGGTGGAAGCGGCCTCTGACATTAAGGGAGGCGTTGCAGGTCCAGGGCTTGCATCGAGGAAACTCACCATGGTCTATACCGCTGGCCGAGGGAGAACGGGATTTTTCAATATCCACTTGGATGGATGTTATCATATACGAGCGCCAATCATAACTTATACCAGCGCTGGTCATGTACGAGCGCTCCAAGAGGTAAGGTGGACGCTGGGAGCGCCCGTGGGAGCTGGGCAGAAAGGGCTTCACGGGACCTCAACTTCCGGGCGAAACCGGGCTGGCGAAAAGGGGGAAGGATGAAGGAGAAGATCCTCATCGTGGACGATGACGAGACCATGGTGAACCTCCTGGCCACCATCCTTGAGATAGAGGGTTTCACGGCCTGGAAGGCGCTGGACGGGCAGTCCGCCCTGGATTTGATATCCCGGGAGTTGCCGGACCTGGTGCTTTTGGACATCATGATGCCTGGCATCGACGGTTTCGAGGTCCTGGCCAGGCTGAGGAGCGATCCCCGGACCGAGGAGCTTCCCGTCATCATGCTCACCGCCAGGTCCGACGACCGGGACATCTTCGAGGGTTGGAAGAAGGGAGCCGACGAGTATGTCACCAAGCCCTTTGACCCCAGGAAGCTCATGGAGGTCATCCGGGGCGTGCTGAGGTCCAGCCACGAAGAACGTATGGAGAAGAGGGCCAGGAAGGTGGAATCGTTGCTGGAGATCCTGGCCCAGTTGGAGGAGAGAGCAGGTGAAGAGTGAAGGGAGCGGCGAGGGCGGCGTGATGGTGTGTCCCCGATGTGGGAAGGTCTTGAGGGACGATTACGCCTTCTGCACCCACTGCGGCTGGGACATGCGGAGCGGGGCGGTACAGGGGGGCTTTCCCCCTCCCCCCGGTTATCCTTACCCCCCCTACTTGGTGCCTCCCCGCAGAGTGGAGCCCATGGCCATGGCCTCTTTCATATGCGGGCTAGTGAGCTTCTTCCTGGTTCCCTTCCTCCCGGCGGTGGCGGCCCTGGTCTTGGGGATCCTGGGGAGGAGCCGCATCAGGGAGAACCCCCAGTTATACGAGGGAGATGCCTACGCCGTGGTGGGGATAATCCTGGGCGCGGTGAACATCTTCCTCACCGTGGTTTTGGTGCTGGTGGTGGTAGTGTCGGTCCTCTCCCATCCCGGCGTTTGACGCGTTGGCTAGGGACCGGGGCAGTGGCTTCCTTCTTGGGAAAAGCGATGTTTCTCCACGCCCGGTAAAAGCGCCATCCCGGGCTCCCCCTGGTAGCCCGGCCGGCGGTCGGCTCGGCGGTAGATCTCCCCGAAGGTGAGCGGAGAACCCAGTCCCATAAGAAGGGCACAAGGGGTCATTGTGGAGTTCCCGGATCCCATACCGGCAATGCTGCTTTACGGCCTCTGTGCCCCAGGGGGACATTATGAGATTGTACGGCCTCTGTGCCCCAAGGGGAGATTATGAGATCCCCGGAAGTCCCCTCGCTGGCTCTCCCTCCTCACCCCCCGAGCGGACGCGTGAAGGGATTCCTCCTCCCGCTTTCCCCTTCCCTTCTCCGGTAGGGCTTAGATCAAGACCGTCCGGGCCCGCGTCCCTTCCCAGGCTCCCTGCCCTGGGAACTGGTAAGTCGACTCCCGAGGGCCTGCAGGGGACGTCCGCTGCCCCCGGTATTAGATAACGACTGCCGGGCCGCTCCAAGAGGGGTAAGCGCCCTGGTCCGGAGAGCCACAGCGTATAGGTTTCCCCCGGACATCCAGGATCACACAATACCGTGGTGACCGTGGTTCCCACCGTCGACGCTTTCTGTAGGTCAGGCATGTCCTACTCCATGGTCTATCCGCCTGTGGTAACCGTAGTTCCCATCGTCGGCGCTTTCCGCCGGGCGGCATACCCCAGCCCTATGGGAGCCCGTATCTTCAGGGGTATCACCACCCTGCTCCGGGGCCGGGTCGGGGAGAAGGAGCGGGGGCCCTCCGCAAATTCCACCTTACCGGGGTCCCGGACCGGCTCGTCTCGCCCCCAGCGCCGCCTATACGAGGGGGGATTCCTCCACCCAGTGAGTATCGCGGGTATAATAGCTGGCATCGCCTGGTGGGACCGATGGGCGGCGGAGGGGAAGAAGGCGGAACCCTTACCCATCCCTTGATGATGGCCTGGATATTGGCCTGGACCTTACCGACTCTATCGGGGTACCCCGTTGGGGTGGGTAAGCGGGGCTGGAGGATGTAAAGTTGCCACGGCGAGGAAGGGAGGTAGAAGGCATGATCGACTCCCCCAGGGGTTTCAGGCCCCGGGCACTGGTGCTGCTTTCCGGCGGCCTGGATTCGGTCTTGGCTGCCGAGCTCCTGCGCCGCCAGGGCGTGGAGGTGGTGGGCATCACCTTCACCACACCGTTTTTCGGCAGCCAGGGAGGGAGGAAGGCGGCGGCCCAGCTGGGCATCCCCCTGGAGGTGGTGGATATCACTGAACCCCACCTGGAGGTGGTGAAAAACCCCCGTTTCGGTTATGGGAAGAACCTCAACCCCTGCATTGACTGCCACGTGCTCATGGTAAGGGTGGCCCTGGAGAGGATGGAGCAGCTGGGGGCGCACTTCGTGGCCACGGGTGAGGTGCTGGGGGAAAGGCCCAAGTCCCAGAACCGCCAGGCCCTGGACTTGGTGGCCCGTTTCTCGGGGGCCGGTGACCTCCTCCTGCGTCCCCTCTCGGCGAAACTGCTCCCCCCCACCCGTCCCGAGATCCAGGGCTGGGTGGACCGGGAGGGGTTGCTGGACATAAGGGGGCGGTCCAGGAAGCGGCAGATGCGGCTAGCGGAGGAATGGGGGATAGGGGAGTATCAGACCCCCGCCGGGGGTTGCTTGCTCACCGATCCGGGGTTTTCACGGCGCTTGAGGGCGCTCATGGAAGCCACAAGGGACTTCGATGCAGGGGACGTGGAGCTGGTGAAGGTGGGGAGACAGTTCTGGATCCGGGGCAACCTCCTGGTCCTAGGCAGGAGGCACGCAGAGAACGAACGTCTCTGGGAGCTACGCCGGCCCGGGGACCGCGTTTTCAAGGAGAAGCATAGGCCCGGGCCCACCGCGCTGTGGAGGCCCTACGTTCCCGGGGCCGAGCTCACCGAGGAGGACCTGCGGGAGATAGCCCGCTGGCTCGGTCTCTACGGTAAGGGAAAGAAGCCCCTGCCGGTGGAGGAGATAGTGGAGGTGGGGTTCACCGAGGAGGACGTGCCCACGGACGAGGCTGCGAGGCGTGAGACGCAGACCGGGCAAAAAGGGGACCTGGCCTAGTGAGAGGCGCGGTGGATCCCCGCAGAAGATGATCGTAAAGGGGTTTTTCTTTGCCTGTTCTTTCCCGAGGCAGTCCTTGCCGGGAAGGGAAACCCATTTCATCGGGCCTGGGAAGGACTTCCCTAACTGGATCGCAAGATCTCCCTAACCGCCTTGCGAGGGTAGGACAATACCTTCACTTCCTTGCGAGGGCAGGGCAATGCATTTCGCCGTATCCTCCGGGTCTCGTGGGTAGCGTTGCGGTTCCTGGACCCTGTTCCAGAAGGGCGTGAGGGTATCCGGCTCGAAGAAGGTGTATCCGGCTCGAAAAGGATGAGGCGGCGGATAAGGCGGTGGCCGAGGAAAAAAGGGTTTTCCGACTTCACCCGCGGGGATTCTCAAACCCTGTAACCATTGCCAGGCTGTCGGGTTTGATCAACGACCTAGACTTTGTACCCGCCGCGGTCTCCTTTCCCTATGCGGGTGGGATCCACGCTTCCTACGCCGGACGTCACGCTGGACCGGATGACGCAGATGGCGGATCGCCGCTGCCTTATCCTGCACCGGCGCCCGGGGCGGCTTCGGTGGCCGGGAAGGGGTGGACGGTGAGGGCCTCGCGTTCTCACCCGGAGAGGGTCAGGACCCCAGCTTGTACGCGCCCCGGGTGAACGGTTCCTCTTCCCGGCTCCTTCATGTCACCATGGGAAGGTATGATCTTGAAATATGTTGATTATGATATATAACATGTGTATGTTGTAGTGGTGAGCTTGGCCTGGACCAGGGAGGGTTCGTGGATGGAGACAGGGGCGGTGCGGGGCCGGGGCTTTTCGGGCGAAGGTGTCCAGGTACTGGTGGAGGACGGGGAGAGAGGGGCTTCCGGGATAATGAGGGCCTTGGCCAGCGGGGAAGAGGCCCGTACACGGGCCTTGGTCAAGTTAGTAATACTTCTCGGATGTCATTTGGGTCGGGGTTGGCGGGAAGAGGCCCGTACACGGGTCTTGACCAAGGGTTTTTGGGGCAGGTCATCAGGCCGGTACCGGAGGGGCGGGATGCTGCCAATGGGAGCCCCCTCAGCCCGGGGTTTCCCTTGTATCCATGTACCCTATCCATTAACTTTAAGCAAGAAACGGGAAGGGTACCCGGCACAATCAAAGGGGGTACCCGGTAAGCGGCCAGATGGCTGGAAGCGTGCGGTCGATCTCAATCCGGTGATCGGTTCCGGGTCCGTTAAGAAAAGTGGATCAGGAGCGGTTCTGGGAATTGGCAGGAACGGAAAGGATAGCCCATGGATGAGAGATACGACCCCTCACGGATCGAGGAGAAGTGGCGCCGACGCTGGGAGGAGACGGATATCTACCGGACCCCTGATGGTGAGGGGGAGAAGAAGTACATCCTGGTGATGTTCCCCTATCCATCGGGTCCTGCCCACATGGGGCATGTGGCCAATTACAACCTGGGAGACGTCCTGGCCCGCTATTACCGCCGCAGGGGCTACAACGTCCTCCATCCCATGGGCTGGGACGCCTTCGGTTTGCCGGCGGAGAACGCCGCCATAAAGTCGGGGGTGCATCCGGCTCGCTACACCTACACCAACATCGGCCTGCTCAAGGAGGGCCTCCAGAGGCTGGGATATTCCTATGACTGGAGCCGGGAGATCTCCACCTGCTCCCCGGAATACTACCGCTGGACCCAGTGGTTCTTCCTGAAGTTCTACAAACGGGGTCTGGCCTACAAGGCCTTGGCCAGGGCCAACTGGTGTCCCTCCTGCCGCACAGTGCTGGCCAACGAGCAGGTGGTGGAGGGGCGGTGCGAGCGCTGCGATACCCTGGTGGAGAAGAAGCTCCTCAACCAGTGGTTCTTGCGGATCACCGAGTACGCGGAAAGGTTGCTGGAGGATATGAAGCTCCTCTCGGGATGGCCGGAAAGCGTCCTGGTGATGCAGCGTAATTGGATCGGCCGTTCCGAGGGTTGTGAGGTGGTCTTCCGCATCAAGGAGACCGGGCACGAGGTACCCATCTTCACCACCCGCCCGGACACCCTGTGGGGCGTGACCTTCTTCCTGTTGGCGCCCGAGCACCCGCTGGTGGACGAGCTGACCGAGGGAACACCTTACCGCAAAGAAGTGGAAGCCTTCCGTCAGAGGCTTCGGGGCGTTTCCGACATAGAGAGGACCTCCCTGGAGGTGGAAAAGGACGGGGTTTTCCTGGGGGTACATGCCGTGAACCCGGTGAACGGGGAGGAGGTGCCGGTTTGGACCGCCAATTTCGTGCTCATGGAATACGGCACCGGCGCCGTGATGGCGGTGCCCGCCCACGACCAGAGGGATTTCGAGTTCGCCCGCAAGTTCGGCCTCCCCATCCGGGTGGTAGTCCAGCCGCCCGACCGCGACCTGAATCCCGAGGTCATGGAGGCCGCATACGTCGACCCGGGGATCATGGTGAACTCTGGACCCTTCGAGGGCCTGGACAGCGAGGTGGGAAGGACCAAGGAAGTCCCCGATTACCTGGAGAGGATGGGCTTCGGTAAAAGGGCCGTGAATTACCGCTTGAGGGACTGGTTGATATCAAGGCAGAGGTACTGGGGTGTTCCCATTCCCATCATTTACTGCGATCGGTGTGGCATGGTGCCGGTGCCCGAGGAGGATCTCCCAGTGCTCCTCCCCGAGGACGTGGAGTTCGTGTTCGAGGGACCCTCTCCCCTGGAGCGCTCCGAGGAGTTCCGGAAGACTACCTGTCCTCGCTGCGGGGGTCCGGCGGAACGGGAGACGGATACCATGGACACCTTCGTGGACTCGTCCTGGTATTTCCTGCGCTATGCCAGCCCCCGGGAAGACAGGGCCCCCTTTGACAAGGAGAAGGTGAGCTATTGGCTTCCGGTGGACCAGTACATAGGCGGTATAGAGCACGCCATACTCCACCTGCTATACTCACGCTTCTTCACGAAGGTCCTGATGGATATGGGCCTAGTGGATTTCCCGGAGCCCTTCACCAACCTCCTTTGCCAGGGGATGGTGGTGATGGGCGGGGCCAAGATGAGCAAGTCCAAGGGGAACATCATCACCCCGGAGCAGTTCATAGACACCTACGGGGCGGACACATTGAGGCTCTTCATCCTCTTCCTCGGCCCGCCCGAGGCGGACAAGGAGTGGAATGACGCGGGAATCGAAGGGGCCCACCGCTTCCTTCACCGAGTTTGGAGGTTGGTGCATCGGTACCTGGAGGTTTTGACCCTCAAGACCCAGCCGGTGCCCGAGGAGTCCCGGGCGCTCAAGGAATTGAGCCATCTCACCCATAAGACCATAAAGAAGGTAACCGAGGACATCGAACGTTTTGCCTTCAACACGGCCATCGCAGCCATCATGGAGTTCACCAACGGCCTTCACAGGATCATGGAGGCCTCGCCCGACGCCTTCAACACCTACGAAGGACACGGGGCCATAAAGGCACTGGTGCTCCTGCTGGCTCCCTTCGCGCCCTTCATCGCCGAAGAGCTCTGGGAGGAGTTGGGAGGAGAGTACAGCGTGCACCAGCAGCCTTGGCCGGAATACGACCCGGAGTTGGCCAGGTCCGAGAGGATCACCATGGTGGCCCAGGTGAACGGCAAGGTCCGGGACCGCATAGAGGTGGATGCCAACATCTCCGAGGAGGAGATGAAGGAGGTGGCCCTCAGCTCCCCCAAGGTCCTGCGTTTCATTGAGGGCCGTGAGGTGAGGAAAGTGGTGGTGGTCCCGGGCAAGTTGGTGAACATAGTGGTGGGATGAGGGGCCGGCCGGGGAAGGGGCGGGAGCCGGTCCCTAACCGGAAGCAGGCCCGGGCCACTCGGCCTATGGCAGCTCGGATCACCCGATCCCTGTAGTTCTCTTTAGATCACCTCGAGATCATCTCGAGATCGCCCTCCCGGATCCGGTACCGGGCCCGGGAGCTGGAGCGGATTCGGGGCGATTGCCCGCGAGAGCCGAAGGGGCTCGATGCCGGTGGCAGGCCCCGGGAACCATGTGATTAATGGGCAGCGTTTCCTCGAAGCGTCCCGGTCCCACCTAGCCGGGGTTAATTCCAGCGTTATCCGAAACCATCCTGAAGTCAGCAAGCTACATTGCCGCAAGTTACACCGCGGTTCACCGACCCTTGGGGACCTGACTTCGTCGTTTCACCCCCATCTAGGGTTGGGTTGTTCCGCGCGAGGGGCAAGAGCAGCCCTGGCGGGCGCCTAGACGCTTCCCAGGGGAAGCGGGTGCGTCTCCCCGGAAAGCGCAGGGCAAATTCCCCAAGGGAAGGCTTCGGGAGAATTTGCCCGGAGTCGCGGAGAGCAGGCTCGGTTTTCCCGGTGCCCCGGGATGCCAGGGTCTTCGCGGACCTATAGGAGGTGAGCGCTAAGGATGCTTGAGAGGATGGGCGAATGGGGGAAGAGGTGGAAGTCCCTTCCCCGCTGGAAGCAAGGGGCCTTAGTCCTTTTGGTTCTGTTCCTGGCTGCGGCAGGGTTCTTCCTCCTCCGTCCGCCTGGGGAGAGGAAGGTGGAGGTGATAGGGACAGTTCCGGCGGAGGAGGAAGGGCGGCCCACCGAGATCGTGGTCTACGTGGCGGGGGCAGTAAAATCCCCAGGCATCCAGCGCCTTCCTGCCGGGAGCAGGATGGCCGACGCCCTGGAGAGGGCGGGGGGCCCCCTCCCCGAGGCCGACCTGGAGGGACTCAACCTGGCCCAGAAGCTGGAGGACGGGCAGAGGGTGTATGTGCCCCGCCGGGGCCAAATGCCTGCCGGCACCGCTTCGTCGGGGAAGGTGAACGTGAACACCGCCCCCGCTTCCGAGCTGGAGAAGCTCCCGGGGATCGGGCCTACCTTGGCCGCCCGGATCGTGGAGTATCGGGAGAGGAATGGGCCCTTCAGGAGGGTGGAGGACCTCAAGAAGGTCAAGGGGATCGGAGAGAGCAAACTCCGGGAACTGCGGGATCGGGTGGAGGTATGAACCAGGCCGCCCGTCGGCTCACCACCCTGCTGGATGTGAAGCTCCGGGAACTGCGGGATAGGGTGGAGGTATGAACCTGGTCTTGCTCTATCGCATGCGCCTGCTGCTTCTAGGGTGCTGCTCCGCAGCCGGGATCGTGCTGGCGTTCCGGGGTTTCCATGGGTTCTGGCCCCTGACCTTCGCCCTGGGGGCGATGCTCCTCTCGGCCTTTTCCCTACTTCGAGGAACAGATTGGGGATGGGCCCTGCTGCTCCCCCCGGTCTTTCTCTGCCTAGGGCTCATTTCGGGTGGGATAGAGGCATCCCGCTACAAGGGTCGAGAGGGACTCGAGGAGCAAGTGGTCCTGAGGGGTAGGGTGGAGGCGGAGAGGAGGACGGGGGAGGGGGAATACCTGCTCTTGGAGGTCAGGGAAGTGGTGATCGGGGACCTTCCCCGCCGGGGAGATTTGTATCTCCTACGTCCTCCCGGGAGGCCGAGAGGGCCGGGGGAAGGGGGGCGCGGGGGAGCGGGTGCGCCCCGCTGGGGCGAGTATTGGAAGGTGGAGGGTCGTCTCCGGACCTTTTCCCGCGCGGAAGGAGAGGCAGGAGGGATCCTCAGGGCCTTCGCCTGGAGCCGGGAGAAAGGTCCCTCCAGTCCCTGGCTTAAGTGGGCTGCCACCTTCCGGGGCGTGGTGATGGATGAAAGGAGGGGAAAGGGCAAGGAAGAATGCCTGATCCGGGGAATGGTGCTGGGTGATTACCGGCAGTTGGGAGGCCGGGAGATTCGGGACCTGCGCCTCTCCGGGCTGCTTCACGTTTGCGCCGCCTCCGGCCTACACGTGGCCATACTCTTGGCCCTGCTCATCATAGTGATAGAAAGGCTGGGGGCGGGACGCAGGTATTCCCCGGCACTGGCCCTTCCCGGGGTATTCGTCTATGCTCTGGCCGCTGGCTCCAGCCCCTCGGTGAGAAGGGCCATGGCCATGGCCACCCTGGCGGCTGCGGCCTCGCTGGCCGGGAGGAGGCCTGACCCGGTGGCCACCCTGGGAGCGGCCTTGTTGATGGGAGCCCTGGGATCTCCCCGCGCAGTCCTATCCATCAGTTTCTTGCTCTCCTATTCCGCGGCTTCCGGCATGGTCATCCTCTACCCGGTTTTTAGGGAGCGCTGGGGAAGGAGAATTCCTCGGCCCGCGGAACCTTTACTGGCGGCCCTGGCGGCCCAGCTGGCGGTAGCGCCGGTGATGCTGGGAAGGTTCGGGGAGATCCCGCTGCTGGCCCCCGTGAGCAATGCGGTGCTCCTGCCGCTGGTGCCCTTCATCCTTCTCCCCCCACTGGTCTTGGGCTTCGCCGGCACCGCTTGGTTGCCCGTGTCGCACCTCGGATTCGCATTAGCCCGTCCCTTTGCCCGCGTTTTCCTTCATGCCGCCGAGATATTCGGGGCACTGGGCCGCCGGCTGGACCTGCCCTTTTTCCTTCCCGCCCCCGGATTGTGTCTCCTTTGCATCTCGCTGGTGGCCCTCGGCCTGACGCGGGGCAGGGCATGGAGGATGGCCGCGGTGGGAGTGGCATCGCTCTTGGTTTTGGCGGTGGCCTGGAATTTCCCGGTGGCCACCGGCCTGGTCGGCAGGGAGGGACCCTCCGTCACCTTCTTCGACGTGGGTCAGGGAGACTCGGCCCTGCTGGTGGGCCCGGGAGGGGAGCGCGTTTTGCTGGACGGGGGAGCGGACCCCTTTCTGGTAAGGGGAAAGCTCAGGGCCCTGGGGATCCACTGCTTGGATGCCGTGATCTGTTCCCACGGGGATCGGGATCACGTGGGGGGTCTGGCCGAGGTCTTGGAGGGGCTTTACGTAGGGGTGCTGGCGAGGCCCTCCCTGCCGCCCGGTGAAGGGGCGGAGCGAAGGCTGCTGGAAGCCGCCGCCGCGATGGGGGTGCCGGTGGTGGAGCTGGGCGGTGGGGAAACGGTGGAGGTGGGCGGCTTGGCCTTGCGCTTGGTGGGAGGGCCCTCCTTTCTGGGCGTGGGGAAAGGTAGCGGGGAGTTACAGAAGGACTTCTCCCAGAACGAAGCGAGCCTGGTGATATCCCTCGAGCTGGAGGGGGTGACCTTCCTCTTTCCCGGGGATGTGGAGGAGGAGGGGCAGGAGTGCTTGCTGGAGAGGGGAGCCACAGTGAGGGCCGACGTGCTGAAAGTGCCCCACCACGGCGGTTTTTCGGCCAGCACCGACCGGTTCCTGGATGCGGTGAAACCCCGGGTGGCGGTGATCAGCGTGGGGACTCCCAATGAGTACGGGCACCCCGCGGCGGATACCCTGGAGGCCCTCCGGCGGCGGGGTTGCCGCGTGTTTCGCACCGATGAGTCGGGGGATATAGTGGTAAGGGCGGAGGAGGGACGCATAAGGGTCGAGGGGCGGGGGTCGACTTCCCGGGAGGGGGGCAGGGAGGCCGGAGGAGGAGATTCCCCTCCCGCCGAGATTGCCTTTGCTCCGTGGCCGGGGCAGGTACTGTCCTTGCGGGAGCGACCGGGAGCGCGCGGTAAGCGCCCGCCGCGATGGGACCCGGTGCCCCGGGGGCGGGAGCATGACGGAGGTGCGGTGATTGAAGGCCAAGGTGATTCTCCTTTACGGGGATCAACCCTTGCTCCTGGAGGAAGAGCTGGAGAAGCTGAAGAGGTCTTGGTCCAGAAAGGGGGACATTTCCCTGAACCTCCAGGTCTTCGAGGCGGGAGAGACGCCTTTTTCGGAGGTGCTGGAGGCGGCCGAGGTCCTCCCCTTCGGATCGGAGCGGAGGTACCTGGTGGTGAAGGGAGCCCAGGCCCTTACTCCCTCCGAGGTAAGACAGCTTGAGAGATACCTGGACCAGCCGGCGGAGGAGACGGTGCTGGTCTTGCTGGCGGAGGGGCTCCGAGAGGGTTCCCCGCTGTTACGTGCCCTCCAGTCCAAGGGGATGGCCAAGAAGGTGGAGCGGCGCCGGGATAAGATCCCCCTCTGGATCAAGGAGAGGTTCGCCGAAAGGGGCCTTAAGGTGGACGGAAGGGCGGCGGTCTACATGGCGGAGGCCCTGGGGAATGACCTGCTGGCCCTGGAAAAAGCGGTGGATAAGGTGGCCCATTACCACCAGGGAAGGGATGCGGTGGGGTTGGAGGAGGTGGTGGACCTGGTCACTCCCCGGGAGGACTACCAGGTCTATGAGATCGTGGAGAGGGTGGGGACGGGGGATGCCGACGGGAGCCTGCGCGTGTTGCGCAGGTGGATGGCGAGGGGAGGGAGCACTACCCACCTTTCTAGGGCGCTATCCCTCCACTTCCGGCAGCTCCTTCTGTACCACGCCCTTTCGCGGGAGGGGTACCCCGACGCGGAGATCGCCCGACGCATGGACCTGGGCAGTCAAGCCTGGAGGCTGGACCGGTACCTCCGTCGTCACGCCGCGGTGTGGGACCTGGAGAGCACGGCCCGGGCCCTCTTCCATCTGGCCTCGGTGGAGGCGGACCTTAAGACGGGTGGCCTGGGCGAGGACACGGCCGCAGAGTTCCTGGTGCTGGGTCTTTTAAGCCTTCTGGCTGGGACCAGGACCCCCCGGTGCCGGGCGAGGGGGGAGAGGAAGGAATAAGATTGCAAATAGTTGCATTAAATATTGCAATAACTGAAATTATATGCATAATTAAGTATATACCGCTGGACGCGAACCCATTGTGTCTCATGGGAGGTGTGACCTGAGGTTGAAGGTGGGAATCGTGGGGGCTTCCGGGTACACCGGGGCGGAACTCATGCGCCTCCTGGCCGCCCACCCCGGCGTGGAGGTGTCGCTGGTGACTGCCCAGTCCTACGCCGGCAGGAGGGTGGGGGACCTGTATCCCCATCTCCTCCCCTATGCCGACATGGTTTACCGTCCCTTCGACCCCGACCAGGCGTGGGAGGAGGCCGAGTTTTTCTTCGTGGCCCTGCCTCACGGGGAATCCATGGAGGCGGTGGCGGAACTGCGGGAGAGGGGAGCCCGGGTAGTGGACCTGTCCGCCGATTATCGTTTCTCCCGCCCCGAAACCTACGAGAAATGGTACGGCAAGCCCCACAGTCACCCCGAGCTGTTGGGGGAGGCAGTTTACGGCCTGCCGGAGCTCTTCCGGGACGAGGTGGCCCGGGCAGCGCTGGTGGCTGGGCCCGGGTGCTATCCCACGGCCGCGTTGTTGGCGCTGGCTCCCCTTCTATCGCGGGGCCTTTGCTGGGGCGAGGTGGTGGTGGACGCCAAGTCGGGGGTCTCGGGGGCCGGAAGGAGCCTCAGCCTGGATACCCATTTCCCTCAGGCTGAGGGTAGCGTGAAGCCTTACGGGGTGGGGGTGCACCGCCATACGCCGGAGATGGAGGAGGTTATGGGGAGGCTGGTCGGGGACGGGGAAGTGAGGGTCATCTTCGTCCCCCATCTCATACCCATGAGCAGGGGGATCCTGGCCACCTGCTACGCACGTACAGAGGGATCCATAGGCCTCTCGGAGCTGGAGGAGCTTTACCGAGATTTCTATCGGGATTGCCCCTTTGTGGTGATACTACCCCGGGGCTCTTACCCCCAGACCAAGGATGTGTGCGGGAGCAATTACTGTCACCTGGGGCTTTACGCCGACGGTGAGGGCCGGATCATATGCACCGCCGCCATCGACAACCTGGTGAAAGGGGCCTCGGGTCAGGCGATCCAGTGCCTGAACCTGATGATGGGTTGGGAGGAGACCACGGGCCTGCTGGCCCTGGGGGTCTTTCCCTGAGGGGAGGTTTC
>Ga0272449_1002367_pt1 | contig 17646 bp, 21 predicted proteins | sample YNPCB0241_FD_198679 | JGI IMG/M metagenome (GOLD analysis project Ga0272449, IMG submission 198679) | Hot spring sediment microbial communities from Yellowstone National Park, WY, United States - YNP-CB-024-1 | ecosystem: Environmental > Aquatic > Thermal springs > Hot (42-90C) > Sediment... | reverse complement strand
GCCTGTAAAATTGGAATTTCTGTCAGTGTGGAAAAATACATAAATGCTCCAAATATAGAAGCAATTAAATTACCGATAAGATTATTCTGACCAAATAAATTTTCAATTAAATCTTGCGGTAATAAAGGCATTATAAAACCTGCAATAAAAACGCCTATAAACAAAAGAGGTAATAATGTTTTGGCAAAATTCCATGTTTCTTCAAGCCACATTTTCGTTGTGTGTTTCTTGAATTTAAATAGAACAATAAGAACTACGCCTAATGTGAAAAGCCCCATCAGAGAATATTTGAGCAAAGGATTTATCTGCAAACCATTTACAACGAGAATGCCAACAAGAAAAATAAAGAATAAAGCCAATACAAGCTCAGAAATTTTTGATTTTTCTGTCTCTTCAATTATTAATTTTTCCTTCTCAACTTTTTCTCTGAATATAAACTGCATAGTTAAACCAGCAAGAATTGAAATTAAAATAGCAAAAAATATTCGTGCCAAACCAATCTTCAGGCCTAAAACAGACATTGTTAGAAACATTGCTGCTATGTTAATGGCAGGGCCTGAAAAAAGAAAAGTTATTGCAGGGCCTAAACCAGCACCTCTTTTTCTGATGCCTGCGAACAATGGCAATATTGTACATGAACAAACAGCTAATATTGCACCGGTAACAGAAGCAACTCCATACGAAATATATTTTTTTGCTTCATGACCCAAATATTTCATAACCTTTTCTTTTTTGATAAAAACAGAGATTGCACCTGCAATAAAAAATGCTGGAACCAAACAAGTTAAAACATGCTTTTTAGCATATTCTCCTAATAGGTTTATTCCACTTAATACAGCATTGTTAAACCAATCACTATCTTGCGGGACAAAATAAAATATAATAAAAACTAAAGATATCCAAAACAATAATTTCCAATCCTCTCTCTCCATTTTAACTCACTCAGCTTATTCGAGCCACTTTTTTATTTCTTCAACATCTACTACTCTTCCAAATGCCTTCAATTTTCCATCAATTATTATGGCAGGAGTGGCCATAATTCCGCGATTTATAATTTCATTGATATCTGTCACCTTAACAATCTCTGCCTTTTTGTTTGTCTCTTTTAATGCTTTCCTCGCATTTGCTTCTAACTGCTTGCATTTTGGACATCCGGTTCCTAAGATTTCTATCTTCATTTTTTATCACCTCTTTCTACAAATTCAATTATCTTTTTTATTCTTCTGTCTCTTATTGAACATAAAGTGAATTTGCCTTTTTTTCTGCATCTTATTATTTTCCATTTTTTAAGCTTAGTAAGATGCATTGAAACATTTGACTGGGTTTTTCTTATTTTTCTTTGAATCTCACAAACGCAAAGCTCTTTGTCAATAAGTGTTTTAAGTATTTTGTATCTTGTTTCATCTGCTAATACCTTGAAAAGATATGAATTTTTCATATCAACATATATTGATATGAAAAGTTTAAATACTTATATATCAATAAACATTGATATGATAAGATGTTTGAATGATTCTTCAACAATTCTTTAAAATTTTTTTATTAGAGCTTTCTGAGAAATCCTTTAAATTTAATCAAACAAAATCTTTTTGATGGAAATGATTGAAAATAAAAGAAATGAGTTTTGGAAAATTCCTCCAAGAGTTAAGGTTTATGAAGCATTGGGATGCATTGCAGATAATCATGTAGAATTTAAGAGTGAAAATGAGGCAATAGTAACAAGCAGTGAAGGAAATAGAAAATATTCTGTTGTATTTAACTTAAACAAAAATTTCATAAAAAGTGACGATAATGGCTCAAAATGGAAGGGATATTTAGGATATCCTTCTATTGCTGTGCTTATGCTTAAGGGTGTGTTGCCATTTAACAAAAAAATAAGCGATGCATTAAAGGAAATAAAATGGTATAGATTGAACAAAATGTTTAATAATTACGAAAAAACAATAGAGGAAGCTGAGAAGATTGCTGAGCAAAGAGGTTGTAGCAGAAAAGAAATTAGAGAATTTGTTGATAAGGTTATGGAAGAGATCAAAAATAAAAAATTCAGAAGATCGATCCAAAAAGAAAGGCAAGAAGTGCTATTATCATTGCAATCTTAGTTATTTTTTGATTTGTTTTTGGATCTTTAAACAAAGAATATAAAAACAAAATATCTGCAACAAAAACAATCAACAAATAAACAAAACTGAAAAAACCTAACAAAAACGGTAAAGGGGATAAAATAACTGCAAGTATTATAAAAATTGATGCAACATATTTTGCAAATCTTTCTGATGTAATTATAGGTAAAGTTTTCATTCTTGCTTTTTTATCTCCTTTAATATCATCAATATCCCCGAATATTTCCCTTCCCATATTAGAAAGAAATGCAAGAAGTGAAACTAAAATTATTGAGGCAAAGCTTTCTTTGATAATAAAAGCTGTTCTAAGAGAAGAAAAATAACCAAAAATAAAAGTAGATGCAACAAACCAGCTATCTAAAGCATTTCCTAATAAAGCAATTCTCTTTAAATTTCTTGCATATATAATTTCAAGAAAGCTATTTAAAATTGCTAGCAAAAAGCAATAGATGTTTATAAGATAAGATAATGATATTCCTATAAAAAATAGAATTACACTATAAATAGCTGCTATGCTTTTTTTCATTCTTTTGCTTGGTAATGGTCTATTTGGAAAATTTATTTTATCTGTTTCATAGTCATAAATATCATTAACCACAACACCAGCACCAGCAATTAAGAAAGCGGATAATGCTGCGATCAAAATAAAAAAATCTTTTGCTCCAGAAATTATTGCTCCTATAATAACTCCTAAGGCAGACATGAAAACTATAGAAGGTCTTATAATCTCAATATATTCTTTCATCAAAAAATCATTGAAAAAACAAAATTAAATTCTTTTAAATTTTTATTTATCTGTTTCTGGCCTTAATTGTGGAAATGCTATAACATCTCTTATTGTTCTTGAATTTGTTAATATCATTACCAATCTATCAATACCTATACCAATACCACAAGTAGGAGGCATTCCATATTCCATAGCAAGAATAAAATCTTCATCTAATGGATGCTCCTCTGTACCTCTTTTTAATTGATGGATTAAATTGTTTCTCAACATTATTGGATCATTTATTTCTGTGTAATTATTTCCTATCTCCATTCCATAAACAAAAACCTCAAATCTTTCTGTATAATTTGGATTATCTCTACAAACTTTTGCAAGAGGAGAAACCTCTTTCGGATAATTATAAATTATTATTGGACCTATAAGCTTTGGCTGTACAACCTCCTCAAACATTATGTTAATCACTTCTCCTCGAGTAGGATTTTCTGGTATTTCTGCTTTTGGCGAAACATCTTTTATTTTTTTAATCATATTATTCAAATCCTCTTTTTCTGCATCTAATCCAACATATTCTTTTATTGCCTCTACCATAGTCATTCTTTTCCATGGTAAAGAAAAATCAAGCTCTGTACCTAAATAATTTATTTTTTCTGTTCCTAAAACCTTCTTAGCTGCATAATTAACTATTTCTTCAAAAAGCTTCATTCCGTCATAATAATCAGAATATGCTGTCATTGCCTCTAATTGCAAAAATTCCGGATTATGATTTCTATCTATTCCTTCATTTCTAAAATCTACAGAAAATTCAAAAATCTTTTCGAAGCCTCCTGCAATTAATCTCTTTAAATACATTTCATTAGAAATTCTTAGATACATCTCCATTTCTAAGGTATTGTGATACGTTTTGAATGGCCTTGCAAAGGCTCCTCCATATATTGGTTGTAATATAGGAGTTTCTACTTCTATATATCCTTTGTTTAGCAAAAACTCTCTTATAGCGTCTATTATTCTAGACCTTTTTATTAAAACTTCTTTTGTTTCGCTATTCATTAAAAGATCTAAATATCTTTTTCTATATCTTACTTCAACATCCTTCAAACCATACCATTCTTTCGGCAAACCTCTTAATGATTTTGTCAAAAATTCAAAATCCTCTAAGAAAACAGAAAGCTCCCCTCTCTTTGTTTTCATGATGTATCCATCAACTCCAATTATATCTCCAATATCAACATATTTTAAAAATAAATCAAACTTTTTGTTTCCTATACTACTTTCTTCTACGACAATTTGAATCCTTCCTGTAAAATCCTCTATATCAGAAAATAAAATTTTTCCATGCTCTCTTTTGCTTCTAATCCTTCCGGCAATCTTTACCTTTTCTTTTTCTAGCTTTTCATCTGGTTTTATCTGAGAATATCTATCTATAATATCTTTTATTGAATGAGTCCTTTCAAATTTATATGCAAATGGCTCTATGCCTAAGCTTCTTAAAGCTTCTATCTTTTTCAATCTCTCTTCGTATTCTTGTGTCATATTTAAGCACGTTTTGTGATTTAAAATAAAAGATGTTGAGGAAAACATATAAATTTTTTAATTATCTAAATTGATAATATCCCGCCTTAGCTCAACGGTACCATTGTAGTTAAAGAGCAGTCGGCTGTAGTCTTTTGATAGAAACCGACGTGTTGCCGGTTCGAAAGCTTATCGAAAATCCGGCAGGCGGGATTTTCTATTTATTTTTGTTTTGACTTTTTCTCATGTATTCTTACAACATTTAATGATATAGTTACTGGAATAGGTATTACCGCATCTAAAAGCTCAACTACAATTTCTTGTTTTAGCTCATCAACTCTAGTAACCTTTGCCTTCTCTCCTTTGAATGGACCAGAAATTATTTCTACTATATCTCCTTCGTCAATCTTTATTGCTTGTTTTTCAGGAGTTATGAACCTTTCTATTTCACTTATGGTTATGTCTTTTCCCACAATCCCTTTTACATGTGGTATATTTTTTATTGCCTCTTGAATTGCGTTTATTTCACCTTCAATAAATATGTAGCCTCTTATATCTTCTGTATGCATGATAGCCTTTATAGGAATACTTCTTTTCTCAATTAGTTTTATTTCATCTAATGGTATGCTAACTTCTTTATCATCAATCTTTATTATAACATTTTCGTTAACATTGTCAATCCTTTTTACCTCTCCTCTCTTATCTTTATATTCTCCAGAAGTTATTTCTGCTATATCTCCTTCTCCAACTTCTTTCATTATCTTCGACTTTATTCTTGAGGTTATTGAAGATATGACTGCCATTTCTCTTCCATTTGTGGTTCTTACAGCTATTATCATTTAATCACCTTAAATTCCTGATATCAATAAATTAAAAATCAGAAATATTATAAATCCTATAATACCTAATATTGCCATTCCTATACCTGTTATTTTACAAGCTTGTTTAAACTCCTCTTTACTAGGCTTTTTTGCAACCAAGATTACCCTTTTACACCTTTTTATAAACTCAAAAAGGCTGTTCTTTATTTCTGGAATTTTCATCTTGACCACATAGATTTTTATTATGAAAATAATATAAAATTTTAATTATGAGCGATTAATTTAAGTTTAAAATGAAAGCTGAAAAATATTTTGGAACAAGGTTTAAAACAATTTTTATCGAAAAAAGAAAGATTGAAAACAAAAATATTAAAAGATTAAAATTCTGGGGAAAGATTTTTGGGAAATTAAAACTTGCATCTAAAATTGAAGGCGGCTTTTCAGGAAATTTAAGCTTTAGAACAGAGAGAGGATTTATTATAACATCAGCAGGATCAGATCTCTCGAATCTTAAAGATTTTGATTTTACAGAGGTTGTTAAAGCTGATATAAAAAATAAAAAGGTTTTTGTTTATGGATTAAAAGAGCCTTCCTCAGAATCTTTTTTGCATTATAAGATTTATGAGTTAAAAAATATAGCAAAAGCAATATTTCATGGCCATGATGATTTGATATTAAAGTGTTACAAACAATTAAAAATTCCTCCAACTAAAAAAGAAGCTCCTTATGGCTCAATAAGCTTGGCAAATGAAGCTATAAAGGTTTTGAAAATTTATCCGAAAGTAAATTATTTTATATTAAAAAATCATGGCTTTGTTTCTCTTGGAAAAACAATTGATCAGGCAGGAAAAATTGCAATTGAATATCATAAAAAAGCTTTGAGGATGATAAAAGATGATAATAATCTATAGCGATGATTTTCTGAAACATAATAAGGAAAACCATCCTGAAAATAAAAATAGATTGATTGCAATAAAAAATATTCTTGATGAAAAAGGATATAAAACAATTGAACCAAAACCAATAAAAAATGTGGAAAATGAAATAAAGAATGTTCATTCAGAAGAATATGTGAATTTTATAAAAAGTATTAGAAGTAATACAATACTTGATTTTGACACTTACTTAACAAAAGAAACTTTTAAAGTTTCAATAAAGGCCGTTGAAGCAAGTATAAATGCAGCGGAATATGCTTTGGATAAAAAACACTCTTTTGCTCTTGTAAGACCACCAGGACACCATGCATGTAAAAATAAGGGAATGGGGTTTTGCATTTTTAATAATATAGCTATTGCTTCACAATACATTCTCAATAAAAAAGATGCGAAAAAGGTTTTGATTTTAGATATTGATGCGCATCATGGAAATGGAACTCAAGAGATTTTTTATTATCGAAACGATATTTTTTATATCTCTTTACATCAATATCCAGCATACCCAGGAACAGGAAGTGAAAAAGAAATAGGAAAAGGAAAAGGAAAAAACTTCAATTTAAATATTCCTTTACCTCCTTATACTAATGATGAAGAATATTTAAAAAAGCTTGAAATTTTTAGAAAAGTTGCTTTAGAATATAATCCTGATTTAATTTTAGTTTCTGCTGGCTATGATACCTATAAAGACGATCCTTTAACTCAAATGAGCATAACAATAGAAGGATTTGAAAAAATTTCTAAATATATTAAAGAAACTGCAAAAATGCTTGATGTCGGAGTTGCCTTCATTTTGGAAGGCGGTTATAATTTAAAAGGTCTTTCTCATGGAGTTTTAGAGACTATAAATGTATTTTCATTTAGTTGAATTTAAAAACCAAAGATTTATTTGAATTTATTAAACTTGAAGAAGAATTAACCAAAATTCTTGAAACAAAGGTAGACCTTGTTTCAAAGAAAGCATTGAAGCCATATATTGGAAAAAGAATTCTGAAAGAAGTTGTTATAGTATGAAAAGAGGTTTTATAGGAATAATATATAACCATTAAATACCTTTCTAAACTATCTTTTAATATGGGAAAGGTTGAGGATTACATAATAAAAAAGCTTAAAAAAGAAAAGCTTCATTTTTCATTAATTGATCCTGATCCCAAAAAAATGACAAAGGAAAAAATAAAAGATATATGCAAAGTATTGAAAAAAACTAAAACTGATGCAATATTGGTTGGTGGATCAAGCGGAGTAAAAAACAACTTTTTGGACGAGTCTATAAAAACTATAAAGGAGAATTGCTCTCTTCCTACAATTTTGTTCCCAGGAAATGCATCCACAGGAATCTCAAAATATGCAGATGCTATTCTATTTCTTTGCTTGATGAATGCAAAAGATGTTGTTTTTACAACAGGGATGCAATCTATTGGTGCATTATTAGTGAAACAATATAATTTAGAGGCAATCCCAACAGGATATATTATCATAGAACCAGGAATGAAGGCTGGCGAGAATGCAAATTTAATAAAAAGGGATGAAATAGAAAAAGCAGTAAGTTATGCATTAGCTTCACAATATATGGGAATGAGATTAGTTTATTTAGAAGCTGGCTCAGGAGCTTATGAGCATGTGCCAAAAGAAATGATTTCTAAAGTAAAAAACAATATTGAAATTCCTCTAATAGTTGGTGGTGGAATTAAAACTCAAGAACAGGCAATAGAATGCTTAGATGCCGGAGCAGATATTATAGTTACAGGAACAATAATAGAAAAGAATCTAGAAAAAGCGGTAAAAATTATAGAAGCAGTAAAAAGCTTCTAAATATCATATAATTTCAACTTCTTTCAATATTTCTCTTGCCTTTTTTTCATCTATTTCCATTTCATTTAATATAGTATATCTATCTCTCACATATTTTGCATTTACTAAAGCTTTAATCAAAATATCTTCCTCTATACCTATTTCCCTTGAATTTGTTGGCAATCCTATTTCAATCATCTTCTCTCTTATGCCTTTCCAATCAATTCCATGAAGATAACCCATTATTATTGAACCTAAAGCACACTGCTCACCATGCAAAGCATTTGATCCAAGCTCATCTAATGCATGAGAAAAATTATGCTCACTTCCAGAGCATGGCCTTGATGAACCATAAATGTTCATCGCAAATCCTGAGCATATTAAACTCCATAATAAAATTTCCATTCCATGAGATGTTTTTTCTTTTATTTCTTTTGTATGAGCTATTACGCTTTTTGCTGATAAAAGAGAAAGCTCTGCAACTGTTGTGTGAAATCTCTCCTTTACTTTTTTAGAAGCAAGCTTCCAATCCTCTACTGCAATTATATTTGATATCAAGTCGCCATAGCCGGCTGCAATATGCTTATAAGGTGCTTTTTTTATTGTTTCTAAATCTCCTATTATTGCTATTGGTTCAGAAGCTTCTTTTGATATCCTTTTTCCATTAGAGCTTATCGATGCTCTAGAAGAAACTACCCCATCATGAGATAAAACTGTAGGAAAAGCTATCCATGGCTTTTTTGAAAGAAATGCAGAATACTTAGCTATATCAATACTTCTTCCTCCTCCTAAACCAATAACAAAATCTCTCTCATTTATTTCATTGCTTATTTTTTTTATAATATCCTCTTCTTTTGCAGAATCATCTACTAAAATATAATTAAAATCAAAACTTTCAGAAATGCTTTCCTCTATTTTATTTTCCAAAATATTTTTTACTGTTTTTCCGCAAATTATACTAAATCTTTCTCCTATTTTTAAACTCTTTAAAAATTCTTCCAAATAATGAAAAACAGACTCTTCTATCAGTATTTTATATGGAAGGTTTACAAGCATATTTTAAAATTTGGGTACTAAATTTTAATAGGTATAATTTCGGCAATGTGCTAATTTCTAGAGTTTAAAGATAAACATTTTTTCCAGACTGTTAATGAAAAAATCATAGAATTTATTGTTTTGAAAAATAGATTATGTGTTGCCATACCAAACTGTAAAGAATGCAATCTTAAAAGTGTTATTTGTGGTTTCTTAAAATTTTTGATTTTTTACTATTAAAGTTATCTCAGTCCTAAAATCATTAAATACAAATCAATAACAGAAAAATTCTCAAAAAATAAAGTAAAAACCAAAGCTATGAAAAATGCTATTCCAAACCTTACACCTTCTTTTATTAAAACATACTTCTTTTCTTTCCTTATCTTTTCTAATTCTTCTTGAGTAATCCCAACCCAAACCTTTGATTTGAGTAATACATCTCCAACCTTTAGCTTAGATGTTGGTATTCTTTTTATGAAAACTGTCTTTTCCAAAACCTTAGCATATAAAACAAAAAGAAATAAGAAAGCATAACATCCAAAAATAAAGAATATTGGGCTCAAAAAAGAGAGAAAGAAGCTAAAAATCATAAAAAAAATAAGCATCTTAACAAAAAAATCTTTTTCTACCTTTTTTTTAAACTCTAATAAAACCCTTCTATTCAAAATCGTTATAAAAATCACATAAATTATTACCCAAATAGCTCCAAAAACAAAAAGATTGAAAACAAAATTTATTGCTTGGCTTATTCCTAAAAAAGGTTGATTTATCTCTAAAAATGGTAAAGAATATCCTATAGCTCCGAGAAGTGCTGCATCTCCTCCTCCCCATTGTCCTAGTTTGTAAAGAATAAAGCCAAAAAGAAGAAATAATGTGCCTATCAAAAGAGAAAGCATTAGAGGATAAACGTCTCCAAAAGAAAGCATATAAATAAACCAGGAAAAAATTCCGAGAGAAGCTATCAAAACAGGTATTTCATCTGGAATTTCGGTTGTTTTTAAATCCCACAAACCTGCTATTAAAGACCCAAATAAAGAAATTGCTTGGTTAAACAACAAAAATGCATCTTGCATAACATTCACATTAAATATTTTATTGATTTAAAGTAATTTAAGAGTTCAGGAAAAATTAATATTAAGAATTTATTAGCTGCGAAATCTGAAGTGAATAAAATGGTCCCAGTGCATATAGGAATAATTCCTGATGGAAACAGAAGATTCGGAAAAAAATATAATTTAAGCTTAGCAGAAGCTTATGAATATGGAATAAACAAACTAAAAGAGGTTCTGGAATGGAGCAAGGAAATTGGAATAAAAATTTTAACTGTTTGGAGCTTTTCTACTGAAAATATAAATAGAAACTTTTTTGAAAAAAAGGTCTTTTTTTCATTGCTAAAAAAGAAGGCTGAAGAGGTTTTGAACTCTGATGAGCTTGAAAAAAATGAAATAAGATGCAGATTTATAGGAAGGCTTTCTCTGCTTCCTTCATCATTAACAAATATTTTGAAAAAAATTGAAGAAAAAACAGAAAACTACAAAAAATTTCATTTAAATGTTGCAATAGGTTATGGAGGAAGGCAAGAAATTGTAGATGCATGCAACAAAATTATTAAGGCTGGAATAAAGAGAGTTACCATAAACAACTTCAGAAAATTTTTGTATACAAACGGAATTCCTGATCCTGATTTAATAATAAGGACCTCTGGAGAATATAGATTATCAGGATTTTTACCATGGCAAACAGTATATTCAGAGCTTATATTTTTAAAACCACTATGGCCAGAATTAACAAAAGAAGATTTTATAAATGCAATAAAAGAGTTTGAAACCAGAGAAAGAAGATTTGGAAGATAAATTATTTTTCATCCTCAATAATTTTTCCTTTTATTTTAACAAGTTTTGCATTTCTATTATATTTTTTTATTGTTATTATATCCCCTTCCTTAATCCTCAAAATATTGGAATCGTTATCAGCAGTGAGGAATCCATTACCTCTTAAAACATAAACCTTTACTTTTAAATCCTTCTTAAAGAATTCATTAATAAATATTGGTTCTATTCTTTCTGTCGGATTGTTAAAGGCTATTCCGATTCCTTCTTTAAAAACTTTTCTTGTTATAGATTTGAAATAACCAGAAGAACCATATGGGGTTGCAACAACAATTCCATCCCCTATTACATTCTTTTTTACCTTGCTGTTTATTTTTATAGAAAATCTTAATGCATATGGTGGCTTATAATGAATATTTATGTCATTTATTCCTATTTTAATGTTTTTCTTATTTTTATCCAAAAATGCAGCAATCTTAGGTATTTGTAAAATATTATATTCTTTATTCAAGATTTTTTCAACCAATCTATCAAACCTTATCTTTTCTAAATCTCCTTTCCACTTAATAAAAATTTTTGGAACTTCCGGAAGCTTTCTCTCAGCATAGAATAGCGTTCCATCTCCTCCAATACAAATAGCAAAATCTGGTTTTTTGCCTTTAATTTTTGGATTGTAAAATTCTATATCTTCTCCAAAATCTCTGAAGCATTTTCTTATTAAGTTTTTTGTTGCGTTTCTATCCTTTCCAAAAACAGAAACAATCATGCTAATCTTTATGCTTCTTTGAAAGATATTTATAAGCAGAGTTTGCAGCAATAGCACCTTCTGCAGCAGCAGTTATTATTTGGTCAAGCCTATTACTTCCTGTTGTTATATCGCCAGCAGCAAATAATCCTTCAACATTTGTGGACATATCTTCTTTTACTATAACCCTGCCATCTTCAGAAATTTTTGCACCAATCTCTTCTGCAAACAAAGAATTTGGAACATAACCAAATTCTACAAATATTCCATCTAATTTCATATTTATTTTCTCTCCAGTTTTCTTATTTTCTAATATAACCTCTTCTAACTTTTCTTCTCCGATCAATCCGCTAACAACAGTATTATAAATTATTTCAATATTTTTTGCTTTCTGAATCTTAGAAATAAGAATAGGTTCTGCTTTCAATTTATCTCCTCTATATATAATGTAAACCTTTTTAGCAATTTTTGATAATAGTAAAGATGTAGTAGCAGCTGAATTTGCTCCTCCCAAAACTCCAACAACCTTATCCTTAAAAAAATTTGCATCGCATGTTGAACAATAGCTTACTCCTTTTCCAACATATTTTTCCTCATTTTCAATTCCAAGCCTTCTCTTTTTACCTCCTAATGCATAAATTATTGCATCTGATATAAACTCATTTCCTGAGGTTATAACCTTAAACTCATTTCCTATTTTTTCAACCTTTTTTATTTCATCATAGATTATCTTTGCTCCCATTTTCTTAGCATGCCTTGTAAACTTTTGTAAAAGCTTTAAACCAGAGATTTTCGTAAATCCTGGATAATTCTCTATTTCTGGAGCTTCGGCAGCCATTCCCATATCTTTACCTATTATCAATGTTTTTATTTTATATCTTGCCGCATATATTCCTGCAGATAAACCTGCTACTCCTGCACCCAAAATTATTAAATCATATTTATTTTTTTCATCATATTTATTTTTTTCCAATGTTATCACCTTAATCTAAATTTTTTCCTTTTAGCCCAAATTCTTTTCTATCCATTTTTTTATCATTCCTTCTGGAATTGCTCCGACAAACTCATCAACAACCTTTCCATTTTTAAAAAATTTAACATTCGGCACAGATGAAACATTGTAAACCTTTGCCATCTTTTCTGCTTCATCTACATTTACCTTTGCTAAAATAAATCTTCCTTTATATTCTTTTGCAATCTTTTCTAAGGTTGGTTTAAGAATTAAGCAAGGCATGCACCAACTCGCCCAAAAATCCACAACTACTGGCTTTTCATAAGATTTTTTTATAACCTTTTCCTCAAATGTTTTATCATTTACATCATATTCGATTTCCATTTACTCACCTTAATCTAACATTTTTTATAATATTATTTTTTGGTTTATTTAAATTCATTTATCTTTTAAATTCCTATTCTTTCTTTTGCTATTTCTATTGCAACATCTCTTGTGAATTTTCCTGAGGCTTCGCTTTTTTCAAGAATAAGCTTTGTGTTTTTTGTTATTTTTTCTTTAACCAAAGAAAACATTTCATTTTTGCTCATATGCTTGTATTCTGCATAAGATGAAATTACTCCGCCAGCATTTGCAATTATATCTGGAACTATTAATATTCCTTTTTCATAAAGTTTTCTCTCAATGTTTTCTTTCATTGGAATATTTGCACCTTCAACAATTATCTTTGCTTTTATTTTTTCATAATTCTCTTCATTAATAACATCTGAAACAGATGCTGGAATTAACACATCTGAATTTAATTCAAATATTTTATTAGCTTCAAGAACCTCTGCTCCAGGATAATTTGTTACTGAACCTGTAAATTTCTTAATTTCAAGTAATTTATCAACATCAAATCCTTTCGGAAAATATGCTGTTCCTTTACTATCACTTACAGCTATTATTTTTGCCTTATTTTCATACAAAAATTTTGCTGAAAAGCTTCCAACACTTCCAAAACCATCTATTGCTATTGTTGCATTTTCTGCTTCTAAACCCCTAAAATTCAAAGCTATTAAAGTTGCGATTGCTACCCCATAACCTGTTGAACCTAATTCATGGGGCAAACCACCCATATCAACAGGCTTTCCTGTACATGAATCTAAGCTTCCATTAGCTTCTGCAAACCATCTCATTTCTTCTTCTCCTGTATTTACATCAGGGCCTGCTACATAAATGCTAGGACATAATGGCTTCAAAGCTTTTGAAAAGGCTTGTATCAATCTCTTCTTTTCTTCTTTATCTTTTGTTGAAGAGGCTATGCCGGATTTTCCTCCACCAAAAGGCAAATCTGCAATAGCATTTTTGAAAGTCATTGCCCTCGCAAGCCTAAAAACCTCTTCAGGAGTAACATTAGAAGTCATCCTTATTCCTCCTTTTGCAGGTCCTCTTTTTGTATTATCTATTACTAAAATTCCTTTCAATCCTATCTTTTTATCATACACTTCAAAAACAATTTCTGGTCCTATTTCATCTGGTTCAAAATGGAAGTTTGGTCGATTGCTCATAAGAGAATTAGATTAATCAAGAAAATTTAAATCATTTTGTATCTTAATTTTTATTCACTTCTTCATCTTCTTTTCAGCTATCTTCAAATATTTCAATATAAAAAACACCAAAACAGAAGAAAATATTGCTAATTCATATTCCCCTAATCCAACAATCATTCCAAGAATAGAGGAAAACCATATTGAGGATGCTGTTGTCAATCCTTGAACATGCCTTCCCTGAGCAATTATTGAGCCTCCGACTATAAATCCAACTCCAGTTACTATAGAAGCCAATATTCTTGTAAAATCTGTTGAAAATTTGTTTATAGAGACGATAGTTAATAAACAGGAAGCTATGCAAACTATCATGTGAGTTCTCAAGCCTGCTGGTTTATGTGATAGCTCTCTTTCAAATCCTATAAAAGCTCCTAATAAAGCAGCTATTAATATACTTAAAATATTTTGATTGATAGGAGAGAAAAATTCTAGCATATTTTAATTATCTCTGAAGTATATTAAAATTTATGGAATTTTTTAAAAATCACATTAGAAAAGGAAAAAACTCTTATATTGAAAAATATGAAAAAGCAAAAGAGCTTGCTGAAAAAAATTATTCGATAAAAGAGATTGCAAATATTCTTGGCATAAGCTACTCTGCCGCTTATCAATGGATAAAAAAGAAAAAAGAACCTAAAAAGGATAAAATCACTCTGTTTTATGATTTCCTTTCTAAAAACGGACCTTCTCCATTAGCTATAATAAAAGAGGTTTTTCCAAAACATTCTGAGTTATATAATTCTGCAATAAGCAGGGGTTTTAAAATAAAAAGATACAAGCTTCCCCGTATCTTTAAAGAATATTCTATATGGTATTATTTAGAAGGTCAAGAAAATTCTTTAAAAGAGAGGATAAAAATAATAATAGATAAGAGAGAGGAAATGAAAAATGAAATTGCAGAGAAAATTTTTGATAGGTTAAGATCTTTTTATGAAAAATGAAAGAAAGAGAATGAAAGAAATAAAAATAGAAAAGAAGCTTAAGTATAAACCAAACTTAGAGAATTATGAAAAAACATATAAGAAATTTTCTTGGAATAAGGCGATAAAAGATTTCTTTAAAGATAAAAACAAAAATGCTGCCTATATTGCTTTGGATAAGAACATTTCAACATGGAAAAAAAATAAGGTTGCGATAATATGGGAGAATGAAAACGAAGAAGAAAGAAAATTGAGTTATTTCGATTTATATAGATATTCAAATAAGTTTGCAAATCTTCTTGAGGATATTGGAATAAAAAAGGGCGATAGATGCTTTATCTTTTTACCAAGGGTTCCTGAAGTGAACATATCATTCTTTGGAATTATAAAAACAGGGGCAATTGCAGGAAATATCTTTGCAGCATTTGGTCCTGAAGGTTTAAGAGATAGGTTAGAAGATTGTGAAGCAAGGCTTGTGGTTACAAATAGCGAATTAAAGCAAAGGATTTATGAGGCTGATCTGAAAAAGCTTGAATATATTGTAGATATTGACGGAGATATAAACAAAAATAGCAAGTATCATGAAATAGATTACAAATCTGAAATGAAAACAAAATCCGATAAATATAAAACAAAGAATGTAAAGCTTGAAGATTCTTGTTTTATGCTCTATACCTCAGGAACAACAGGAAAGCCTAAAGGAGTAATCCATAGCCATAAAGCATTGGTTGTAGGAGCAATAACAGCAGAATGGGTTTTGGATTTGAAAGATGAAGATATATTTTGGTGCACAGCTGATCATGGCTGGGTTACAGGAACTATGTATGGAATTTTAAGTAGTGCATGCTTAGGAGCAACACAATTAATCTATGAAGGAAGATTCTCTGCGGAAAAATGGTATTCTTTGATAGAAAAGCATAGGGTAAATGTATGGTATACTGCTCCTACTGCTATAAGAATGTTAGCTAAAGAAGGTGATTTGTATAAGAATTATGATTTTTCTTCTTTAAGGCATTTGTGTAGTGTAGGAGAGCCATTAAATCCAGAACCAATAAAATGGGGTATTAAAGCCTTTGGTTTGCCTTTCCATGATACTTGGTGGCAAACAGAGACAGGAGCAATATTAATAGCAAATTATCCTTGTATGCCAATAAAGCTTGGTAGCATGGGTAAACCAATTCCTGGAGTAATTGCTGAGATTGTGGATGATAAAGGAAATGTTCTAAAAAATTATCAATTAGGAAATCTTGCAATAAAGCCCGGATGGCCATCTATGATAAAAGAGATATGGAAAAATCCTGAAAAATACAAAAGCTATTTTGTTAATGGTTGGTATATAACAGGAGATTTGGCATATAAGGATAAAGATGGCTACTTTTGGTTTGTTGGAAGAGCAGATGATGTGATAAAAACCTCTGGAGAAAGGGTAGGTCCTTTTGAAGTAGAGTCTGCTTTAACCTCACATTATGCTGTAGCTGAAGCTGCAGTTATTGGTAAACCAGATCCTTTAAGAGGAGAGATAATAAAAGCTTTCATAATTTTAAAGAAAGACTATCAGCCAAGCAAAGAATTGGAAGAGGAAATAAAACAATTTGTGAAGAAGAGGCTTGCGGGTCATGCTTATCCTAGAGAAATAGAGTTTGTTGATTCTTTACCAAAAACAAGAAGCGGAAAGATTGCAAGAAGGATATTAAAAGCAAAAGAGCTTGGTTTAGAAATTGGTGACACGAGCACAATAGAAAATTATTGAAGATTTTACATAGAATTTTGCAAATTGCATACCATATTTTTTATTAGCAGTAGAAATCGCAACGCTCTGAAAAATTTTATTGAAAAGAAATATTTGAAGGTTGCCGAGTATGTATTTAAGATAAAAAGGAGAGAAATAGCTAAAATGATTAAAGCCGACTAAAAATGTATAATGAATTTTAATAGATATGAAGCTCCCCATATTATGAATATTATTCCTGCAAAGAAATATATCCAAGTTGTTGCTTTACCTGAAGTTAATTTTATCTTAAGTGTGAAAAATGCGATCAAAAATATTGCAATTTCATCAAACATATAAAAGAAAAGGTATATTACCATTAAGAAAAATTCATACCAAAATGGCAAGTTCTTTGTTGCTAAGATACCTGTATAAAATAAAGGAACAACAGCAGAACAAGGAAATTCAACTACTGTGATAATAATTGAAAAAATCAACACTGATAAAACAAGCAAAATAACCTTTGCTCCTGTTTTTTGCATTTCAGAAAATTTCTCAGAAAATCTTTTTAGAAGCTTGTTTCCATATCCCATCTCACATGTTGGTCCATATTTTTTGAATCTCCAGAATTCTTTAAGAAAGTATATTCCACCAAATATTCCTATAATACCTACAAAAATTTCTAATGTTCCTATATATTTTCCTAGGGTTTCGAAAACTCCGTACCAAAAGAACATCAAAAGCCCATAAACAATTGCAGTTACTAAAATATATGTACCTCCCATTGCTAATACAAGCCTTCTTGATTTCAATCCAATTACCAAGCCTAAAATTATAACCAAAGCTCCTAGGGAGCAGACGTTAAATCCATCTATAAAACCCAAAATTACTGAAAGAATAGGCAAAGAATATTCGTTTACATCTTTTATGAATGGAATTGTTGTTTGTATGGGTGGAATTGTTGTTTG
>Ga0272449_1002366_pt1 | contig 17647 bp, 14 predicted proteins | sample YNPCB0241_FD_198679 | JGI IMG/M metagenome (GOLD analysis project Ga0272449, IMG submission 198679) | Hot spring sediment microbial communities from Yellowstone National Park, WY, United States - YNP-CB-024-1 | ecosystem: Environmental > Aquatic > Thermal springs > Hot (42-90C) > Sediment... | reverse complement strand
TAGTAAGATAGGCAGTGGGGTACCAGCGGAGAACATAGCAGCAGGCAGTTTAGGTTCAGGTGTAATAGCATCATCCATAGCGGTTAACGCTGTTTATACAGGTGCGATACGAGACGGAGCGGTGACACCTATAAAAGTTAGCACAGCATCATTTGAGCACATAAGGGTTGGTACTGCGACCATAGCGTACAGTGTTGGTACACTCCAAAATGATTTAAAATTACAAAATTCAACATTTTATTTCGTTGTGGGAGATAGTGAGGCGAAGGTATTTTATGAGGAAGTAAATAGAAGCACAGAGGTTCCTGCGATTGTTTTCTCAACAAATGTTTATGTTATAGGTGAACTGAGATCTAAAGGTGATATATTTTCTGAAGGAATAAAACACTTTGTCCACAAAATACCTGAGTTAAACTTGCAGATAAACTATATCTCAATTGAAGGTGGTGAGGCAGGAGTTTATTTTCGTGGCACTGCTAAACTCATAAATGGTGAAGCGGTTGTTTCTTTACCCGAACATTTTACATTAGTAACATCAACAATAGTTCCTTTGACAGTAGTTGTTACACCACAAGAAAATTGCAACGGTCTTTATGTAGCAAAGAAATCAACAGAAGAAATTGTAATAAAAGAATTGCAAAATGGAAGAAGTAATGCAGAGTTTGACTATATTGTGATTGGTGTAAGAAAAGGTTATGAGAATGTTAAAATTGTTGAAAGAATAAAGTGATTATGAAAATTTTTTTGTTATTGATTGCATTTACTGTAATGCCAAAAATTTTATCAGCAGAAGTTTATTCATCTACACAAACTCCACTTTCTTTACAAGCAACATCTTATGTTCTTTATCCAAACTATTCATCTTATGCAGGCGGGTTTTCAACTAAAACAGCAAACTACCAGATGTGTATCTCTTTTGCACAACATTCAGTATATTCTTCTGAAGACAAATCATCTTTTAGAAGTTCAAGTTATGCATACTATAAAACAGCCTTAGGTTTTATAACATATTTTATTAAAAAAACACTTTTTGGACCAAAATTAGAATTTGTTAATGAATATCCAAAAGAAACAGAAGTTCAAAAAACAACAAAAGTTACCTGTGGAATAACTTTAATCTCAGATACTGGTGTACCACTAAATCCACATAAAGTAAAATATATGATTTTTGATGGTTATGAGTTAAAATCTTCAACAAACATAGGTATAGTGATTGTCTCTTCATCTACTAATCAAGCTAGATTTGAAGTAAGTTTTCCAAACCCTCTTGGCTGGTCATTTTCTGAAGGAAATAATAACTATATTCAATGGTTTTACTGGGATGAAGCCGGCAATAAAATTGGCGATGACGGTTGGTCAAAGAAATACTATATAAAAATAGCAATAAACGATGCACCAAAGATTACAATACTTCAACCAAGGGAGTTTGATATTTTAAGTATAAATCCAACAATTGAAGCAAAGATTGAAGACGAATGTTGGGGTGTAAATCCTTCATCTATAACAATTGAGATAAAAGATACAAACAACAATATTGTCTATTATATTTCAAACAAACCAGAAATATGGGATGAAGAAAAACAAAAAGTTTTTTATCAAATAAAAGATAAAGATTTTATTTCTGGAAAATACACTTTAACATTGACAGTCTCAGATTACAACAACAAAGTTTCAACAAAAACAAGAACTTTTTTTGTTAAATCAGGCGAGATTGCAGATGTTGTGCCATATCCTTCACCATTTGACCCAAACAAAACACCTTTAAAGATAAGATATACATTAAAACAAGAATCATATGTCACAATAAGTATATACAACCAAGCAGGGTTTTTAGTAAAAAATATAATAAATCATCAATTCAGACCAGCAGGTATAAATGAGGAGGAATGGTTTGGTGAAAACTTTGCAGGCGAGAAACTTGCAAACGATGTTTATTTTTGTGAAGTAATAGCAAAAAATAAAAATGGCGAAAACAGATACTATACATCAGTTATATTGTTTAGAAAAAAATGAATAAAAAAATAATCCTTTATTTTTCTGCTTTATTAACATTTTTTTCATATTTTGTTTTTGCAGAAAATACTATTTCTTTACAAGGCAGAGTTTTAGATAAAAATGGAAATCCGCTTAATGGAGATTATTCTTTCAAAATCAGATTTTGTGATTCACAAGTTGGTGGTTTAATAGATTTTGAAAGAACAGTTGATTTTGTAGAGGTAAAAGATGGTTTTTATTCTATAGAAATTTCAACATCAGCAAGTTTTGATAAAGAATATTGGGTAGAGATAGGTGTAAAACCTCAAGGTTCACAGGACAATTATGAATTTTTCCCAAGATATAAACTTACTTCTTCACCATACGCTATAAGAAGTAACTACTCTGAGTATGCAAAATATACTACAGGTTTTGTTTCAACATCTGCAATAAGTATGGGTGGATACCCAATATTAGATGTTTCAACAATGAGTGTAGGATTTATTATTTCCACCTCGCCTGCTACGACACCATTGGTAATCTCAACATCCGTCTACATAGTTGGTTATGCATCAGCAACGAAGTTTTATGGTGATGGTTCAAACTTAACAGGTGTGATAGACAAGGAGTGTAGGTTGTCAACAGGGACACTTGTAACACTTTCCTCCACGCAGACGATAACCGCAGCAAAAACATTTACCTCATCTGTTACGATAAGAAATGTTTTAGAGGCACGGCAGTTGTTTGTATCAACAATAAGTGTTTCAGGTGCGAACTTTTATAAAGTAGTTGAAAGCAGTTTTGTGTTTTTGTTGTATTGTGATGAGACAGCACAATCAGATACTACAACTGGTTCAACGCAAACCATTAAGTCCTGCAATATATCTTTTGAAAATTGTGACTCTATAATTGTTGAATCAGAAGTAAGAGGAGAGCCTACTTCTGGTAGTGATTCAATTTATATTTGGAGTATAAAGTTAGATAATGATTATAAAAAAACTATATACACATGGGTTGGTAATGGTAGTAATGAAAGATGGGCAGCAGTTTTCCCGTTAAAAGTAGTAATTCCTGTTTCTCAATCTTCAGGAACAATATCAATCACAGGATATATGGATAATGGTACTATGACAGCTTACTCACTGCGTGTTTATGGTGTGAAAAAATTAAAACTTTTAGTTGCTGAATGATAGTTTAGAGTTCATAGTCAATAGTTCATAGTCAATCCCGCAACTTTCGGGATAATTTTGTAGGGCACGGCTTTAGCCGTGCAAATATAAGTAAAATGAAAATTTTAAAAATTGCTAAAAAAATTTTTTTGTTTATATTTATTTTACAAAACTTTTTGTTTTGTGGGTTTGAGCCAGCAAGTTTTTTAGAACTTGGTTTTTCTGCAAGAGCAAACTCCTTAGGGAAAGCATTTGTTTCAATTCTTTCAGACCCGTCATCTGTTTTTTACAATCCTGCTGGTATATCTGGTTGCAAAGATTTTTATTTAGGTTTTTCAGCTGATTTTTTTAATTCAAAATGGGATACAGCAAAAGATATTATGCCAAAATATAACTCTTTATACTTTGTTTTCCCTACAAAAAATTTTTTTAATTTTTTAGAAAACCCTGTTTTTGGTTTTGGTTTGATAAACTATTCATTAGACAAAATTCCTTATACTTATGTTGAATATATTGACAATGAGGACTTTTATATTGTGCGTGATGAGACATCTCTTAAAAACAATGCTTATCTGTTGAATTTTTCTGACAAATTTAGTATTTTCCCTAATGAAGTTTTACATTTTGGTTTAGGTTTGAGATTTGTAACACAAGATATTTCAAAAGTTTCTTCTTCTTTTGGTTGGGACATATTAGCAGGCGCAATTTATAAAACAGATTTTGCAAACTTTGGTTTTGTTATAAATAGAGGGTTAAGTTTGACTTGGTCAAATGGTGAGACGGACCTCGGACCTTTATGTGTAAAATATGGTATTTCAAAAGATTTTGAGTTTTTTAAAATATTAAAAGTTTTAGTATCAGCTGATTTAATTCAAAAACAAAAGTATCCTCTTGCTTTAAACTTTGGTTTTGAAACAGAAGTTGATTTAAGAAATGAGATTGTTAAAGGCATTTTCTTTAGAGCAGGTGTTGAAAATTTTGTTTTAGAAAACAGATATAACTATCAAGAGTTTTTTGACAAATCAAGAAAATTTTGTTTTGGTTTAGGTGGCAAGTTTTCTTATAACTTTTTTGTTTTATCAGCTGATTATGTTTTTTCAATTGAGCAGTTTGGAAACAAACACAAAATCTCTGTGACAATAAGCAGATGAGTTTATTAGTTCATAGTCAATAGTTCATAGTTGATAGTTAATCCCGCAAATTGCGGGATAATTTTGTAGGACACGGCTTCAGCCGTGCATAATTTTTGTATCATAGTCAATAATTTTGTAGCAGTATCACACTCACATTCCATGAGTGTGGGGTAGCGGTCGGATTTATCCGACCTGGCGTCGGACCATGGGGTTATTTATGAAAAAAAATGTTTTATTTCTATTGATTTTTTTGTTCTCATACAATCTTTATTCTACTAAAAAAGTTGATGTAATGGATGCTTTGCTTCAAAGTGTTATAGATTATTTTTCAACAAAGACACCAAAATTTGTTGACAGATATGGAGCGGATAGGTTTGTAGCAGATGAGCCGATGACAAGAGGAACAATACTTCTTCTTCTTTACGAATATGACCAGTATTTAAAAACACAACAGACAATACCTGATGTTTCATCAATACAAAAAAGGATTGAAGCGATTGAAAAGAAATTACCATCTATAGAAAGACAAACTCCTACTGCACAACCTGCAAAAATAGATATTTTTGAAATAATGAAAGAGTTAACACCTAATATGCCTGTTATGTTGGATTCAACTTTAACAAAATCACAAGTTTTTAATAATTTGAAAAAAGAAATTGATGAGTTGAAACAAACAGCAAAGTTGCCTCAGCAACCGCAACAGCCACAAGTTTTGCCGTCAGATATATCTTTAAAGTTGGAGAAATTAGAACGAAATTATGCTGTTATAGAGAATTTAAAGAAAGAGTTAGAGAGTTTGAAGGTTGCCCAGCAGCAACAGGTTTTACCATCAAAGGTTTCAGATTTAGAGAAAGGTTATAGTAAGGTTTATGAGGAGATACAGAGGACAAAGGAGCAACAGCAGAAAGATTTGTCAGATATAAGGAAAGATATAGAGCAGATAAGCAAGCAGTTAGCAAAGTCAGAGCAGACACAAAAAGATTTAGCTGAATTGTCTAACAAGATAAAAGAAGTTTCAAATAGATTAGATTTATTAAGTAGGCAACAATTTGTCATTCAGAACACACAACAAGGACAGTCGCAATCACAAACTATTCCATCGGATTTATATTTTAGGATAGAAAAGTTAGAGAAAAATTATGAAGTTGTTAAGAATTTGAGAAATGAAATAGAAAATTTAAAATTATCTCACCAACAAATTGTCTTACCATCGGAATCACAACAACAAGCAGTTTCTGTGAAGTCGGACATTTCTTTACAGATAAACAATTTAAGTATTAAAATGAAAGATTTTGAAGAAAAAATTAATAATTTGTCAACACAACAGCAAAATCTTTTGTTGGAATTAAAGAAAGACATAGATGCGCTAAAAACAAATGTGGCAGTGAAGACAGATATTGATAAACTTCAAAAGAATTATTCAAAGTTATCTGTTAAATTTGAAGAGATAGAAAAACAACTATCTGAAAAAAAAGAGTTCACACCACAATATTATAAGAAAGAAGAAGGTTCAACTTATATCTCTTTTTTAACAAAATTTAGTTTAGGTTTAAGTTTTTTAACATTATTATTTATAGCGAGGTAAAAAAATGCCAAGGTTAGTATTAAAGAAAAATTCTGAAGTAATAAAAGAATATTTTTGGAAAACAAAAGTAAAAATAGTTGTAGGGAGTTCAAAAAAAGCAGATATTTATATAAATGACACAGCTAATGTTCATGACATCCATTGTACATTTTCTAAATTAAAAGACAAATATTTTGTTAGTGATAACCAGACACTTACGGGAACCTTAGTTAATGGTAAAACAATAACCTCTTCAGAAATTAAATATAATGATGAGATATCTTTTGGACAAAGTGAATACTCAATAATGTTTTTGTCAGATAAACCTTCTGAGATAGAACTTTATCTTGTGGGTATATACGGCAAATTCTACGGTAAAAAATATTTGTTAAAAAATGTAACACATATAGGAAGAACAACTAAAAATCCACAAGGTGAAAAGAATGATATTATTTTGTCAACAGATGAGACTGTCTCAAAAGGGCATTGCAAAATTTTGTTAGAAGATAAAAAAATTTATATTGTAGACATAGGAAGTACTTGTGGAACAACAGTAAATGGTCAAAAATTGCCTTATTTTGAAAAAGTTCAGCTTGAAGTTGGTGATGAAGTATGTATAGGGAGAAGTATTTTTAGATTATGTACAGCTTCAGAATTTAAAATTTCTCCACCTAAAAAACAGAAAATTTTATTTCTAAAGATTTTACAGATAGGTCTTCCTATTATTTTTGTGCTAATCCTTATTGGTTTATTATCTTTGTTCTTTTTTAGTCTAACAAAATACTTAATTTTTACTAAAAAAATGGATGAGTTACAACTACAAGCAACAACAAAATACTTTTATGGAAATGAAGAGTTTGCATTGCTGACATCCTCAGAAGTGTATTTGTCGCCTTCAATATCCTTAGGTCATTTTAATAAAGACAATGTTGCAGATATTGTTTATTTAGACAAAAGAAAGGTTTTATATGTATGGGATGGTAAAACAGGTTCACCTATATTTCCTCCCAAAGAGTTTGGTATTACTGATTTAAGTGGGGTAGTTGTAGAAGATATCAATGATGATAAAATTGATGACATCATATTTGTTACACAAGATGCAAAATTAGTTGCTATAGATGGTTCTTCAGGTACTGAAATATTGAAACTGCAATTACAAGGAAATCCTGGAAATTTAGTTCCTTCTGTATTTGATATTAACATAGATGGAAAGAAAGATATTGTTGCTTGTAATGAAGAGGGAGTTGTGTATTTAGTTTATTCTGCTGGATTTTCTTCGTTAGTAGATATAAAGACAGTTGCCACAAAATCGCCATTATATGCTTCACCTGTCATTGCTTATTCAGATAAACTTCCACCGCTGGTTGTTGTATGCTCCTATAATGGAGATATTATATTAATAGATGGTAAAACAGGTAATTTTAGAAGTTTGAGTTTAGTTGGTTTAACAAAAAAACCACATTTTGTTTCTGTTGCACCTGCTTGTGGTGATTTGAATGGTGATGGTATTCCTGAGTTAGTTTTTGTGACTACTCTTCCACAATATGTTACATGTGTTGATATAGTTGCATCTCGTGCTTTATGGTCATATTTTATTCAACCACAACCACAGCAAGAATTCAAATATTTCTCCTCGCCAATTATAGTTGATTTTAACAGAGATGGACAAAACGATGTTTTGTTTTTGTCTCCAATTGGATATTTATTTTGTTTTGCAGGTTCTACTGATTTTTCAGGTGGAGAACTTTTGTGGTCAATTCAGCTTAATCCACAAAAACCTCAGAATGTAACAGTTGCCCAACCAGCAGTTGCAAATTTAACAGAAAATTTGTCTGTCGAGGTGATATGCGGAGATGAGGAGGGGTATATATATGTAGTTGGAAATGTAAATAATAAAGGTAAGATATTGCAACAAGGCAGATTTTTTAGAGAGGAAAAAATTATCTCACCTATAGTTTTAGGTGATATAAATGGTGATGGTTTTATAAGCATTTTATTTTTGACAGATTCAAATCTTATTCGTGTAATAAATACAAATTCAAAAAGTTTGAAAGGTATGATATTAAATAAAGGTTATCTATATACCGCAGGGCATTTTTATCAACAAGTTGAAGATATTGAGAGTCAGAGGAATAAAATGGTTATCTCTTTTGGAGGAATTTTATTTTTAGGTTTATTCTTGCAAATTAGACATATTTTGAAAAAGAGAAAATTTTTTAAAAGAAAAACATTATAAATGGGTTGATGGGTTAATGAGTTGATGAGTTTTGTAGCGGTCGGATTTATCCGACCTCACAAATTGCAGGGCGAGATAAACCCTTAGGAGACTTAAAAATGATAGAATTAAGTTTTTTTGGCAAAACAGATGTTGGTAAGGTAAGAACTGAAAATCAAGATTATTTTGATGTTATAGAAGAAAAAAACTGTTTTATTGTATGCGATGGTATGGGTGGAGGTATGTGTGGAGATTTTGCATCAAAAGCGACAACAGAGATAATAAGAAAGATTCTAGAATTCAAAGTAGATTTTAAAGCTATAGAAATTCAATATTTATCTCAAAAAGATAAAAAGAATATTGTTTTACCATCTATCATACAAAATGGTGTACAAAAACAGATTATCTTTGGAATAAGTTTAGCGAACGATGTTTTGTTTAAACTACAAGAGAAATATTTGTCCATCTCTCCTATGGGAACGACAGTGGTTGCACTTCTTTTTGACGATAAGTATAATATTTCTCACATATTTAATATTGGTGACAGCAGAATCTATAGATATAGAGACGGTAATTTGGAACAGCTAACAAAAGATCATTCCAAAATTGAGGAACTTTTATCTTCTGGGAAAATTACACAAGATGAGTTAAAAAGAACTGAGTTAAAAAGTATGGTAGTACGTATATTAGGTCCTAAATCTGATGTTTTAATTGATTATAAGATGGAGACAGTTTTACCTAGGGATATTTATATATTATGTAGTGACGGCATAACCGATCTTATAAATGAAAGTAAGATGAAACAAATTATTGAGAAAAATATTAGTAGTCCAAAAGATATATCTGAGGAACTTGTAGAAGAAGCGAACAATCTTGGTGGAAAAGATAATTCAACTGTAGTAGTAGTGGAAGTGCCAGATTCTTATAAAAACGAGCAACTACAAGAAGAGTTTAAAGAGTTTATTTCAAAAACATTTGAGTGCAATATAGACAAAAAAACAACAAAAGATTTTGTTTTTTATTCTTTGCAGATGACTAAAAAATTTGAAAAAAAACTTCCCAAAGATATTAAAGAAAAAACCATTCTTAGAAATCCAGTTTTTCTTTCTCTCATATTTTTGTTTCTTATAATTTCTATTACTTCATTTTTTGTTTACTACAAAAATAAATTTTGGGATATAAAAAAGCAACAGATACAAAAGCTTCTTACTTCAGGAATAATACTAGAAATAAAAATTCCTGATGAAAAGAGTATAAAAGAATATAAGTCAGAGGTAGATACCACAAAAAAACTTCTTATTGCTGATTTTTGGAAAAATAATTTTGACAATCTTAAAAATATAAATAATTTGAAATTTGAAATTTACAATGAGATTGGTGAAAAAGTATATGATGGTTATTATAATTCAAAACCCATTGCTATAAAACTTTCTGAAGGTAAATATAGAATTGTTTTTGGAGATGGAATTTATAATTTAATTCCTTTGGATAATACAATTACATCAGATACTTTTGAGGTAGTAAAGGCAAAAGAATTTCAGAAACAGAGGTTTGTAATAATACCGAAGTAGATGGGTGAATGGGTGGATGAGTAGATGGGTTTATGAGTTTATGAGTTTATAGAGTTTATTGGGTTATTGAGAACCGTGTAGGGTAGGGTTTTAGCCCTGCATAAATGCAAACCTGAAATTCCGCGAATTGCGGGATTAACTAATCAACTCAATAACTCTATAACTCATTAACCCATTCACACATCCACACATTCACGCATTAACTGATTTAAATGGGAGGCATTTATGAAAATTTTAATAGCAGACGATGATATTTCGTTTAGTTTAGTAATGGAAGAAATATTTAAAAAGGTAAATTATGAAGTTGAAACAGCTGTTGATGGTGAAGAAACTTTAAAAAAAATAAAAGAATTTAAGCCCGATATAGTTTTACTTGATGTTGTGATGCCCAAAAAAGATGGTTTTGAAATTCTAAAAGAAATAAAATCAAACCCTAACACAAAAAATATAAAAGTAATATTGTGTACCGGTGTTTCAACAGTAGAGATAGATAAAGGTTTTGCATTAGGGGCTGATGACTGTGTATATAAACCGTTTGATGCAGAATTTATATTAAAAAGAATTAAAAGAATATTTGAAAAATAATGAACCTTAGACTGAAGTTTACATTAATAATTTTTGCCTTACTTACTTTTTCAATTCTTGTAATTTCTTTTAGTGTTTTCTTAACACAAAAAAATTTACTTAGGGCACAATTTGAAGACAACCAACAGAAATTGTTTAAAGATTTTAGTGTTACTTGTCAAGAAGCAATAAGAATAAAAGATGAAATTTTGATATTTAATAGCATAAAATCCTTAGTTGAAACATATAGACCTTTTGTAGTCTATGCTGGTTATACATCTACAAAGAATGTTAAATTTTTGATTGTTAGAGACAAAGATAAAGAGTATGAGTTTGTTAATAGAATTTTTCTTGAAAAAGGATATAAAACTGCTAAAGTAATATCTTCAGAAAAAGAAGAGATATTAGAATTTACAACTGATTTACAAAGTGATAATCCTGACTTTTTTGCAACAATTAAAGTTGGGTTTTCTCAAACCTATTTAAAAAAAGAAGTAGATAAAGCCTTAAATATAGTAGCAAATAGGATTTTAGTAGTAGCCATTATAGCTATCTTGCTTTCTTTAGGATTGACGAATCTTTTGACATTTTATTTAGTTAAACCGATAAACATTTTGACTAAAGCAGCAAATGAAGTCGCCTCAGGAAATTTAGAAGTTAAAACAGAAATTTATAGAAACGATGAAATAGGTATCTTAAGTAAAACATTTGATGAAATGGTAGCAAAACTAAAACAACTTGATGAATTAAAAGATAGTTTTGTGTCAAGTGTTTCCCATGAATTAAGGTCACCTTTGAGTGCTATTGATGGCTATGTGGAATACTTAATTGAAGGTTTAGAAAGACAAACGCTTACTGTTGATAAACAACAAAAAGCTTTGAAAATTATAAAAGATTCTGTTATAAGACTTACAACTTTTATAAACAACATTCTTGATTTAGCGAAAATTAAAGCAGGAAGGTTTGAAATTCATAGAACATCAGTAAGTGTACAAGAAGTTGTTTCTGAAATAGTTTCTCTTTTTGAACAGCTTGCAGTTCAACAACAAAAAGTTTTAAAAACAGAGATAGAGCCATATCTACCAAATGTTTATGCTGATGCTGAAAGAATTAAACAAGTTTTAATAAATCTTATAGGGAATGCTTTTAAGTTCACAGAACCAAATGCAACAATTACAATTACTGTAAGATTAGTAAAAGAAGATGTTCTATATAAAGGATATAAATTTCCAATTGAAAATGCAAAAAATAATTTTGTAGAAATTTCAGTAATTGACACTGGTTGTGGAATACCACAAAATGAAATTGATAAAATTTTTGACAAATTCTATCAAGTTGGTGGAACAACTCCTAAAAAGCCAAAAGGTACAGGACTTGGGCTTTCTATTGCAGCAGAGATTGTAAAATTACATAATGGAGAGATAGGAGTTGAAAGTGAGTTAGGTAAAGGATCAAAATTTAAATTTGTAATACCGATTGTTAAATAGCTTATGGAATACGATATAAAAGTTGTTATAGATTTATTAGCACAATCTATAGATAGAGGACTGGCAGAGAAATATATTCAAGAAGCAGTTGAAGAAGCAGAGGTAGAAAAAAAAGAAATATATTCTGAAGAAGAATTTAAAGAAATATGTGAGTGTTTAAAGAAAAAAGGAGGTATTGTAGGCTTATTTGCTAAAGTAGTAAATTTGCCACAATATAGGGAGACATATTTTCGTTTGGTAGCACAGAAAGAAAAGGAAGAAAAAGAGAAAATTGAAATTTTATATAGAGAACTTTATTTAGCATATGAAAAGCTAAGTCATATGCAAGAAGAGCTAATAAAACAAGAAAAGTTAGCAACCATTGGTAGACTTGCAGCTGCAGTTGGACATGAGTTAAAAAATCCTTTGGCAACAATTAAAAATATTGCATATTATTTTAAAAAATATCTTTCAACAGATAATGATAAAATAAAAACATTCATTAACATTTTAGATTCAGAAGTTAACAGAGCAGCAAATATAATAAATAATCTGTTAGATTTTTCAAAACTAAGAAAACTTAATATAAGCCAGTTTAATCTTTCTGAAGTTATGGAAACAACTATACCATTTATTTATATTCCTTCAAATAAAAAGATAGAGTTTAAAAAAGATTATCCTACTGAATTAATAGTTGAGGCAGATAAAGATAAAATAAAACAAGTTTTTATAAATCTTCTTCAAAATGCAGTAGAAGCAATATCTGAAGAAGGACAGATATCAATAAAGATGAAAGAAACTGAAGATAAAGTTTTTATTAGTATAGAAGACAATGGTTGCGGTATGACAGAAGAAGTTAAAGCAAAAATTTTTGAACCACTCTTTACAACTAAAACTAAAGGGCTTGGATTAGGTTTATCTATAGTAAAAGAGATTTTACTACAGCATAACGGAGAGATAGAAGTAGAAAGTGAATTAAACAAAGGCACAAAAATAAAAATTTTTTTACCAAAAAATTTCATAGGATATACAGATGAAAAAGAAAAAAATATTAGTGATAGAGGATGATAATTTATTTAGAGAAGTGTTGAGTGAGTTGTTGAGTTTAGAAGGATATGAAGTTATACAGGCAGCAGATGGAGAAGAAGGTTGGGAAAAACTTAAAGAAATTCCTGATGTTGTTTTGCTTGATAGAGTTATGCCCAAGATGGATGGAATTGAGTTACTAAAAAAGATAAGAGAAGATCCATATTATTCTGCTATACCCGTGGTACTTTTAACAGGGATCTCAGAAGAAGAAAGCCAACTTGAAGGTTTAGCATTAGGTGCGGACGATTATTTAGTTAAGACACTTAATACAGAAATTCTTCTTGCAAAAATAAAAATATTGATAAAACATAAAGATATAAGGTTAAATATTAACCCTTTAACAGGGCTTCCTGGTAATATTCTAATACAGCAAGAGATAGAAACAAGGGTTTTGAAAGACACTCCCTTTATTTTGTTTTATATTGATATGAACAATTTTAAAGCATATAACGACTACTATGGATTTGCAAAAGGTGATAAAATCATAAAACATACTGCAGAAATTCTTACTGAGGTGATAAAAAATTTTGGTGAAAAAGACGATTTTGTAGGTCATATAGGTGGAGATGATTTTGTAATTATTTCTTCATCAAAAGATTATAAAAAGATTGCTGAAAAAATTATAGAGAAGTATGACAGCACAATAAAGAGTTTTTATGATGAAAAAGATATTGAAAAAGGATTTATTAAAGTTACAGATAGAGATGGTGAACTTAAAGAGTTTCCTATAATGGGAATTTCTATAGTTGCAATTCCATCGTGGAAAATAAAAGTCTTAAGCTTTGAAGAATTATCTAAACGATCAGCTGAACTTAAAAAATATGCAAAACAATTTAACAAAAGTATATTTGTCGAAGAAAGAAGAGCATAAGTTAGTTATTAGTTGATAGTTATTAGTTCATAGTTGATAGTTGATAATTAATTTTGTAGGACAAGGATTTCCGCCAGAGTTAAATAGTTATGGTAGCCGCAGGCTTCAGCCTGCGCAAAATAATAGTAGGAAGTAGGAAGTAGAAAGGTGTTAGGTATTTGTAGGGCACGGCTTTAGCCGTGCAACTTGTGAAAACGCGGTTCAAAAACTATGACAAAGAAATTAAAAATACTTATAGTAGATGATGAAGATTCGCTAAGAGAGACATTTGGAGATATTCTTTCTATGGAAGGATACGAAGTTGCTTTGGCTAAAGATGGATATGAAGCTATAGAGAAAGTAAAACAACAAACTTTTGATTTAGCATTTTTAGATATAAAGATGCCAGGAATTAATGGTGTTGAGACATTTAAAGAAATAAAAAAAATAAACCCAAACATAATCGTCTTTATGATGACAGCTTATTCTCAAAAAGAACTGATTGATGAAGCAAAAAAAGAAGGTGCATATGCATGTTTTTCTAAACCTTTAGAACTTGAGAAAATAGAAGATATATTACATAATCTTGAAGAAGATATAAACATTCTAATAGTTGATGATGATAAAAATATCTCAGAACTTATTGCAGAAAGATTAAAAGAAAAAGGCTTTAAAACAACAATTGTAGACACTAAAGAAGAAACTATTGAATTGATAAATACGAAAAAACCAGATGTTATATTACTAGATGTTGTTTTACCTAATGTTGACGGGGTAGAATTATTTAAAGAGATATCCAAACAACTTCCCGCCCAAAATGTGATATTAATGAGCGCTTATGATGTAGAAGAAAAAGTAAAAGATCTTAATGTTAAATTTTTTAAAAAACCTTTTGATTTTACAAAATTGGAAAGAGAAATAGAGTTGATAACACATAATAAAAAAAAACCGTCAATTCTGATTGTTGATGATGATAAGATTTTTGTAAGAAATATTAAAAATATTCTTTCTTCTAAATATGAAGTTTATAATGCCTCCTCTGAAGAAGTCTTTAAGGCTTTGACTTCATCTATTTATGATTTTGCTATAGTAAATATAGAATCTTTGGAACCAGAAATTATTGAAAGGATAAAAAATTTTAATTTACAGGGGAAAATAATTTTTATATGTAGCAGTGAATTTAAATATGAAATTTTAAAAGCAGTAAAATCTGGCTATTTTGTATTATTAAAAAAACCTTTTAATATTAAAAAATTATTTAAAATTTTAGAGGTTTAATAAATTATGATTAAAAGATGGAAAGTTTTAGTAGTAGAGGATGAAGACACAATAAGGACACTTCTATCAGACTTACTTACAGATGAAGGCTATGAGGTATTAGAAGCAAGAAATGGCTACGAAGCTTTAGATCTTCTAAAGTATGAAATACCAGATATTATACTTTTAGATTGTGAGATGCCTAAAATGGATGGTTATGAAACAATAAAAAGAATTAGGGAGAACACATATTGGGTAAATATTCCTGTTATATTTTTAACTGTACGTTCCTCAGAACAGGATCAAGTAAAAGGTATAGAACTTGGTGCTGAAGATTATATAGTTAAACCTTTTAACAAAAACATACTGCTTGCAAAAATAAAAATACTTTTAAAAAGGAAAGAATTAACAACAAATATAAATCCTTTAACAAAATTGCCTGGTAATCTTTTGATTCAAGAAGAAATTGAGAAACGTTTACTAAGAGACAGCAATTTTGTTTTATTGTATATAGATTTAAACAACTTTAAAGCATATAATGACTACTATGGTTTTGCGAGAGGAGATGAAGTTATAAAATTTACAGCTGAAATTATAAAAGATGTAGAATCTTTATATGGAGAAAAAGAGGATTTAATAGGACATATAGGTGGTGACGACTTTGTAGTTATTACTTCATCAAAAAACTATCAAAGAATAGCTGAAGAAATCATTAAAAATTTTGATAAAGAAATTAAAAAATTCTATGATGCAAAAGATTTAGAAAGAGGATATATAACAACCCAAAACAGAGAAGGCAAAACACAAGATTTTCCAATAATGACTATAAGTATTGTAGCTGTTTCTTCAGCTAAAACAAGAATAGTTGATTATTATGATTTAAGCCAAAAAGCAGCATCTCTTAAAAAGTATGCAAAACAGATGGGAAAAAGTGTATTTTTAGAAGAGCGAAGGAAGGAGTAAAGATGAAAAAGAGAATATTAGTTATAGACGATGATGAAAATGTTTTAAATTTAGTTTCCGACATATTAGAAGCAGAGAATTTTCAAGTAATCACAGCCAATAATACTGAAGATGGATATAAAAAAGCAACAACTTTACAACCAGATTTAATAATAACAGATGTTACAATGCCTAAGATAGGCGGACTTGAACTTTGTAGGCTTTTAAGAAACGATGTGAGGACAAAATCAACCCCAATAATTATGCTTACTGTTTTATCTTCAGAAACAGATAAAGTTATAGGACTTGAGATAGGTGCTGATGATTATATTACAAAACCATTTAGTACAAAAGAACTTGTTGCAAGAGTTAAAGCACATTTGAGAAGAAAAGAAATGGCAGAGGAGCCACAAGAGTTAATAAAATATCAAGATTTAACAGTGAATCTAAACTCAAGAGAGGTTAAATTAAAAGAACAGCAAATACAACTTACTCCTAAAGAATTTGATTTACTTGTTTTGTTTTTACAAAGACCAAATGTTGTTTTGACAAGGGAATACTTATTAGAAGCAGTTTTTGAGTATAAAGTTCCAGTCCCTACAAGGACAATTGATACACACATAAAAAATTTAAGAAAAAAACTTGGTAAAATTGGCAAAAAAATAAAAACAGTATTTGGTTATGGATTTAAATTCATCCCATAATAAAAAGATTGAAAAAGTTTTAAACAATTATATCTCTGGCAAACAAGAAGCATTTTCTGAAATTCTTTCAAATTTTACTCCAACAATCCAAAATTTATCTAAGAAATATACTTATTTTTTTCCTCATTTGTCTAAAGAAGAGCTTATAGAAGAAGGTATAGAAGGGTTATATAAAGCAATAGAAGAATACAAAAAGAAGAAAAAAAAGACGGATTTTTCTAAACTTGCCAAATATCATATTAAGAAAAACATAAAGGATTATGTTTTAGAAAACATTTCTATTATAAAAATTCCTATTTATATTTTAAGGAAAGTCAAAAAAGTATTTGACTTAATAAACAAAGAGAAGTGTGAACTTAAAGATATAGCAAAAAAAGCAAAGACAGACACAGAAGAAATAAAAAAAATTATCTTGTCTCAGCAAGCAAGATTTACCTCTTCTGTTGACCAATATATAGATTTAGAAGAGAAAGAAAGTTTACAAGATATTTTATCAGACGAAAGTAAAACTTGTGATGAAATTATTATTAATAAATTTGATGAGGAATATTTATACTCTATTTTGGAAAAACTTACACCACAGGAAAAAGAAGTGTTAGAGTTAAGATGGGGCCTGAAAGACAAAAAATCACATAGTATAAAATTTGTTGCAGAAAAACTTAACATTCCTGAACAAAAAGTAAAATTTATAGAAAAACTTGCCATAGAAAAATTAAAAAATATAGCAAAAGAAGAAAGTTAATCTTACAAAGCCACCAACCAACACCCAACACCTAATACCCACAACCTACAAATCAATCTGTGGTTTAATTTTGCCACTGAAATCACTGAATACACTGAATATTTAGCCACGAATAAATCCCACAAGTTGCGGGATCAAACAATAAAATTAGGTTTTGGGTTATGGTAGTCGCAGTCCCGCTTTGGGCGGGACTGCGCAAAATAATAGTAGGAAGTAGAAAGGTGTTAGGGATTTGTGTTTTTTCTGCGTAATCTGCGGTCCAAACTTTCACAAACTTTTCACAAAATTTTTATAATTTTTTCAAAATTTTGTTCCCTATTATATTATGGAGGTTCAAAGGTATGACACAAAAAGAATTTATAAAACTTGAAGCAAAAGTTTTGATGGATACAGTGAAAGACCAAAAT
>Ga0272449_1002365_pt1 | contig 17657 bp, 23 predicted proteins | sample YNPCB0241_FD_198679 | JGI IMG/M metagenome (GOLD analysis project Ga0272449, IMG submission 198679) | Hot spring sediment microbial communities from Yellowstone National Park, WY, United States - YNP-CB-024-1 | ecosystem: Environmental > Aquatic > Thermal springs > Hot (42-90C) > Sediment... | reverse complement strand
TAACAAAAATTAATTTTTGTATTATAAATCAAAATTCTACATCAAATTATTTTTTATATGAAGATAGACCTATTAGAAGCGTTTGGTATTGACCAAAAGTTGATATCTCTTTGGAAACAAAAATATGGCGAAGAACTCTTACCTTTGCAGGAAAAGTCAGTCAAAGAGTTCAATATCTTTTCAGGAGAAAACATTATAGTATTTGCTTCTACATCTTTTTGTAAGACATTCATAGGCGAGATGGTGGTTATACATTATTGTTTGAAACATAAAAAGTTCTTATTTTGTTCTTATGGCTTTACAAAACCACTAAGGGTTACCAAAAGCCAACAAAAACACAAAGTTATTACTTTTCCAATGAAAAGTTGGAGTTTTTTTAGGATTTTAAGCGGGTGTTTAAAAACCCAAAAATTATAGGAAAAATGCCCCCAAGCGGATTTGAACCGCTGCTGCGGGCTTGAAAGACCCGTGTCCTAGACCAGGCTAGACGATGGGGGCATATAACAAAGTTTCAAAAATAGCAAAAGTTTCAATAGTTTCAAAAGTGCCAAAAGTTACAATAGTAACAAAAGTTAAATTGTTTTTTTTATTTTTTCAAGTGCTTGTTTAGCAGCATTTTGTTGAGCTTGTTTTTTAGTTTTTCCCACACCATATCCTAACACTTCATCATCTAATTTTACCACACAGTCAAATTTTTTATCATGATCTGGACCAGTTTCTTTAATAATTGTATACTCTGGTAATTTCTTATAATATTTTTGCAACAATTCTTGTAAAATACTTTTATAATCCTGTATTTCTACTTCTTTTGATTCAGACAAAAATTTATACATAAATTTTTTACATTCTTCAATACCTGAATCCAAATATATTGCTCCAAGAATTGCTTCAAAGACCGATGCTAATATAGATTCTTTTTTTCTTCCACCAGATTTTTCTTCAGATTTACTAATCAGAATAAACTCATTTAATTTGATCTGTTTAGCCCATTTAGCAAGTTGTGGTTTTGACACAAGTACTGCTTTAAGTTTTGAAAGTTCGCCTTCGCTTTTCTCAGGAAAAGTTTTATAAAGATAATCAGCTACAATTACAGCAAGAACACTATCCCCCAAAAATTCTAATCGTTCATTATTGAGTTCATTTTTATTTTCAACAGCCCAAGATTTATGTATAAGTGCGATTTCAAATAGTTTTTTATCATTAATTCTTACATCTAAAATTTTTTGTAACTCATCAAGTTTATCCATAACAAACAAATTTATACCTGATATCTTTTCACAACAATAGCAGCGTTATGTCCACCAAAGCCAAAAGAGTTTGATAATGCAACATTAAACTTCTTTTCTCTTGCAACATTTGGTACATAATCTAAATCACAATCAGGATCTGGTTCTTCATAATTTATTGTTGGATGTATAAAATTGTTTTCCATACAAACCAGTATTGCTGCAAGTTCAACAGCACCTGCTGCACCAAGTAAATGTCCAGTCATCGATTTCGTTGATGATATTGGAATTTTGTATGCATATTCTCCAAATGTTAATTTTATAGCTAATGTTTCATATTTGTCATTAAGAGGTGTAGAGGTACCATGAGCATTAATATATTCTACTTCCTCTGGCGAAATACCGGCATCTTGTAGCGCAAGTTTCATACATAAAGCCTGTGTTGATCCATCTTCTCTTGGTGCAGTAATATGATATGCGTCATCAGTTGCAGCATATCCCGCAAGTTCGGCATAAATTTTTGCATTACGTTTTATCGCATGTTCTTCTGTTTCCAAAACAAACACTGCTGCACCTTCACCCATTACAAATCCATCCCTATTTTTATCAAACGGTCTTGAAGCTTTTTTAGGTTCATCATTACGTGTAGATAATGCTTTTGCAGCACAGAACCCACCAAGGCCAAGAGGTGTAATTGCAGCTTCAGACCCGCCTACTATTATTACATCAGCATCGCCATATCTTAAAATTCTTAACGCGTCTCCGATAGCATGGTTTGACGATGCACAAGCTGAAGTCACAGCATAGTTAGGTCCTTTAAAACCATAATATATAGCAATTTCACCAGCAGCAATGTTTGATATTTGCATTGGTATAAGAAACGGACTTATTCTTGAAGGACCTTTTTCTATAAGCACACGCATCTCTTTTTCTATCGTAGAGATACCACCAATACCAGAAGCTATTATCACACCAATTCGTTCAAGATTTTCGTTTTGTAGGTTAAGTTGAGCATCTTCAATTGCCATTTTAGCAGCAGCAACTGCAAACTGGCAGAACCTGTCCATTCTACGAACTTTCTTTTTTTCAATATAATCTTCTGGATTAAAGTTCTTAACTTCAGCTGCTATTTTTGTATCAAATTCTGATACGTCAAACGAAGTAATTTTATCAACCCCACTTACACCATTTTTTAAAGATGCTGTAAATTGTTCTTTCCCAATACCTATAGGTGATATAACACCAAATCCTGTAATTACAATTTTCTTTTTTTCAACCATAAAATTTTTTGTTTATTGTTTAATTTTAAAGTTTAATTTTAAATTTACTGTTGTTTCTCTTTTTCAGCAATTTTATTTTTTATATATTCTATTGCTTGACCAACAGTTTGCATTTTTTCAGCATCTTCATCTGGTATTTCAATACCAAACTGTTCTTCTAACGCCATCACTAGTTCTACTGTGTCTAAAGAATCGGCTCCAAGATCGTTCACAAAAGACGCATTTTCTGTCACTTCACTTATATCAACACCAAGTGATTCTGCTATTATTGCTTTGATTTTTGCAGCAATATCTTCTGTCATATTTTTACCTTCCCTCCTTTTAAAAAGTTTTTAAGTTAAGAAATATTACATATACATCCCACCATTGACAGAAATTACTTGTCCAGTAATATAACTTGATTCTTCTATACATAAAAACCAAACAACATTAGCTACATCTTCAGGTTCGCCTAATCTATTCAATGGAATATATTCTTGTAATTTCTTCTTTTGTTCTTCTGACAACTGTTCTGTCATTCTTGTTTTAATATATCCTGGTGCTACAGCATTTACTAATATATTCCTAGAAGCAAGTTCTTTTGCTACAGTTTTTGTTAATGCTATAAGCCCACCTTTTGAAGCGGAATAATTTGCTTGTCCTGGGTTACCCATAAGTCCTACTACTGAAGAAATATTTATTATTCTACCACTTTTTTGTTTTATCATATATTTTGAAACAGCTTTTATAAAATTAAAACAACCTTTAAGATTAACATCTAAAACTTTATCCCATTCTTCTTCTGTCATTCTAATAATAAGATTATCTTTTGTTATACCGGCATTATTTACTAAGATATCAACTTTACCAAATTTTGCTACAGTTTCATCAACACAAGATTGTACATGTTGATAGTTTACAACATCAACATTAAACACCAATGTGTTAACATCATATTTTTCTTCAACTTCTTTTGCTGTATTTTGTGCGGTTTGAAGGTCAACATCTACAATAACACAGTTAGCTCCTTCAGAAGCAAGTTTTTCAACAATACTTTTACCTATTCCCTGAGCACCACCAGTAACTATTGCAACTTTATTTAACAGTTTTTTTTCACACATATTTTTTCTCCTAACTTTAAATACAACCTAATTCATTCAAAGTAGAATTTAAACTTTCAATGTTTTCTACATTATAAATTTTTATATTTTGGTCTGGCACAATTTTTTTTACCATGTTTGACAAAACTTTACCAGGACCACATTCTATGAAAACATTTACACCATTTTCAAACATATATTTTACACTATCTGTCCAAAGAACAGGATGGTTAATCTGCAATTTTAAATTTTCAAGTATCTCTTCTTTTTTAGTATGTGGTTTAGCGTCGTAGTTCATTATTATAGGTATTAATGCATTATTTATATTCAATTTGTCAAGAGTTTGTGAAAAAATTTTTTGTGCATCATTCATTAATGATGAATGGAAAGCTCCAGATACATTAAGTTTTACTGTTTTTATTTTTTTGTTAGAAAGTACTTCTTGTAATTTTTTTATTCCCTCTTCACTTCCTGCAACGACGATTTGTTGTGGTGTGTTGAAATTTACTGGTTCCACAATAAATCTGTTTTGTCTAAATTCATCACAAATTTTTACTAATTCCTCTTTTTCAATACCTAACACAGCTAACATAGCCCCTGGATTGTTTTTTGATACTTCTGACATTATTTTCGCACGTTCTGCAACTGTTTTTATTGTTTGTTCAAAATTTAAAGCACCGCTTATACATACTGCAGTATATTCTCCTAAACTATGGCCAGCGACAAATTTTATTTTTTCAGTTATTTCTGGTAATTTTTTTCTCAATATTTCAAAAATTATAAAAGAAGTTAAAAATACAGAAGGCTGAGTATACTGGGTTTGTGCTAAAGTATTTACATCAGATTCAAAAATAATTTTTTTGATATCGTACCCTAAAATTTCTGTTGCTTGATCATAATATGTTCTAATTTCTTCAAAATTATCATAAAAATCTTTTCCCATACCAACATATTGAGATCCTTGTCCTGGGAATAATATTGCTATATCCATTCTTACCTCCAAATTGACACACACAATTAGCTTTCTTTAATCTCTTTAACCTTTTGTTCTAATATTTCATCAATTTTTTTTATATAATCTTCCGTTAGTTTTTGCAACTGTTGTTCAGCATGATATTCGTCATCTTCGGAAATTTTTTTATCTTTTTTAAGTTGACGCAAAGTTTCTAATGCATCTCTCCGTTCATTTCTTATCGCAACTCTATAATTTTCTGCAATTTTGCTTACTTGTTTAATAAGTTCTTGTTTTCTTTCTTCAGTAAGTGCAGGTACAGTAATTTTTACTACTCGTCCATCGTTTATAGGAGTTAAACCAAGTGGCGAGTTTAATATTGCTTTTTCAATGTTTACAAGTATACTATTATCCCAGGGTCGTATCTCTATTATTCTTCCTTCAATAATATTAATATTAGCTACTTGATTTAATTTCATTTTTGTATTATAACATTCAACTTCTATATTCTCTACCAAATTCACAGAAGCTCTACCTGTCCTTATAGTTGCAAATTCTGTTTTACATTTTTCTATAGTTTTTTTCATAAGTTCTTCTGTTTTAGAAAAAAGTTCTTTGATCATAGCCAACCCCCAAAAAGTGTCTGGTTATTTTAAAAATTTATACAATTGTTGTCCCCACATCTTCACCTTGTAAAACTTTTAACAAATTACCTTTTTTATATAAATCAAAAACTTTTACAGGAAGTTTGTTCTCCATACATAAAGAAAACGCTGTAGTATCCATTATTCTCAAATTTTTATTAATTGCTTCAATAAAAGTTAAGTGAGTATATTTTTGTGCGTTAGGATTTTTTTTAGGGTCATCAGAATACACTCCATCAACCTGTGTTGCTTTAAGCAAAACTTCAGCGTTAATTTCTATTGCACGCAACGCTGCTGTTGTATCTGTAGTAAAATAAGGATTGCCTGTTCCTCCAGCAAAGATTACAATCCTTCCTTTTTCAAGATGTCGTATAGCCCTTCTTCGTATATACGGTTCTGCAACACGAGGTATCTCTATTGCAGACATAACTCGTGTTATCAACCCCAAGGATTCTAACATAGATTGTAATGCTAACGAATTTATCACTGTTGCTAACATCCCCATATAATCTGCTGTAGTACGTTCAATAAAGTTTACATCTTTACCACGAAGAATATTCCCTGCTCCAATAACAATACCAAGTTGTACTTTAGTTTGTTCAACTGCATTCTTAATTTCATCTGCCACTTCTTTTAAAGAATGTTCCGAAATACCAACATTATTGGGTTTTTCTCCTATACTTTCACCAGAAAGTTTTAATACAACTCTTTTATACATACGATTACACCTCATTATTTATAAAAAAATTTAAAATAATTTATTAAAGTTGGCAAGAAAATTATATAAGGAAAGTTTAATTAACACAATTATTTTATTCTTCACCCAAGACATATCTTGTGAACCGACGAACATTAATATTTTCCTGTATTTTAGCTATTGTTTGTAAAATAAGATCTTTAACTTTTTGTTTTCCTTGAGGATCTCTTATATATGGTTGTTCTAAAAGGCAATTTTCTTCAAAAAACTTTTCCAACTTACCTTCTACAATTTTGTCAATAACAGATTCTGGTTTGTTTTTATTTTTTTCATCTTGTAAAAGTTGTTTTTTATAAATTTCTTTTTCTTGTTCAATGACTTCTTTAGGCACATCATCTTTTGAAACCCATCGTGGTGCACATGCAGCAACTTGCATTGCAAGTTCTTTTGCCAAATTTTTAAACTCATCTGTTCTTGCTACAAAATCTGTCTCACAATTTAACTCTAATAACACACCTATTCTATCACCAGGATGAATATATGACACTATAACACCGTTTTTCGTAACATTAGCAGTTTTAGATAACGCTTTAGCTGCACCACGTTCTCTTAACAAAACCATTGCTTTTTCAATATCATAATTTGTTTCTTCTAACGCTTTTTTACAATCCAAAAACCCTGCACCTGACATATTACGTAGTTTTTTAATCAATTCTGCAACATTATTTTGTAAATCTTTCATTTTTTACATCCTTTCTTTCAGTTTAATTAACAAAATAACAAAAATTTCTACAACTCAATTTCTTTCTCTAAATCCTCTTTTGACATTGGTTCTGAAATAGGTATCTCTGACGATACACTTTGTTGAACTTGTGCTTTTTGTTTACCTTCAATTACAGCATCTGCTATAATTGAAGTAATAAGTTTAATAGATCTTATAGCATCATCATTAGCTGGTATTGGATAATCTATTATATCTGGATCTGCATCTGTATCACATATAGCAACAACTGGTATTTTCATCCTTTTTGCTTCTTTTAAAGCTATATTTTCAAACACTGTGTCAACAATATATACTATATCTGGCAATTTTTCCATGTTTCTTATCCCAGCAAGTAATTGTTGTAGTTTCTGCATTTTTTTAATTCTTAATTTAGCTTCTTTTTTCTTTAATTGATCAAAAATACCGCTGTTATACATCTCTTCTATTTCTTCTAACTTTTTGACAGATTTTCTTATTGTTTCAAAATTTGTTAATGTACCTGGTAACCATTTATAACTAACATAAAACGCACCACACCGTTCAGCTTCTTGTTGTATGGTTTGTTGAGCTTGAGGTTTAGTACCAACAAACAATATTGTCTTTCCTTCAGCAATACTATCCCGCACGAAACTATACGCATGTCGTAGTTCGCGAATAGTTTTTTGTAGATCTAAAATATGTATTTTATTACGTGCTCCAAATATATATTTTTTCATCTTAGGGTTCCATTTTCGTGTCTGATGACCAAAATGAACCCCTGCTTCTAACAATGTTTTCAAATTTATTGATACCATAGTTATTAAACCTCTCTGTTAAAAAATTTTGATTAAAAATATAATATTTTAATTTCTAAATTACAATACTTTGTAAAAAATTTTTACGCAATAACCCTAGTAACATCTACAATACATTTTGTAGGACATTTCTCTACACAAATTCCACAATTGTTACATTTATCATATTTCATTAAAGCTAAATTTTCTTTTAGTTCTATATCATTAACAGGACAAGATTTTACACATACACCACAACTAATACATCCTACTGAACATATCTGTCTAACTTTTACACCTTTATCTTTTGAACTACATAAAATATGAACTTGATAATTACAAGGTACAAGTTTTATTATATTTTTAGGACATGCTTTTACACATAATCCACAACCAGTACATTTTACCGGGTCAACTTCTGCAACACCATATTTGTTAATATGTATAGCATCAAATGGACAAACTTCTACACAATCTCCAAATCCTAAACAGCCATATTTACACAATTTTTGTCCTTCATAAAACTTGTTTGCAACACTACATTTTTTTATTCCGTTATATATAAACTCATTTTTTGCTCTACTCCCTCCTGCACACAACACAACTGCTACCATACGTTGTGAAGAAACTTCTACTTCTTTACCTAAAACTTGAGCAATTTTTTTACTTACTTCAGGTCCACCTGGTTTACACAAATTGAACGTTTCGTCTTTAGTTAAAATTGCTTCTGCATATTGTTCACAACCAGGATATCCACATGCGCCACAGTTTGCCCCTGGTAAAACAGAAATAAGTAAATCTTTCCTCGGGTCTGATTCAACTTTAAACTTTTTTGCAGCAAAACTTAAAAGTAATGCTATTATTACACTAGTTGTCCCTAAAGTTGCTATTGAATAATAAATGATTACATTGTTCATAATTTTAAATATTTTAAATACGAAGGTTAAAACCTGCGGCTACAAAATAAAAAAATTTTAGAAACCAAATAATCCAACTAATCCCATAAAAGATAACGACATTAACGCCGCTGTTATAAAAACAATCCCATAACCTTTAACTGCATTTGGTAGTGGTGCTAACTCTAAACGTTCTCTTATAGATGAAAAAAGTATTATTGCTATAGTATAACCTATAGCAGTACCAGATGAAAACACTAATGTTTGCAAAAGATTGTATTTGTAATCTACAATAAAAAACGCTACAGCAAGTATTGCACAATTTGTTGTTATCAGTGGTAGATAAATACCCAGTGCTTTAAACAGAGCAGGCATGTTTTTTTTCATAAACAATTCTACAAGTTGTACCAACGATGCTATTACTAAAATAAAAACAATTATTTTAAGAAACTCTAAATTTAATGGTACTAAAACAAAATTATAAAGTAACCACGAGACAACTGCAGATAAGTTCATTACAAAAAACACTGCTGCTGACATACCTAACGCAGAGGACAATTTGTTTGATACACCAAAAAATGAACAAAGACCGATAAATCTCATTAATATAATATTGTTTACAAAAATTGAGGATATAAATATTGCTATTAATGTTGAATTTTTCATTTATTTAACAACTCCGTACATCTTGATTTTAACGCACAACCTTCACATCCTTCAGGTAAATTACTTGTAGGTTTTTTATTTGTTAGTTTGTTCTCAATGTATTTAACAATAGTTATAACAACACCAGCAGCTAAGAACCCTCCTGGTGGCAAAATCATTATTACAGCAGGATTTGAAAAAAGTTCTTTAGAACTAAACACTGTTGCTGAACCAAAAAATTGTCTAATTATACCTAAAAGTACAATTGCTACAAAAAATCCTGCTCCCATACCTAACCCGTCAATTAAAGATAAAAACACATTGTTTTTTGATGCAAACGCTTCTGCTCTTGCTAAAATTATACAATTAACTACTATCAATGGGATAAACACTCCTAAACTTTCTGACAATGCAGGAAAGTATGCTTTTATAAGATAATCTACTATTGTAGTAAATGTTGCTATTATCACAATAAACACAGGTATTCTTACTTCTTTTGGTACAATTTTTCTTATTAATGAAACAATTATATTGGAACAAGTTAAAACAAAAGTTGCTGCAAGTCCCATACCTACAGCATCGTTTGCTGAAGTTGAACATGCTAAAAATGGGCACAAACCTATCATCATTATTAACACAGGGTTCTCTTTTATCAATCCGTTAATAAACACTTGTATTACTTTTTTCATTCTGTTTGCTGTTCTTGTATAGAATTAACTGTTTGTGTAGATATATAAATTTTTTGTTGTGCTTTAAACACTTTTTTTGGTGACTGAATTTTTGGCTCTATTGTTTCTTTAACAAAATTATTTAATATTTCGTTTTCTAACAAATTTCTTACTGAATTAGTAATAGCACGAGATGTTATTGTTGCTCCACTTATAGCATCAATTTTACCATTTATATTGTCTTTTTTTAAAACAATTTCTGTTGAAGTTCTATTTAAAAATTGTGATAAAAACTTTTCTTTTGTAACATTTGCACCAAGTCCTGGTGTTTCTTTATGTGTGATAACTTTTATCCCAGTAATTTGTAATGGAAAAAAAGTTGACACACTTATTATATATTCTATTTCTCCTGCATAACCACGACAACTTGATTTTAATAAAAATCCTACAAGATTATTCACATAATCATAACATCTCTCTACGGTGATATCATTTACTTGACTTACTTCAAACTTCTCTGCTAACGGAGCAATCTGTTTTTTAAATTTAACTTCTTTTAAAATTTTATTTTGTTCAATTTGTGGTTTCGTTTTTACATACAAAAAAGATAGGCTTACTGCAGAAAATAAACATACAAAAAATAATACTAATACCATTTTTAATGTGTTATTCATACTTTTCTATAACCAAACTTTTTACGAATAGTATATTGATCTATTAACGGGGTTAACAAATTCATCAATAATATTGAGAAACACACTCCTTCAGGATAACTTCCCCAATAACGTATAAGTGATGTAAGAATACCACAACCTATTGCAAAAACAAGTTTTCCATTTGGTGATACAGGTGTTGTTACAGGATCTGTGATCATAAATATCCCACCTAAGAATAAACCACCGGTTAACATATATATCCAAAAATGTGTTTTGTCAACAAAAAATGTTATTATTGCCACTGTTAAAAGATATATTAATGTTGGCAGAGGATAAATATGTTTTCTTAAAACTAAATAAATATAACCTATTAAAAGTAAAACAACTGAAGTTTCTCCTAAACTACCCAAATAATTTCCTATAATTAAATTCTTAATTGGTGGGATAATAGAAATTTGTTCTGGAAAATGTTTTAAAATAGTCAAAGGTGTAGCTGATGAAATTGCTTCAATAGCAAAATTACCCATTTGTTGTGGGAACGCTATATGAATAAAAGCACGACCAATAAGTGCTGGGTTAAACGGATTATAACCTAACCCACCATAGATCTGTTTACCAAAAACTATTCCAACAAATACACCTATCACAGCAATCCATAAAGGTAGTCTTGGTGGTAATGTATAAGCAAAAAGAAGGCCAGTAATTATACAACTTAAATCAGTAATAGTAGATTTTTGTTTCCTTAAAATATTTACGAACAATTCTGACAAAATTGCAAACACTACAGAAGTCAAAATTAATAAACCGCTATACCAACCAAAAAACACTACTGCTCCAATACCAGCTGGCATCAACGCAATGATAGTATCCAACATCATTGTTTTCACAGAATGAGGTTTGACAATATGTGGAGAGGGTGTTATAATAAAAGTTTTCTCTGTCATTTTTGTTTAATCCTTAAAATAGTTTTACTTTTTACTTATTAACACACTTTTTGCATATTTTATCTGTGCAACAATTGGTCGTTTTGCAACACAAACATAAGAACAACAACCACATTCTATACAATCAAATGGTGAAAAAAGTTGTACTTTATCCCATTTTTCATGTTCTATATACAAACTTAAAAAATTTGGCATAAGTTTCATCGGACATACCATTACACATTTGCTACATCTTATACATTGCATATATCCATCAGGAACAAAGTTGTCTTTAAACAACAAAATTCCAGAAGTACCCTTTACTACAGGTACCTCTATACTACTTTGCGCAATCCCCATCATAGGACCACCAAAAATTATCTTCTTAATTTCTGAAATATCAATATTTAATGTTTTTATTATATCCTTAAGCAAAATTCCTATGGGTACTAAAAAATTACCTTTTCTTTCTACATCACCTGAAATTGTGATAACTCTTTCTATTAGAGGGAACCCTTTAATTATAGCGTTATATATAGCTACTAAAGTAGAAACATTCTGTACTACAACACCTACATCCATTGGTAGACCACCTGATGGGACTTCTTTATTTAAAACAGCTTTTATAAGTTGTTTTTCAGCACCTTGAGGATATTTTGTTTTTACAACTTTTATTTCAATATTAGGTGTTTCTGCAACTTTTTCTTTAAGTTTCTCGTATGCTTCAGGTTTATTATCTTCAACAACAATATATCCTTTTAACGCGTTTAATATATACATTACAATTTTTAATCCTTCTACTATTTCATATGGATATTCTTGCATAACTCTATCATCACAGGTTAAATATGGCTCACACTCACAACCATTAGCTATAACATAATCAATAACCTTATCTTTTGGTGGTGAAAGTTTGACATGTGTTGGGAACGCAGCACCACCAAGTCCTACAATACCACATTCTTTTATAAATTCTACAAGCTCTTGTGGTGAATATCTGTAATATTCTTTATATTTTGTATTAAACTCAACAGATTTTTTATGACCATCAGATTCTATAACAACAGCAGGCATAAATTTGTTTAATGTAGGATGGTAAACTTCTTTTATATCTACTACTTTCCCTGAGACAGGTGAGTGTAATGTTGTTGAAACCCAACCATCAGCTTCAGCTATTTTTTGTCCTCTTAAAACATAATCACCAATTTTTACAATAGGAACAGAAGGTTTACCAGTATGTTGTGATAAATGTAGATAAACAAACTGTGGGTAAGTAATATTATCAATTCTATAATGTTTTGTAACTTTGTTTTCTTTCGGATGGACACCACCAAAAAATTTCATAGTTAATCTTCTAATAAATTATATTTTTCAATATTTTCCTTAACTTTTTCTTTCCACATTTCTACAACATGTTTATTTTCTTCTTTTAACAAATGAGCGAACCTTTTTTGCAACTTAAAATACTCTTCTATTGGTAATAACTCATCTTTTTTTATTTTTCTTACTTTTGTTAACACTCCATTTTCATATTCTACTAAGGGCCAAAATCCTGTCTTAACAGCAACTTCTGCAACTTTTATAGTTTTAGCTGGTTCAGAACCCCAACCTAATGGACATATTGCTAATATATATATAAACTTAGGCCCTTTCATTTTTAACGCTTTTTTAACTTTGTTTTGCAAATCTATTGGTAAATGGATAGACGCTGTTGCTACATATACACATTTATGAGCTAATGCTATATCAACCAAATTTTTTTTCCATCTGAGATTACCTATAGAATCTTTCCCTACAGGCGTTGTTGTAGTATTTGTCCCAGTAGGAGTAGTACCACTACGTTGTATCCCTGTGTTCATGTATGCTTCGTTATCATAACAAATTGTTAAGATATCATGTCCTCGTTCCCATAAGCCAGAAAACGCTTGTAAACCAATATCTGCAAATCCACCATCACCTGCTTGTGCTATAACATTTACATTATCTTTTATACCTAAATAATTCAATGCTGACTCAACTCCTGATGCAACTGCACCTGCGTTCTCAAACAAAGAATGTATAAACGGTACTCTCCATGAAGTATAAGGATATCCTGTAGTGAACACTTCAAGACAACCTGTGTTGTTTACAACAATTGTGTTTTTGCCAGCTGCATCTATTACCAACCTTGCAGCTAATGCTTGACCACAACCTGCACATCCTGTATGTCCTGGTGTGAGTAAAATTTTTTCATCAATCATATTTTTTTCCTCCATTACTATTCTTTTTCTTCCCAGCTTTAAATAAAACTACCTAAATTTTCTTTTTTAAGTCCAATAAATTTAAGTATTGTCGTATCTTTATATGCTTCTAATAATTCTTCTTTAGAAACATCTCTTCCACCAAGTCCACAAATGAAATTCTGAACAGTAGGAAGTTTGCTACCATTACTACTGACTTGAGTATACAAAACAGAAATAACATCTTCACACAAAGGTCCTTTTGCACCTAAGGAAATACATTTTTCCAACACCAAAATTCTTTTTGCTTTTAACAAAACTTTTGCTACTTCTTCAGGGAAAGGTCTATATGTAATAATTCTTAATAGTCCTACTTTTTCTCCTCGTTCTCTTAATTCATCAACAACTTCTTTTATCACTCCAGCAAGAGAACCCATTGTTACAAAAATTGTTTCAGCATCTTCAGTTTTATATTCTTCAAACAACCCGTACGACTTTCTTCCAAAAAGTTTTGTAAACTCTTCTGCCACTTCAACAATTTTTTTCTTAACATCGTTATTCAAAGTTTCCTGTATAGCATATCTTGTTTCTAAATACCATTCAGGCCCGACTAACGGACCAAATGTTAAAGGATTGTTTACATCAAGTTTATAAGGTGGATTATATGACGGCAAAAATTTATCAACCAAATCTTGAGATGGAATTTCTACAGGTTCATATCCATGACTTAAAATAAAACCATCTATATTCACTAAACATGGTAGCATAATATTAGGATCTTCAGCTATTTTAAACGCTTGGATATGTAAATCACAAGCTTCTTGAATTGTTTCAGCAAACAACAAAATTAATCCAGCATCTCTTACTGTAACAATATCTTGTTGATCATTCCATATATTTATCGGTGCGGAAACAGCCCTGTTAACACAACACATCACAACAGGTAATCTCAACCCAGCAGCATTGAACAAAACTTCAGCCATAAGAAGTAACCCTTGAGACGATGTAGAAGAATAAACTCTCACCCCGGTAGCAGACGCGCCTAATACACAACTTGCTGCAGAATGTTCTGATTCAACATTGATAAATTCTGCTTTAAGTTTTCCATTAGCAATTAATGAGGCAAGTTCTTCTACGATATGAGTTTGAGGAGTAATTGGGTAGGCAGAGATTACTGCTGGCTTACATGTAGCTACTGTTCTAGCAATAGCAACTGCTCCTTCTAAAAATTCTTTCATATTTTTTCTCCTAAAATTAGTTTATAGTTCACAGTTCATAGTTGATAGTCCATAGTTAATAGTTGATTCCGCAATTTGCGGGATAAACTATTCCTGTTCCATTATTATATCATTCACAGGACAAACATTTGCACAAATACCGCAACCTTTACAATAATCAAGGTCAACATTGTATTCTTTTTTACTACCACTTATACATCCTTCAGGACAGGACAAATAACATTGTCTACATCCGGTACAATTTTGATGTAAAAATTTAGGTCTTTTTTTTACTCTCCAAGAACCTGTTTTATTATTCAACCCTGTTGCTGGCGGTAATATAATTTTTGCGAACATATTCTTTACTCCTTCACCTAATCTTATTTTTTTGAAGCCCACTGGTAACCAACTTCTGCAAGTTTTAAATTCATATTTAAAGCATCGCCTTTGAAACGTTCTTTTATAGCTTCATACAAAGTATTAATATCCACAACTCCAGTTAAAGCACAAAAAACACCTAAAAGTATAGTATTAGCAAAAATTTTTCCAACAGTTTTTAAAGATAAATCATTTGCAGGTACACAAACAATTTTTTTTCCGTTTTTAGAAACAATTTCTTTTTCACTGTTAACTATAATAATACCATCTTGTTTAGTTAAGTTTTCAACATTTTGACTTTCAAACAAAGTATTATCAACAACAATAGAATAATCAGCAGATTTTATTCTTGTTCTTATCCTTATTGGTTTATTATCATATCTTAAAAACGCGTTCATTGGTGCACCCATACGTGCAGCACCGAAATATGGGAAAGCGTATGCATAAAGACCTGATTTAACAATAGCTGAACCTAATATCTGTGCAGTAGTTATAGCACCTTGCCCTGCTCTTGCAAACACAATTATTTCTTTCATAACAGAGAAGATCCTCCGAATTTAAATTTAATTTTTACTATTTATTCAATTTTTATTGCTTCGGTAGGACAATTTTTTGCTGCTTCTTTAACTTGTTCTTCATATTCTGCAGGAACATTTTCTATTTTTACCACAGCAGAATCTTCTCCCATTTCAAACACTTCAGGACAAGTGTCAACACACAAACCACACGCTGTACATAAATCTTTATCTATTTTTACCTTCATTTTTATTCCCTCCTTACTTTTCTGTTTTAACTCCTAAAATTTTTTTCAAAAAATTAGATGTTGTTTTACAAAATCTAAATCATGTTGTCAATATAATTTTCCAAATATTTTTCTATAACATTTTTTGGTAAATAATCTTCAATACAAAATTTGTCAGATAAAGATTTATTGTAATCAAATCTTTCTTCAAACAAATATATTTCAAAAATTTTGTTAACCAACTCTCTAACAACTTCTTCTCTTTTTTGATGTAAAGAAACAACAAAGTTTGTATTCAATATTTTTGCAACACCTTCAACTTTTGTTGATACTACAGGTTTTTTAAGAACAACTGATTCCAACACAACATTTGGTGACCCTTCCCAATACGAAGTTAACAAAAACAAATCACAGGCGTTTATATAATCGTAGACATTTTCTTTATAACCTAAAAATTTGATATAGTTGTCAACATTTAACATTTTGGCATATTCTAACAACTTATCATATTCTTCTCCATCACCTATTACCACAAAAATATATTTTCGTTTATAACCTTCACTTTTGACTTTATCAGTAAAATTTTTCACTATCTCAATTAAAAGGTCAAACCCTTTTTGCTTGTGTAATCGACCTACTGAAAGGATAAAAAAATCTTTCTCACCTATTCCTAATTCTTTTCTCACCTCAGTTTTACTCAACCCAATTTTTATTTCGTTTGGTTCTATAACATTTGGCACAACTACAACTTTATTTCGTTGTACTTTTTGTGTTTTTACAACAAATTCTTTTAAATCTTCTGAATTAACAAAAATTTTGTCTACTAAAAAATTTGTAAATTTTAACAACTTTAATTGCCACAACTTTTGTTTTTCAGCAACACGTTCTGAACAAAAAACCTTTGTTTTTGGCAGAAAAATTTTTATGACACGTGCTAAAATATTTGCTTGGAACAAAAAACTGTGGACAATTTTTGGTCGGTATTTTATACAGACAAAAATAAATTTTATGATACTATAAGGAAGGAAAAATAAAAAAATAAAAGAAAAATTTTTTGGTAAACCTAAATCGTATACTTTTATCCCTAAACTTACAATTTTATTTCTATACCTACCACCTTTTTTCAAAGATATAACGATAATATCCCAACCTACATTTTCTTTTATTTCTTTAATAATATAATAAAGATTTTTCTGGGTACCACCATAATCAAGCGAGGTGATTACATACACAATTTTATTCCTTTGATTCAACACGTTCAATATATTCCCCTGTTCTTGTATCAATCTTTACTATATCTCCTATTTCTATAAATAATGGTACTAAAACTTCAACGCCTGTTTCCAAAGTAGCTGGTTTCATAACATTACTAACACTGTCACCTCTTATACCTGGTACAGTATGGATAACTTTTAATTCTACAGTCATAGGAAGTTCTATACCCAAAAACTCGTCATTTAAATACAAACCTTCAACTTCAACACCTTCTTTTAAAAATTTTACTGATTCACCAATTTGTTGTTTTGGAATGCTAATTTCTTCAAATGTTTCCATATCCATAAATACTAAATTATCTCCTGCTTGATACATATACTGTTTCTTTTTTCTTACAAGGTCAACCACTTCAAATTTTTCTCCTGATTTAAAAGTTCGTTCAATAATACTCCCAGTACGAACATTTCTTAACTTTGTTCTCATCACAGCACCACCTTTACCTGGTTTATGATGTTGATACCATATAATTGTATATATTTCATTATCAACTTTTATACACAAACCATATCTAAACTCAGACGTATCTACAGTAACCATCTTCATCAACCTCCTTTTTAGTAGAGTTTTGTTAGATTTTTTATCATCTATATAAACTTTTATAAAATATTCAAGAGTTGCCAACAA
>Ga0272449_1002364_pt1 | contig 17658 bp, 16 predicted proteins | sample YNPCB0241_FD_198679 | JGI IMG/M metagenome (GOLD analysis project Ga0272449, IMG submission 198679) | Hot spring sediment microbial communities from Yellowstone National Park, WY, United States - YNP-CB-024-1 | ecosystem: Environmental > Aquatic > Thermal springs > Hot (42-90C) > Sediment... | reverse complement strand
GAATAAACATTATTAATATCAGAAATAATTTTATCAAGTGAAACAGGCCTTTCAGGAACATAAATTAAATGAGGAGCATCAGTTTCATTTTCTCTTGCAAGTGCACTTGCTGCTGTAAGCCATCCGGCATTCCTTCCCATTACTACATTTATCTTTATTCCTTTTAGTGAAAGATTATCAAAATTATCTCCTTTAAATAGTAGTGTAACATACCTTGCAGCACTGCCATAACCAGGACAATGGTCTGTCTCTCTTAAATCATTATCTATGGTTTTTGGTATATGAATCAATGTTATATCATAACCAGCAGCATTTGCTATCTCATTTAAAATCCCAGCTGTTTCAGCACTATCATTTCCACCAATGTAAAAGAAATATCTAATATTATATTTTTTGCAAATTTCAAATATTTTTTCACAATCTTCTTTTTTAGGCTTAAACCTGCAAGAACCAAGCGCAGCCCCAGGTGTCAGTCTCACTCTTTCTAATGTCTCCTTTTTCTCTTTCCTAAAATCAATTATTTTCTCTTTTAATAACCCTTCAACACCATTTTGCATTCCATATATACCTTCAATTTTATCATCATTTTTGAACGCTTCCATAACAGCACCTATTAAAGATTGATTTATCACAGCTGAAGGACCACCTGACTGTCCTATTATAAAATTTCCTTTTTCTGCCATAATTTTTGACCTCCTAAAAAAATTTAAATGTTGAATTTATTTTTTTTAAATTAAATGTCAAGCATTAATAAATAAAAATTTACAAAAATTTCATCATACGCATTCTTTTACCCTAAAATAAATTAAAATTTGACTTTTTAATATAAAATTTATAATTTTATAAATCAAGGAGTAAAAAATGAAAAAAAATTTATTAAATTTAAAACATTTTTTAGTAATTTGTATCTTATTATCTTTTATAAACTTATCATTCACTCAAAATGTTTTTAACCCATTTAAGAGCAGATACCAGAATAGTTTGCTTAACTTGAATAATCTTAATTTTTATAATAAAATAGAATTTTTTTCCTCAATAAATAATGTAAACAAATATTCAGGCGGTTTTTATATGAGTTCTATAAAATATAATTTCAATGAAAATTTTACATCTTTTATTCATTTATCCAAATTTTTTGATTTTAATTCAAATATTAATTATTATAAAAATAATTTTTCAGGTTTAACTCTTATTTACAAATTTAATTCAAAATTTAATATTGGAGTGGAGTACGGAACAACTCCTGATTCTATAAATTTATTCTATTATGGCAAAAAATTTGATAATTATACCCATTTCTGGTTAAATAAAAAATTTGGAGATAATTTAGATATAAAAATTGAATATTATCAAATGAAAGTTACTGATTATTAGAAGTTATCTTTTTTAAAAGTGACGGAAGTTGTTTTTTATCTATTAAATCAATAGGACGGGTTGAAGCAAATTCCATTGCTGATGGAGCAAAAGTTCCAGATGTAACAATTATTCCTTTGGTCGCACCATTTTTTTTCATATCTTCTTGAATTTCTCTTACTAATAATTCTCCAATGGGCTGAGTTGTTCTCCTAATTTTAATATAGGCTTTTAATCTTCTCGCATCACGCCATTTGGTTTCAGTTTCAAGCCCTAAAATATCAACACTTTCATCACTAAGCGTGGATATATCTATAACATCATATCCTAAGGCTTTTGCGATATCTTGGCACATTGCCTTAAAAGTAGAAGTAGGAGCAGTTAAGAAATCTTTTAATCTATCATCAGTTCTTAATTCAGCGTATGTAGCAAGTTTTTCAGGAACATCTTTATAAGAAGGTCTTACTGATGAAATTTTTTCCCATTGCTCAATAGCTGCTGGTAAATCTCTACTTTTTTCATAACAACTTGCAAGCCAATAGCGAACCTCAATTGTAACTTCATTTTCCTCTGTTGATAATTTTAAAGCTCTTTCCAATTCTGTAATCGCTCTGGTTAAATTACCAGCATCAATGAAACATTTACCATTTTCAAGTAACGCTCTTACTTTAATTTCGCTATCTCTTGAAGCAATTTCAAATTCTTTTGAAGCACTCTCAAATTGTCCCAATGTTTTATAAACAAGTCCTAAATATAAATGAGCTTTATAATTTTTAGGGTCATATTCAATAGCCTTATTTAGCTCTGATTGTGCTTCATCTAATTTACCAATTCTATGATAAATAACTCCTAAATAATAATGGGCTCCAGAATGCTGGGGATATATTCTTAATGCCTTTTGAAAATACGCAACTGCATTTTCAGTCATATTCCTCTGATAAAAGATTTCCCCTATTTGAAAATATATATCAGCATTATCAGGTTCTAAATTTGATATTAAAATTAATTCCTTCTGCGCTTCGTCTAATTGATTAAATCTTTTATATATATCTGCTAATCTTTTTCTAACTTTAACCTCTGATAATTCTTCTGAAAAATTGCCCAATTTTATTACAAATTTATATTCTACAATCGCAAGTTCATATCTTTTTTCTTTGTAATAAGCCTCTCCTAAATACCAATGTGCTAAAGCATTTCTCTCATTTTTGGCTATAATTGATTTTAATAATTTAATAGCAGGTTTAGTATTGTTTAATTCTATCATATGTGCAATTTGACTTATTTTTTTAGGGAAAATATAAGCTCTAAATATAAATGATAAATACAAAATTATACCAGCCAAAATAACAATTATTAAAACCGTTAGAGGCATAATTATTCGCCCTCCTTTCTATTCTTAGTGACTCTATAATAATTTCCACTATTAACAATATCTTTCATTACAACTCCAGGCTTAAAATATGGAACTTTTCTTTTTTCAATAAATTTTATTTCTCCTGTCTTTGGATTCCTCACTTTCTTAGCATTCCGATTCTTTACATAAAAAGTTCCAAAACCTCTTAATTCAATTTCTTCACCTTTTGACAAAATTTCTTTTATAACCTCTAAAAATTCATTAACTATCCGAGTAATTTCATATTTATTATAATTAGGTAAACGTTCATATATTATCTCAATTAAATTCTCTTTTCTCATTTTAATTTTTTATTATGCATTAGCAATTTTTTTATTAAAATATTTTGCTAATAGAGATTTTTTCCGAGCACCAGTGTTTCTATGAATTACTCCTGTTTTAACTGCTTTGTCAACTATTGAATAGTATGTATTAGCATATTTTTTAGCTTCATCAATCTTATTGTCATTTATTAAACTCACAACTTTTTTGAAATATGTTTTTATTTTACTTTTCACAGATTTGTTTCTTAACCTTCTCTTTAAATTCTGGCGCTCTCTTTTCAAAACACTTAACCTTTTCTTTTTCACTTTATCCTCCTTGCTCCCTAATTAGTTTCTTTAATTCTTCATCTTCTTTGTAATTTTCAAATAAATTATCTTTTAATATAATGTTTATATATTGTTTGTCAATAGAAAAAAGTGCTTTTAGATATTTTAACATTAAATCTTTTTTCCCACTTATTGCATAGTAAGAAGCTAGGCTATAACATACATCTGCATAATTTGGATTTATTTCAAAACTTTTTATATAATTTTCTTCCATTTCCTTAAATTTTTTTTGAGCTCTAAAACAGTTGCCTAAATAAAAATAGGCTATATAATTTCCTTTATCAAGGTTTATAACATTTTTAAAATTTTCAATCGCTTCATCATATAAATCTTGTTTAAAAAATACTAATCCCATATTCAAATATGATTTCAAATTTTTTGAATCTAATTCAACAGATTTTTTATAATAAATAATTGCCTCTGCATAATTATTTAAAATATCATAAGCATTTCCAAGTCCTAAATAAACTTTTGATAAAATATTATTTTCTTTAATAAGTGCTAAACTCTTTTCATACATTTTTATTGCCTTCTCCGGTTCATTCATTTTTAAATAAAGATTACCTAAATTATAGTATCCGAGTCCAAACAAGGGATTAAAAAGAATTGCTTTATTGAAATATTTTTCAGCAAGTTTTAAGTTATTTTTTTTCTCAAAATATATTAAACCTAAATCGTGATATGGTAAATACCAATTGCTTTTTAACGAAATTGAGCGTTCAAAATTTTTTATCGCTTTTTCAGTTTCATTCATATAATAATAACATTGCCCAATATAATATCTTATTTTATATTCTTCTATTTCTTTTTTTGCTAAGGATTTTTCAAATAAATTTAAAGCCTCTTTATAATTTTGAGATTCTAATGAATTTAAACCATCTTCATAGAAAAGTGAAAAGCCAGCAGAAGTAAGGTTTAGTAAAATTATTAAAGCTCCAAAAATATTTTTCATCATTTTAATTTTAATTCAATTTCGTTTATCATTTTTTTAGCTAAAATAATAGCTCCACTTTCTTCAGGATAAAGCATTTCTACTTTTTTAAACTCATTTAATGCAATTTTGTAATCTTTCATTACATAATAAGTATAAGCAAGTTCATATTGTGCCCAGGCACATTCTTTTTTATTCTCTGGAAATTTTGATATAACATAACGAAATTGATTTATTGCAGATTTATACTCTCCTTTATTATAAAGCGCTCTACCATATTCCAATATATCCCGTGCTTTTGAATTGGCGTTTGGCTGCTTAAGCGAAACTTTATCACTTGAACAATTTAAAATAAATAAAAATAAAATAATCATTATTTTTTTCATTTCTATTACCTCATAAAATAAAAATATATTTTTATAAAAAATCTTCAAGATGATTTTCTAATCCAATCTCTTTTAATTTTTCTAAAGCTTTTTTTTCAATAATTTTTACTTTGTAAGTAGGAATATTTAATATTTTTGAAATCTCTTCATAACAAATTGGCTCACTATTATATAAACCTAACCCAAATCTTAAATTTATAATTATCTGTTCAATCTTGCTTAATCTTGATACAATTTCTTTTACCTTTTCCCTCATTATGTTATCAATAGCTATATCTGTTGGTGAAATTTCAGAAGTAATATCAACAATTTCATATAAAGACTGGTGTTCTCCTATTTTTTGGTCAAGAAATAGTGGAGTAGTGAGTGTTTCTATTAATAGTTTAACTTTTTCTAATGGCCAATCTAATTCAACAGAAATTTCATCAATAGTAGGGTTCCTAAATAATTTGTTTTTTAAATTATAAATTGTTTTAACAAATTTTTTTATATCTTTATATAAAGATGAGTTAGAACTAACTGGCAGTTTACTCTTTGTTACAAATTTTGAAATTTTTTTTCGTATTATCGCTGAGGCAAATTCAGAAAAGATTTTACCATACTTATAATAATCGTATTTTTCTAATGCTTCTATAAGCGCCAAGTTTCCTTCCTGAATTAAATCATCAAAGTTTATACCTTTATAACTATAATATCTTACTATTCCAATAACAATTGGTAACTTTCCCATTATTAAAATTTTCTTTATTTCGTCATAATTTTTTATATATCTATTATATTGAACTAAAATAGATTCTACTTCATCAGGTGATAATTTATTTGCATTGAAATAATTTAAAATCTTAGTCTCTTTTTCTAATATTTGTTTAATCTCATTTTCAAGTAAAGTATTCAAATTTAAATTCATTTTTATATTAAATTTTACTTCTCTTGCACAATTTTCATATTTTTCATCATCTAATTTATATTTTAATTTTAGATTCTCTTTTAAATTTTTTATATTCTGCCATTCTGTAAAAAAAATTGACAAATTATCATATAGACTTTTTATATAACTAAATTTTATTTCATAATTTTTTACAAGCTCAAATATTTTATTTTTTGCTTCGGAATTATTATTAATTATAATTTCCCTAAGTATTTTTTTAACTTCAAATATTAAATTTTCAAGATTTTCAGAAGAGATAATATTTCCTTCAAAAATTTCTGAATATAAATTATGATTCTTTTTCACTTTATAAAGGTCAAATAATAGTTTTCTTATAAAGAAAACAGTTGGTATGATAAGTTCCTTTAAATTCTTTTTTATTAAAGATAGTTTTATTGAATAAAATTTTTCTTTTTCCTTTTCTAATTTTTTATTTTTTTTTAACTGGTAGAAATAAAATTTTTCTGGTGTATCAATTAAATTATCTAATTTTTGTAATATTTTTTCATCTTTACTTTTTGTCTCTTGTTTTATTTCTGAACCCTCATCTAAAACTGCAATTGACATTTTTTCAAGAAATAAAAATACTTCTTCAATTTCAGAAATATCATTTGTAAATCCAATTATTTTATTTATCTCTTCATAAGTTAAATAACCTTTACTTTTTCCAATTTCATATAATATTTTTAATTTTTCATTCATAACTATTATTTAATTTTATAAGTTTATTCTTATTTTTAATTAAATCAAGTTTAATTAAATATAATCTTTGAATATCACTTTCAATTTTTTTTACAATATCAAAACGGGTTTCATTTTTAAGTGCTTCTTTTAAAGATTTTAATTGTTTGTTTATATTAAAAATTTTTATTTTTAATATATGCTCATTTAGTGCATCTAACGAATTTTTAGGCAATTTTCTATTTACAATTTGTTCAGTAATAAATGATTTCACTTCACTATCAGGAAAAAGTTCAAATATTTTATCAATACTAATATTTATAGATTTTTCATAACTTTCATAAATAAACGAAAGTAATTTCTGCGCCACTTCATCAGTAAGTTCTGATAAGTTTAATAAATTATAAACAGATTTTATATATTCTGGATGTTCCAATAATATTAAAGCAATAGCTCTTTCAGAAAATTTCACAGTATCTAATTTAGATTTAATGTTATTTATTTTTATAGAATCAATTTTTCCTTTTTTAATATAATTTTCGTATTCTTTTCGCAATGCATTTTCACTTATAGCAAGTTTTATAGAAAGAAATCTTATTACTTCATCTTTTTTTATTTCATCATCCATTTTTGATATAACATAAAAAACCTGTTCAATAATTTTTTTCTTTCCGGATAAAGTTTTTCTATCATATTTTTTAAATGAGTTTAAAATTATAAATTTTAAAAAAGAAGGAGCGCCTTTTATTAAATTTTTCAACTCATCCTTCCCATATTTTTTAACATAGGTATCAGGGTCATATCCTTTAGGTAATTCAACTATTTTTATATTTAAATTTGTATTTAAAAGCATAGAAATACTTCTAATTGTTGCCTGACTTCCGGCTTCATCTGCATCATAAATAATTATTATAGTATCAGCATACCTTTTAAGAAGTAAAATTTGCTCTTCTGTTAATGATGTTCCTAATGGTGCAACAACATTTTTTATATCATTTTGAAATAAAGTTATTACATCAAAGTAACCTTCAACAATAATAGCTTCTTTTGTTTCTCTAATATACTCTTTTGATAAATTTAATCCATAAAGATTTGACCTTTTTTGAAATACAATTGTTTCAGGAGTATTTATATATTTTGGAAGGTCTAAATTTTCAGATAAAATCCTTGCTCCGAATCCTATCACATTTTCATTTATATCTTTAATTGGAAAAATTAATCTATCTTTAAATCTATCATAGTAATTATCACTGGTGGGAGATTTAGTTATAAGTCCAGCTTTTAAAATTAATGAAGGTGAATATTTTTTTGAAACAAGCTCATTATAAATTTTATTGGGTTCAGAAGGAGAGTATCCGAGATTAAATAATTCTATAATATTTTTTTCAATTTCTCTTTTTTTAAGATATTCCCTTGCTTTTTCAGCTTCAGGTTTAAATTTTAAATAATAATGATAAATAAACATAGCTTCTTGGTTTACTTTATAAATTAGCTCTTTTTCTTTATTAATGCTATCATATTGACCTTCTTTAAATTCTATTTCAATTCCGGCTTTTTTAGCAAGAATCTCAACACTTTCAGTAAAAGAGACATTTTCAATTTTCATTATAAAACTGAACATATTTCCGCTTTCTCCGCAACCAAAACAGTGAAAAACACCTTTTTCATTATTAACAAAAAATGAGGGGGTTTTTTCAATATGAAAAGGACATAGCCCTGAATAATTGTGACCACTTTTTTTTAGTTTAACATATTCGCTTATAACGTCTACAATGCTTAGCCTTTGCTTAATTTTTTCAATTGTTTTATCAGAAATATAAGGCATACTTTAACTTTAAATTAAATTAAATTTTTTTAAATCTTTTTTAAGTTTTTCTTCATTTTCCTGTGAAAGAGGGCAGAGCGGTAATCTTAGTTCACCATTAAGTTTTCCCATAAGCTTAAGAGCAGTTTTAACTGGTATAGGATTTGTCTCATAAAACATTGATTTAGTTAGTGGAAATATTTCATAAAATAATTTTCTGGCTTCTTCAAACTTATTAGCTTTAAATTTATTATAAATTTCAGCCATTTTATCAGGAATTATATTTGATAAAACAGAAATAACACCTTTTCCACCAATTGCAAGTAAAGGGAAATATAATGAATCTTCACCTGAAAGTAGTGTAATCTTGTCACCTGCTTCATAAATAAATTCTTCAGCCTGATTAACATTACCACTCGCTTCTTTTATTGCTACAATATTAGATATCTCTTTTAATCTTTTTAAAGTTTGAGGAAGAATATTTACACCTGTTCTCCCTGGAACATTGTAAATTACTATAGGAATGTTCACTGTTTCTGCTATTTTTTTAAAATGTAAATATAATCCTTCCTGGGTTGGCTTATTGTAATATGGAGTAATAACTAAAGCTCCATCAGCTTTCGCTTCTTTTGCAAATTGAGTTAATTCAATTGATTCTGTAGTATTGTTAGAGCCGCTTCCAGCAATAACAAATACTCTTTTTTTAACAATTTCTACTGTTCTTTTCACTACTTTTTTGTGCTCATCAAAGCTTAAAGTGGCTGATTCTCCGGTTGTTCCACAGGGCACTAAACCATGAATCCCTTTGGATATTTGAAATTCAATTAATTCTTCAAGTTTATCATAATCAACTTCACCATTTTTAAATGGTGTAACTAAGGCTGTTATAGCTCCTTCAAACATACTAATACACCTCCATTTTAAGTTTAATAATTTTATAATGGTCTTTCAATCTCTTCTTTTGTAAAACCTTTTTCTGTTACAAACCCATATATTAGAGGAGGAATTTTTGGTTTTTCATCGCAAAATTTATATGCACTTAAAATTTTTTGATAAGCTAATTTTAATTTTTCTTCGTTATTTGCATATATTGTTAATAAAGGTTCCCCTTTTTCAACCTTTTCACCTACTTTTTTATGTAAAATAAATCCAACACCATAATCAATTTTTGAGTCCATAGTTTCTCTGCCTGCTCCTAAAATAACCGCCGATACTCCAATTGTATAGGCATCTATATCATATATATAGCCACTTTCGGGAGATAATAAATCTTCTTTTATAGAAGCTGAAGGAAAAAGCGAATAATCTTCTATTACACGGGGATTACCATTGTGACCTTCAATCATTTTAGCAAGATATTCTAAAGCTTTACCGGATGAAATCATTTTTTCAGCAAGTTTTTTCCCTTCTTCCATATTTTTAACTATATCAGCCATAATTAACATTCTTGCACTATATGTAATTACAAGAGTTTTATAATCATTTGGTCCTTTACCTTTTAGAGTTTCAATTGCTTGAATCATTTCCAATGAATTTCCAATTGCCTTTCCTAATGGTTGATTCATATCAGTTATATATGCAAACATTTTTTTACCAAGATTAATTCCAATTTCTACCATTGATTTGGCAAGTGCAATTGAATCTTCTAACTTTTGCATAAAAGCACCTTTTCCTGTTTTAACATCAAGAACTAATGCATCTGTTCCTTCGGCTAATTTTTTACTCATAATACTTGCTGAAATTAAGTCAATACTATCAACAGTAGCAGTTACATCTCTTAAAGCATACATTTTTTTATCTGCCGGTGCTACATTTTCGGACTGCCCCATAATAACACACCTTGCTTTTTTTAAATTTTCTTTTAATTGTTTTTCATTTAAAACTACATTATAACCTGGAATTGATTCAAGTTTATCTAATGTTCCACCTGTATGTCCCAAACCTCTTCCAGACATCATAGGAACAACACCTCCGGCAGCTGCAACAATTGGAGTTAAGGCAAGTGATGGACCATCACCAACCCCTCCTGTGCTATGCTTGTCAACTTTTATTCCAGGAATATCAGATAAATCAAATTTATCACCAGAATTTAGCATCTCTAATGTAAGATAAGCTCTTTCTTGAGGCGTCATTTTTCTAAACCAAATTGCCATTAAAAATGCAGCCATTTGATAATCAGGAATTTTACCTTCTGTGTATCCTCTAACCATAAATGAAACTTCTTCGTTATTTAATGTTTCCCCGTTTCTTTTTTTCAATATTATGTCATATGCTCTCATTTTATACACCTCCTCAATAATATCTATTATAAATTTATTCTATAAAATCTTTTTGACCATATTTTATTTGTAAACCAAATAAATTAATAAATCCTTCAGCGTCCTTTTGATTATATATTTCCTCTTTTTCAAATGTCGCTAATTGTGGATTATAAAGCGAATAAGGAGATTTCCTACCAGCAATTATTACATTTCCTTTATACAATTTAAGTTTTATACTTCCTGTAACATATTTTTGAGTGAAATCAATAAATGAATCTAATGCTTTTCTTAAAATTGTAAACCACTGTCCATAGTAAACTAATTCTGCATATTTAAGCGCAATAATTTCTTTAAAATGCATAGTTTCTCTATCAAGTGTAATTGATTCTAATTCTTTATGTGCAATATGTAAAATTGTTCCACCCGGGGTTTCATAAACACCACGGTTTTTTATTCCTACAAGTCTATTTTCAACCATATCAACTCTTCCAATTCCATATTCACTACCAATTGAATTCAATTTTTCTAAAATTTCAACAGGTGACATTTTTTTACCATCAATTCCAATGGGCACTCCATTTTCAAACTCTATTGAAATGTATAAAGGCTTATCAGGTGTTTTATCAATTGATTTAGTCATTGTAAACATATCTTCATCAGGTTCCATTTCAATATTTTCAAGAATACCACTTTCATAACTTATATGAAAAAGATTTGCATCCGAACTATAAGGTTTTTCTTTTGAAGCTGGAACTGGAATTTTATTTTCAATAGCAAAGTTAATTAATTCTTCGCGACCTTTGAACTCCCATTCTCGCCAGGGTGCTATAATTTTTAAATCAGGTGCTAAAGCTTTGTAAGTCAATTCAAATCTTACTTGGTCATTTCCTTTTCCTGTGGCTCCGTGTGCTAATGCATCTGCATTTTCAATTTTTGCAACCTCAACTTGATGTTTGGCAATTATCGGCCTTGCAATGGCTGTTCCCAATAAGTATTTAGATTCATATACCGCATTAGCTTTTATTATTTTGAATATATAATCACGAACAAATTCTTCTCTTAAATCTTTTATATATACTTTTGAAGCTCCGGTTTTAAAAGCTTTTTCTTCAATTAATCTAAAATCTTCTTTTTGACCAATATTAGCAACAAAAGCAATTACTTCAGCATTATATTTTTTTACAAGCCATTTTAAAATAATTGAAGTGTCTAAACCTCCAGAATATGCTAAGACTATTTTTTTAACTTTTCTTTCCATAATTTCTTACTTACCTTCCTTTACCATTGATTTATTTAATTTTTATTATAACAAAATAAAAAAATGTGTCAATACAAAGTTCAAATATATTAATAAAAAATATTTTTGAACTTAAATTAGAATCCAGAAGCAATTTTCGAAAAATATATATCATTTGTAAAATAATTTTTTCTATCAAAGAATCTATATTGAATAGCTTCAGAAATATGAACAGGTAATACTTTTTCTGATTCTTCTAAATCAGCAATTGTTCGTGCTATTTTTAATATTTTATAATAAGCTCGTGGTGAGAGGTTTAATTTTTCAACTGCGTTTTTTATCAAGTTTTTGGAAATATTATCAATATTTACATATTCATTGATTTCAAAATTTTGTAAGAATGCGTTATAGTAATTTTTAGACTTTTTACTTCGCTCCTGCTGAATTTTGAGCGCTTTTTCAACTCTTTTTCTTATATCTGCCGATTTTTCGGCACTTTTATTATCAGTGTCATATTTTGTAAAATCAAGTTCATTTACTTCAATCTGGATGTCGATTCTATCAAGAATTGGACCTGAAATTTTATTGTAATATTGCTTTATTTGTCTGTAAGTACAGGTGCAGTTTCTTTTTTGTGAGCCCAAATAACCACATGGGCAAGGATTCATCGCGGCAACAAACATAAAGCGAGCTGGAAATTTTATTGTTCCCGAAGCTCTTGAAACTGTTACTGAACCTTCTTCAAGTGGTTCGCGTAATGCTTGAATGACATTTGTTTTGAATTCTGGAAATTCATCAAAAAATAAAACTCCGTTATGCGCTAAAGATACTTCACCGCATTGTATTGCCTTTCCTCCCCCAATAATTGATATATCAGATGATGTGTGATGAGGTGCTCTGAAAGGTCGCCAGAATATTAGTGGCTCATCTTCTGATAATAAACCTTTTGAGCTATATATTGCAGTGGTTTCAAAGGCTTCCTCTAAAGTTAAATTTGGAAGTATTGTAACTATTCTTTTTGCAATCATTGTTTTACCAGTTCCTGGTGGACCTACCATTATTAGGTTATGCATACCCGCTGCTGCTATCTCAATTGCTCTTTTAGCATATTCATTACCAATAATTTCTGAAAAATCATACGGATATGCGATTTGATTTCCAATATTTATTATATTACTCTGCTCAGAAGTTTTAATAAACTCATTTTTGTTCAATTTTTCAATTAAGTCAAGAATATTTTCTACAGGAATTAGATTTAATCCTGATACCAATTTTGCTTCGTTTAAATTAGAGTAGGGTATAACAGCATATTTTATACCCTGTTTTTTTGCGTGAATTAATATAGGTAGGATTCCTTTTACCTTTTTTATACTTCCATCAAGAGAAAGTTCACCTAAGAAAATATAATTAAATCTGGTATCAAAAAGTGAGAAAATTTTTGTGGCTTCTAATATTCCGCAGGCTATTGGTAGGTCCAAAATTGCATTTGTCTTTTTAATATAAGCAGGAGCAAGGTTTATTATAATTTTTTTAATTGGAAATTCAATATTACTATTTTTTATTGCTGACAATATTCTTTCCCGAGATTCATTAACTGCTTTATCAGGCAGCCCTACAATAGTAAAACTTGGCAAACCACGAGAAATATCTACTTCAACTTCAATCAAAAACCCTTCAATTCCTATAGTTGTTCCTGTTATTATTTTTGAAATCATAATTTTTTTACCTCCTTTTTTAGATTTTTATTAAATATATACAAAAAAATTAGCTTAAAATTTTAAATTAAATATTTAATATTAAATTTTATTTTTTAAATTTAATTTTTAAATAACGATATTATGATAAAAATTTAAAAATATTATTTTTAAAATAATTTTTATTAATTTTTAAAAAATTTTTAAATTTTAATTATTTTGATGCCGATTATTATTAAAAATAAATGCTAAAAAATCTTATAAAATAATTTAAAGGAAATTAAAATGAAAAAAAATTTTGAAAAATTAGATGTTGTTCTTTATTTAATTTCTTTTATTTCCCTTTTTTTTATTTTGCTGTTGCTGACCTCAAGTAAGAGCATAAATTATGATATTGATAAAAATTTTAAAAATTATTTAGATAAAAAGCAAGAAACTCTTCGTGAAATATATTTTTCAGAAAGTTTAAGTAATACTAAAAAAATTTATAAAGAAGCTTTTTATAAAGGACAAAAGTTAGATTATAAAGAGGCAAATGAAATTGAATCTGTAAATAATTATATTAATAACTCCAATATTTCTATGAATGAAAAAAGAGAATTAATTTATATTGTTAAAAAAGGGGATACACTTTATAGAATAGCAAAAATTTATAATGTTTCAATTAAGCAATTAGCAATTGATAATAATATAAATAATATTCATTTAATTAGAATTGGTATGAAAATAAAAATCAGCCTTTTAGAGAAAAATTATGAAACAATTGGCGAATATAAAGTAAAAAAATTTGGAATTAAAAAGAAATTAAAATTTATATGGCCTTTAAAGGGCAGGATTTCATCTGAGTTTGGAGTAAGGACATACCCGACAGGGAAAATGATGGATTTTCATACAGGAATAGATATTGCGGCACCGATTGGGAAAGAGTTTGTTGCTGCTGAGGATGGGTATGTTATATTTGTAGGTGTAAAGGGTGGTTATGGTTTGTTAATAATAATTGAACATCCTAATGGATATAAAACATTTTATGGACATACTCTTATAAGTTTAGTAAAACCTGGGCAATATGTGAAGAAAGGTGATATAATAGGTAGAGTAGGAGATTCCGGGAGCACAACCGGTCCTCATTTACACTTTGAAATAAGAAAAAATGATGTAGCATATGACCCCACCAATTTTATAAATAAGAGACTATTATTTTATTAGTAAAAAATTAAATCTTCTTATTCTTCTTTGTAATTTAAAAAATTTAAATTGACTTCAAAATTTATTATATTTATTTTAATCAAAGAATGGATTTGAATTTATTAAATAATCAATTTTTTGATAAAGTATTTCAAAGTTTCAATATTGAGGAAGTGCAGAAACAATTTATAGATTATTTTAAATCAATTTTTTTTAATCAAAAAATTAAATTTATTGGTTTTTTTAAATTTTTCAAAAAAAAGAAAAAATTTATTTTAACTTTTCCTGGTGAAAGTGATTTTCAAGTTGATTGCAAAATTAAAGAACTATTAGAAAAAGCCTATGATGAGAAAGAAATTATAAATAAAGAAGATTATTTAGTTATTCCTTTAGTTTTTTTAAATAAATGTATTGGAATTATTTTAATTCAGTTTTTAGAAAATATAAAAAATATTCCCGTTGAGTTAAATTTAATTATAAAAATACTCTCCTTAATATATTACACAGTAAATATTTATAATATAGCTATTAAAGATTCACTCACAAAAGTTTATAATAAGCGTTTTTTTGAATATAAAATTGAAGAATTAAAAGAGAATGAACTGGAAAATAATTTGAGTTTTTCAATTATAATTTTTGATATTGACCATTTTAAGCATTATAATGATAAGTATGGGCATTTAACCGGGGATATGATATTAAAAGTTGTAAGTAAAAAAGTTGGAGAGATTGTTGACAAAATTTCAGATGCTTTTTTAGCAAGATATGGAGGTGAGGAGTTTATAATTTTTCTCAAGGATAAGGGAAAAGCAGAGGCTATAGAAATTGCCGAAAAAATTAGAAAAACAATTGAAAATACAAAAATAGAAACTCAGGAATATTTTTGGAGATTAACGATTTCAGTTGGAGTTGCCTCGTATCCAGAAGATGGGAAAATAGATGAAATATTAAATAAGGCTGATATTGCATTGTATGTTTCAAAAAAGAAAGGAAGAAATAGAACAACAGCCTATGAAAAAGATTTTGATCCTTATACTTCTAATTAATTTATTATCTAAAATTTATTGTGAACTTAATAAAAACGAGAGTGATTTATATATAAAAGCATATTTTAAATATTTGGAAGGGTTAAATTATGAAAATAAAAATAAGATAACAGAGGCAATGGAATTATATAAAAATTCTATTAAAATATATAAATTTTTTCCAGAGCCGTATTATAGAATAGCACTTTTATGTTATAAAAAGAATGAATTTAGGTATTCTGAACTTTATATTAACGAAGCAAAAAAATATGAAGATAAATTTAAAAATAAAAGTGATTATATTAAATATTTATGGTTGGGGGGCGAAATTTTTTATACCACTGGGAATTATGATAAAGCACTTAATTATTTAGTTGAATACACTAATTATAATAAAAATGATATTGAATTATTTTACAAAATTGGTGAAATATATTATACAAAAAATAATTTTGAAGCATCAAAGGATAATCTTGAAAAATATGTTAATATAGTAAAAAATAAGAATTTAATAAAAAGAGAAGAGATAAATTTTTTAAATTCATTAAAGATGCTTGTAAATATTTATAGCGAAACTAAAGATTACAAAAAGGAGATGGAGTATTTAAAAATAATTTATGTATATTTTCCAACAAAAGAAATTAAAGAAAAAATATCAATTTTATCTAATAATTTACGATATTATGATGAAAAATAAAATATTTTAAATTAAATAATTTTTAGTAAGCAATGATTAAAAAATGATTCCAATTCTTCTATTATTTTTTCTATAAAGATGGTCAAGAATAGATATTGGGTCTCTTACACGGGCAAGCAAAATCATAGAGGCAATTACATAGGGTTTATATCTTGCTTCAAAATAAGTTTCTATTCTATATTTTTCAAAAATTTCAGCGGATACTTCACCATTTTCGCAGTTAACACCTGATATATCTGCGGGTAGGCAGTGCATATACCACGCATTACCATTTTTAGTTAGTTTCATTTTCTTTTCATCACAGGTCCAATTTATATATTTTTTATTAATTTGTAGGCATTCTTTTTCTAACTCATTAAGAGCTTTTTGGTCATTTTTTTCGTAAAGTTCGGTTCTTTTTTTCATAACTTCAAATGGCGCCCAGCTTTTAGGGTAAACGAAATCCGCATCTTTAAAAGCCTCTTCCATACTATGAACAATTTTAAAACTGCCTTTACTTTTTTCAGCATTTTTTTTAGCAATTTCTATTGTTTCTGGCAACAAATCATAGCCTTCAGGGTAAGCAAGGACTACATCCATACCAAATCGTGTTAATAAAGTGATAAGGCCTTGTGGAACAGATAAAGGTTTTCCATAACTTGGTGAATAAGCCCAGCTTACAGCTATTTTTTTACCTGCTAAATTATCTAATTCATAATTACATTTACTTCTTATATACATAAGGTCCGATAAAGTTTGAGTTGGATGGTCAATATCACACTGGAGATTGATTATTGGTGGCCTTATATTTAAGACTCCTGTTTGAAATCCTTCATCCAATGCTTTTCCAACTTCAAGCATATAAGTATGTCCTTTTCCTATGAACATATCATCTCTGATACCTATTACTTCAGCGAGGAAAGAAATCATATTAGAAGTTTCTCTTATAGTTTCACCGTGAGCAACTTGCGTTTTACTCTCATCAAATTCAATATGAGTTAAGCCCAATAAATTTGCAGCTGAGGCAAATGAAAATCTGGTTCGTGTTGATTTATCTTTAAATTGAGAAATTGCAAGTCCTGTATCAAAAACTCTTGTAGAAATATTATTTCTAAAAAGAGTTCTTAAAATTGTAGCGCATAAAATTACAGCTTTTATATCATCATCACTTTTTTCATAATTTAAAAGAAAATCTTTTCCATAGGTATCAAAATTTAATCTACTCAATTCTTCAAGGTCGCTTAAAATGTTTCTAACGCTATTCATATATTTATCTCCTCCTATTAAAATTTTATTTATAATTTATTTAAATAAATTTTAGGGAAAAGGGCATAAAATGCTGAGGCTTTAATTAAATGTTCAACTGGAACCTGGTCATTAACAGAGTGAGCATAAATTTCATTACCTGGACCGAATCCTATAGTTGGAATTTTAAACATACCCATAGTCGCAACTCCGTTAGTTGAAAAAGTCCATTTTCCAATTAATGGTTT
>Ga0272449_1002363_pt1 | contig 17658 bp, 14 predicted proteins | sample YNPCB0241_FD_198679 | JGI IMG/M metagenome (GOLD analysis project Ga0272449, IMG submission 198679) | Hot spring sediment microbial communities from Yellowstone National Park, WY, United States - YNP-CB-024-1 | ecosystem: Environmental > Aquatic > Thermal springs > Hot (42-90C) > Sediment... | reverse complement strand
ATAATGGGACTGAGAGGACTCTGGCCGTAACGCTTAACCCCCTGAACGGGTACGGCGGGGAGCTGCGGGTAAGCATCTTGTCGGATGGGTTGGACGGGCTTTGGGCTGAAGCAGTAAGAGAGAAGGTCTACGTTAAGCCCATGTGCCCAGTCCAGGCAGAGTTCAGGGTCTCGGCATCGCCTGATTCGAGAGGCTCTGGAAAACTATTCATAGCCATAGGGGGAGAGAGAATCGAGGTGCCCGTCGTCGTCGAGCCCAAGACTAGGCATGCTGAGAAGAGGTCTGGAAGCATCCTCGAAGAACCGGTAATGCTTACAGCCATCGGAGCATCAGCCATGCTCGCCGTAACCTTCTACGTCATCTTCAGGATGTTTAAGAGTGGTAAGAAGGGTCCGAGGCCCGAGAGGGAGAAGCCTAGCGGGGAGGATCTAGCGGATTGGTGAAGCGCCTCGATGTACCTTTCCAATTTCAAGATGCTTGGAGCGTCATGCAAGAACATGCCCTTGCCACCGACCCCAGCAGTACTCGTGGGTCACTGGAAGATGTATGTCATGGGGTAAGAGACCCATACATGCGGAAAAGCTCGGAGGTTATAGAAAGTGAGGAGGGTGGTCAGAATAAGGAATGAGGAAGAAGAGATGCAGTTTAAGATAGTCTGCAGGAGGGGTTTGGGGAAGCCTAAAGCCAAGCCTACGGACCAAGACCTATTGTTTAGATTGCTTGAGCTCAGGCTGAGGAGAGAAGCTGACGGAGAGGCGTACTTCGAGCTTCTAAGAGAGTATCTGGAGAGAGCCTCGAGGGCAGGCTTAGACATGGATAGGCTTAGAGAGTACCTAGTCTGGATCAGGGTTTTAGGAGATGACGAGACATTGAGGGAGGTTGAGAGGATTGGGCTTGTGGCTGGGAGGGGTGAGTAGGGGAGAGAGGACCATGGGGTCAGGATGGTTGTAGTCGTGAAAAGATGCCTGAAGAGTTCTTCGAGAGTAGGAATGGGTAGAGCTTATGCTCGAGACTGCAGTAATCTCGGCTGCCGTGGGAGTTGCTGCGGCTGTCGAGGTTGTGCCAGAGCTCTTGAGGAAGAGGAGTGAGTAGCATGTCTGAGTTAACCGTGGACATACCGGTTGAACTTAAACTCGAGGCTACCCTAGACTACACAGTCATAAGAGTCGACCGTACGAGGATAGAGCTACCGTTAATGTCTGTTCACGTAAGTCCAGAGATAAGAGATCCGGAGGTTGAGAGAGTAGGCTTGTTACACTTCTTCATAGACTTGGGTGTGGCCGAAGACTCCCTAAAGGTGGACGTTACCTTCGAGGTAACCGTTGTAAAGAAACCCCCTCTCCCCATACCCTCGATGTTTAGGAAGCTCCTACATAGGAAAGAGACTTTCACCATCGTGAAGACAGCAATTGTGAGGACGCCTCCGGAGAAGACCGAGAAATACTGGAGGATTATGTACTTAATTCTCAGAAACCGATACGTGAAGGTCAAGGTCTACTATGGGGGGCGGGACCAGGCTGAGAGTAGCCCTCTACGAGTCCTAGACCTCCACTTACGCCGAGACTTGGAAACAAAGATTATCGAGTCTTTCCAGAGGGTCGTCCTCGAGAAGCTGCCCGTCAGGATATACTCGAACCCCGCCTACCTCAAAGCCTTGGAAAGCCGTGACCGGTTGAGGGAGCTGCCTATGAGAGTTCTTAGAGAGCTGGCTGAGTATGGTATAGTAACGTTCAACAAGGCTAGACCAGAGCTCACATATTTCGGAAGAATGTTTAGGCTCTGGGCTGAGAGGAGGGGCCGACTGTTCGCCAGAGCTTTAATAGATGCCGAGACGAGAGCATTAGAAGAGACTCTTAAACTAGAAGAGCGGGAGACCTACAGGCTTGGGGGCGAGTTTGAGCCTGAGAAATTCTATCCATGCCTTGATGAAGTTTATGCTGAGAGATTGTCCGAGGAGCTGATTAAGAATGGCGTACTTACGCCGAGTCAGTCATACATTGCGGGCAGGCTCCTCGAATACTTCTCCTCACCTCCTGAGAGGCCATTCATAGTGTACGGTGTCAGGGGTGTTGGGAAGACATTCACGGTGAGATATGTCCTAGAAGACAACTACAGATACACTTATGTTGATAAGGCAGACTGGAATGTGAAGACGATATTGAAGGGCGAGCCTATAGTGGAGGTCTTCGACGACTGGCACTACCTGTGCGAGGGTGCTATTAGAGGTCTCATAGAGATTGGAGAGTTCAGAAGATTCCTGGAGATGCTTAGGGGTTGCGTTGGCGTGAAGCATGTAGTCCTGGTGAGCGATGAGATACCCACATCATACTTCCACAAGCTTCCAGAGGATGTTGCAGGGATAGTTGAGGAGCTTGTGGGGTTAACGATAGGCTGGAAGGTAAGCCTCGAGAACGTGAACATCCTAGAGCTTGAGCCGTCATCGATAGCCGAGTACCTCAAACACATGGAGGGGCCGGACAAGTCCAAGGAGCTGATAGAGTATCTATGCAGGGGGAGGCTTAGAAGGCTGGCAAAGATACTCAAGCAGTTCGATGGCAAGATACCAACGCCTCAGGAGCTCATAGAATGGGTTGGAGCAAAGCTCGGCATTGATAGAGAGCAGACTGAGCTGCTGGTAGCGAAGCTTACCGGAGATGAGAGAAAGCTTCAAGAAATCTTCAACGAAAAGTTTAGGGAGGGTATTATATGTCTAGAGAGGCTTAAAATCGTTAGGGCCAGTAGGAAGCCGGGGAGAGAGGCGAGGGCTAAGAAGCGGCTCAGTAAGACGGAGATCGAAGAAGAAATGAGGAAGGTGAGGTTGAGGGTTGAGACTGCTTACAGAAATGCGATGGCCATGATAGAGTCGAACCTCCCTAGACTCTTCGATGAAGATAGGGGCTGAAGATAGTAGTCCAGCAGGCGTAGAGGGGGAATGTTGAGTAAGCTATAGAGAAAATGCTTGGGGGATGACCGTAAAATGCCCAAAATGTAAGGAAGCCAATATCATATGAAATGTTAAAAGTGTGATACGGAGAATGCCTGCATCGTAATTATGTTGTTGTTAATGATCTGGAGAGTTTTTAGGCATAATCATATAATTCTTGAGCGTAGATGTGGTGAACGTTTATGTATTGATGTTAAATCTATTCGTCTATCTTTAGAGTTTGAATAGGTTTTGTATTCTTCTCTAGAGTTCTGGTTCTTTCAATTTGATGGATTTTCCAGTTTATAATATAGAAAGGAACCCAACCGTTCTATCTTTTTAATAGACGTATACCCAGCTAAACATAGTTGGAATAATCTTCTTTCACTCTCCCTTCAACGTCTAAAATTCTAAGACGTAAGCCTTCGTTCTCAGCCTTTATAGAAAGGCTCAACGCAGCCCCCGTCTCATCTGTTCCAGTAACTCGGTAAAATGCGGGGTGGAAGCCGAAGTAGGGGTTTATAGGCAGTAGGAATGGAGGGTTTTCTCCTTCAATGTCTTTGATGTAAACCTCGTCATTAATTTCTTGCTTATGATTAGCTCCAAGTAGTGGAGAGCGGCAGAAGGTGCGGAATATTTCCTCAATCTTATCCTTCCACAGTTCAAGCATAGAATGTAAGCCATTAAGAGATAGCTGGTTGGTTTAAACATAGCTTTAACTAAGGCACGAGTTTCCATAAAATCCATTTTCTATGACCTAAGGAGTCAATGTTTAATAGTAGTGTGTTCAGATTATAGTAGTGGAAAAATGTCTAGTGCTGTTAAGGATTTTGAGTGGCTTAACTCTCATTATTCTGAGTTGCAGAGGAATTATCCCAATGTGTACGTTGCCGTGAAGGATGGTAGAGTCGTAGCTTATGGTAGAGAGTTCGGGAAGGTTTACGACGAGGCTAGGAAGAGAGTTGGCGAGGAGTTTATGATAGATTACATCCTTTCTGGTGAGCCTTTTGTCCTTAAAGTTGAGCTACAGGATAACGGAAACAAGCTTTAGAAGAGAGATAGCAGATTCGGTTAAGAAGGTTTATGGCCTAGATATAGGAAAGGGAAAGTAGGCTACTTAGTATCTCTTCCTCTCTTCTCTTCATAAGGTCTATGGCTTTAGGCAAACTCAACAACCTTCTGTACAGCTTCGTTTACCAATTCTCTAATATCTGCCTGCTTTATCTCAACGGCTCTAAGCTTGAAGGCTTCTCTACCAAAATGCTCGTTGAACAATCTGCATCCATATTTTATCAAAGTCCACACTCTCACATTCGTTTTAGATATCCTCCTCCATCTCCCTAAATTTCTCAACTTATTGAAATCAACTTCTTCTCTTCTATAGTATAAGGTTGCGAAGGCATCTATGAAAGACCATTCGGCTAAGCAATTGACTATGCAGGATTCTAAAGTTTCGATGAATAAGCCGTCAACTTCCTCATACTCATAAGGGATTTTCTTATGATACTCGACTTCAAAGTCCCAGCCCATGCTCTTAGCGAAGGCTTCTAAACCCTTTTTATATGATGAATTGTTAACAGCTAAGCGGAAAACATCTCGATGAATAAGATCATAGTTCCATATGCTTGCAGCCGTCTGCTTGATTATCACTTTAAAGCCTCTATCTTTTGCTAAGAAATCCCAAGCATCCCTGTAGCTTGTTGGTATCCAGTACCAACTCCAAGTTATGCGCCTTATTCTATTATCCTTAGTCAACCTGTGCAAGTACTCCTTAGCCCTAGGATGGATTTTTCGTATAGAGCTTAAGCTAAACAAGCTTCCAGACCATTCTTCCACCAATCTAGCCTCAAAGTCATCTAAATACATCAAGTCACCTTTAATATAATTTTGGCACGCACTAATTTAAAAGCTTCTGCAAGGCCTTAGAGTATACACTTCAACGTTAGGCGGATGTTTGCCTTTATGCCTCTACTCCTTGCGCCCTGCCAGGGTGGTTTCGCAATAGGTTCATACTCTACCACCCCTCGCTCTCCAAATTTCGGTTTTCTTGATGATATATTTACCTGTGCAAACACAAGGGCTTACACTAGTGAAAATTTATAAGCCTAGCCCCTTAAATTAAGAATGGCGAAGATTAGTGACAGGTGAGAGCGAAGATTTAACGAGCAGGATAATTAAATTGCTGGAGAACGACCCTGGGCAGGCTGTTAAAGATCTTGCTAAAAAGTTAGGCGTAAATAGAATTTTTCTTGCTGGTTATCTTAAAGCTTTAGAAAATCAAGGTTATGTTAAGTCAAAAAGGATAGGACCTGCTAAAGTTTACTTTAGTAATAAAGGTGTTACACATGTTAAATGAAGCTGATACTAGGGCGAAACTAATTGATCCTAAGCTTTTAAATAGTGGTTGGACAGAAAAAATGATAGTTAGAGATAAGCCCATAACCAAAGGTACGATTATAAACGATAGCGGTGATCGCCTTCCAGTCAGGAAGCCAGATTACATTTTATATTATCCAGACAAGGAAGGAATTCCGCTTGCTGTTATAGAAGCTGAAGCTGAGGATAAATCCCATCTTGCTGGGATACAACAAGCTAAAGAATATATGGAAAGACTAGGAGTGAAGTTTGCATATTCAACGAATGGACATAAAATCGAGGAATATGACGATTTTCGAAAGCAACAAGTTACATTAGAGAATTTCCCCTCTCCTAGCGAATTATGGAGGCGATATGTGGAGGGAAAAGAGCTCAAGGGACTCGTGGAAACAGAAAGTCCCTTACTTTATCCATATTATCCTTTTCCAGATAAGCCTATAAGATATTATCAAGAAGTTGCCATAAGAAGCGCTATTGAAGCTATCTTAAAAGGTAGAAAGAGACTTTTGCTTACAATGGCCACGGGTAGTGGTAAGACCTATGTTGCATTTCAGATAGCTTGGAAGCTTTATAAAACAAAAAGGATAAGAAGGATACTTTATCTAGTCGATAGAATTTTTCTGAGAAGACAAGCTCATGACATGTTCTTTCCCTTTGGTGCTGCAAGGGAAGAGCTAGCAGGTACCGAAAGCATACCAAAGCATAAAGATATATACTTCGCTACCTATCAAACCCTTTACACTGAAAAAGATGGGAAAAAGGTTTACGAGTTGTTTGATCCGAACTTCTTTGACATGGTGATAATCGATGAATGTCATAGGTCCGGATGGAAGAGATGGCATGATATCCTAAAATATTTCTCTAATGCCATTCATTTAGGTTTAACAGCCACTCCAAAGAGGGATGACAACGTAGATACTTATGCATATTTCGGGGAGCCTATTTATGATTACCCTATGCGTCAAGGAATTGAGGATGGTTTTCTAGCGCCATGTGAGATCATAAGGGTATTTACTAACATAGATAAGGCCGGTGTTCTAAACATAATTGAAGTAAAAAGTCAAGGTGCAAAAATAGAAGTTCCCAAAGGTGTTGAACTTAAAGATTATTATACCGTAGAAGAATTTGAACGTGAAATAACGCTTCCAGATAGAACAAAGAAGATATGTGAGCATCTAGCAAGAATTCTAGAGAGTACAGGTCCAAAAGGAAAAACTGCCATTTTCTGCGTTTCTCAATCACATGCTGCAGAAGTAGCTAAGGAGCTGAACAATCATTTTGGACCAATATTCGGAATAAGCAATTATGCTGTTAGGGTTGTAACCGACGAGCCTTATGCTCATGAGGTGTTAAAAGAGTTTAAGGATTCTGAAAAAGATTTTCCAGTTATAACAACAACTGTTGATCTTCTTAGCACTGGGGTCGATATACCTCCAGTTAGAAACATAGTTTTCTTGAAACATATAGATTCAAAGGTAGTTTTTCACCAAATAATAGGAAGAGGAGCAAGAATAGATGAGATATCCAGAAAGTTTACGTTCAGGATAATCGATTATACAAATGCTACAAGGCTATTTGATGAGTGGGATCTGCCCCCTCCCTCACGACCTGAAGGGCCATCAGATTGGTATTTAAGCTGCAAAATTATTGACTCTGAAACAGGAAGGGGCATACCTAAGGCATCTGTTGTAGCTCTCCTAGCTCCAAGTAAACCAGTAACGTTAAGGACAGATGAGCAAGGCTCAATTGTTCTTAAAGATGTACCAAGAGGAAGCATTAAAGTTGATGTAAGTGCAAGCGGATATAAGAAAAAGGAAACGACAATACCCACTTTTCCTGCACCAAATCAATGTGTTGCCATAAGCTTAGAAAAGGAAGTTAGGGAAAGGAAAGAATTGATTAAAGCTGAAAACGTTGAAGTCTACATAGCTGAAGAAGGACTCGTTAAAGTAAATGCTCTTGGAAACGAGCTACTTGAGGCAGAATATGTAGAATATTGTAAAAATGGATTAATTAAAAGAATTGCTTCTTTAAATCAACTTAAAGAGATTTGGAAAGATAAAGTTAAGAGAGCTAAGTTTAAGGAAGATTTACAAAAAATTGGTGTAAACTTAAGCATACTGTCGAAAATTCTTAAAAATCCTGACGCTGATGAATTTGATTTAATTGCGCATATCATCTTTAATGCTCCAATCATAACAAGGGACGAAAGAGCGAGAGCGCTATTAGATTTACGGAAAGAGTTTATCGAAAAATACGGAAGTAATGCAAGAGAAGTTATTTTCGAGTTGGTTGATAGGTATAGGATTGCTGGAATAGATGAAATTACCGATCCAAGAGTATTTAGAACACCTCCATTCGACAAAATGGGAGCTTTGAAGGGTATTATTCAAATCTTCGGCGGACTAGATGCACTCAAAGAGGCAATCCACGAGCTCGAAATGGGATTATACCCAGAGTTTGGAGGGATTAAATAATGGAGAGAAGAGAGCTTGCAAAAAAGATCGAGCAGATTTGCGAAATAATGAGGAGAGATGGATTAACCATTCTAGGCTATATGGAACAATTGTCGTGGCTAATTTTTCTTAAAATCTTTGAAGATTTAGAAAAGGAGTATAAGCTTGAGGCTGAGTTTGAGGGAAAAGAATACGAACCTATTATAGATCCTAAGTTTAGTTGGTCAAACTGGGCTAAAAGGGATATGAGGGCTGAGGATCTTAAGAATTTTATAGAAGGAGAGCTGTTACCTTATCTAAAAAATCTTCATGGATCAAGAGAAAGGAACCTAATAGCAACTGTTTTCGCAGAAATCAGGCAACAGATGAGAGACCCCTTCAATTTAAAAGAGGTTGTAACCATGCTTAATGATATAGATTTTACCAATCCTGAGGATTCTCATACACTTTCTCAGCTTTATGAAGAGCTTTTGATGATGATGGGCAGAGAGGGGGGAGCAGCAGGAGAGTATTATACACCAAGACCCTTAGTAAGGCTTATGGTTAAAATAGTAAACCCGAAGATAGGTGAAACTGTTTTTGATCCACTTTGTGGTTCATGTGGATTCTTAGTCGAATCCTTTAAACACATGAAGGAGCAAAGAAAATTAACAACAGAAGAATACAAAATGCTATTGGAAAAGACATTTTATGGTCAAGAGTTAAAGGCAATACCATATCTCATAGGAACTATGAATTGCATTCTTCACGGCTTATTATTACCAAACATAGTCAGAAAAGATACATTTGAAGAAAATGTAGTTACTACCCCAAGTCAAAGGTTTGATGTAATTCTTACTAATCCACCATTTGGAGGGAAAGTAGCTGAACATTTAAGGGATAATTTGCCGGTGCCAACAAGCTCAACTGAGTTGGCAGCATTAGAATATTGCATGAGAAAACTTAAGAAAGGTGGAAGGTGTGGAATAGTTTTGCCAGAAGGCGTTTTGTTTAGAAGAGGAGCTTATAAAAGGGTGAAGATGGAGTTGTTAAAAGAATTTAATGTCCATACGATAATAAGCTTACCTCCTGGCACCTTCACCCATATAGCTCCTAAAGGAGGAACAGGTCCTAAAGCAAATCTAGTATTCTTTGATAGAACAGGTCCTACAAGGGAGATATGGTATTATGAGCTCATTCCGCCAAATAGAGAAAATTATACTAAAGCAAATCCTGTAAAGGATGAACATTTGATCGATTGCTATGAAAAATGGAAAAATAGGGAAGTTTCGGAAAATTCATGGATAGTTTCCATTGAAGAAATTAGGGAAAGAGATTATGACTTAACTGCAAGAAATCCAAATAAGAAACAAGAGTCAATATACATGGAGCCAGAAGAACTTGTTGAAAGTATTCTTGAGAAAGAAAGACAAATTTTAGAGATTTTGGAAGAATTCCGCAACATTCTTGGTGGTGAAGAGTGAAAGATATTACAACGCTTGATGATTTTATAAAGATAGAAGTAGCGAAGAAAGCTCTAAAAGAAGTTGAAGTTCAAGGGCCCTATGATCTACCTAAAGGATGGAAATGGGTGAAATTAAAAGAAATATTAAAGGAAGACCGTCAGTCAATAGATCCACAAGAGTACCTAGAGGAAGAGTTCTTTTTAGTTACTATGGATTGTATCGAAAGTAATAGTGGCAAACTTTTGAAAAAAGTCAAGTGTTTAGGTAAGGAAATCAAAAGTATGAAATATAAGTTCAATACAAAGCATATTCTTTACGGTAAACTTAGACCATACTTAAACAAAGTATATGTTCCAGAAGAAGAGGGTATCTGTACCACTGAATTTATTCCTTTCATTGTAATAAAGGCGCTTAGGGAGTATGTTGCATATTATCTAAAAAGAAAAGAAGCCGTGAATTTTGCTATGAGTCATACAACTGGGACAAGGCAGCCACGGGTTATAATTAACGCATTTTTAGAGTATCCTATTCCTCTTCCGCCTCTCGAAGAACAAAAAAGAATAGTTTCACGCTTAGACCAACTTGTTAGTAGAGCTGAAGAGGCTAAGAGGCTTAGAAAGTTAGCTAGAGAAGAAGCTGAAAAGATTATGCAAGCTGCTTTAAACAAAGTTTTCAGTAAAGCTGAAGAGAAAGGATGGAAATGGGCAGAATTAGGAGATATCTCTAAAATTTCTGCTGGAGGAACCCCTTCGAGATCAATTAAAGAATACTGGAATGGCAACATTCCTTGGGTTAAAATTTCAGATATACCCGAAGATGGATTAGTTCTAGATACTGAGGAAAAAATAACAGAGGAAGGACTTAAGAACTCTAGTGCTAAGATTTTTCAAAAAGGAACAATTCTTTTTTCCATTTTTGCCACAATAGCTAAAGTAGGCATGCTAGGAATTGACGCCGCTACCAATCAAGCAATAGTAGGCATCCAGATCAAAGACCCGCACATTATTGATCCAAAATACTTATTTTATTGTTTAAAGAACTTTGGGCTTTCTTTATCGAGTATAGGAAGAGGTATGGCCCAGAAGAATATAAACCAAACAATTCTAAAAAAGGTCAAAATTCCCATTCCTACCGTTGAAGAGCAAAAAAGAATAGTTTCATATTTAGAGAAGTTGAAAGAAACTATAAAGTCTCTTAGGGAGCTTCAGCAAAAAACAGAAGAAGAGCTTGAAAAACTTATTCCTTCAGTTCTTGATAAGGCATTTAGAGGAGGGTTATAGTTGACGTTATGTATGGTAACATACCCCTCTTTGAAAAATTAGAGTCATGTTGTGGAAGGATATGAAGAAAAGAATATTTCGCAAATTACGAAAACCTACCAGAACTTTAGTTGTGAGTTGTATCTTACCATATCTTAAGTTTTCATGTGACATCTTATCTAAATCCCAGCTTGATAATGGTAGTTGGTCCAATGATATTCTAGCTACTTCATTGGCAATGCAGGCGCTAGCATCTTTTTTGAATACCGTTGGAAAAGATTCTTCACTTAGAAATGAAATTAGGCTTGGAGCAGAATTTCTTCAAAATTCCATAAATTCAATGTCAGACAAAATACTTCAGACTGAAAATTTGTATAGTCATTTAGATAAAATCGCTATAGATTTTGGAAGTGCGGTCTACACGCTTTGGCTTACAAAATCTTTAAGAGACGACGATTTCCTACAAAAAATGCGTAATGCTTTCTTAAAGATTGAAGAAAATGTCACAAAATTTATCAGGGCTCTTAATAACGTAGAAGTCACCTGCAGTGTTTTGAACTGCCATTTGATTCCTACATTTCCGCCTCCTCCAGAACCTATTTTAAACTTTGCCATTGGTCAACTTTTTTCTGCAGATACCTCGCCAAAAGATACTTTCTTACTAATAACTACGTTAAAAAATTTGGAGAAAAAGTTTTCTTCGCTTATAAACGAAAAATGGAATTTTCACGTAAGTCGAAGAACAGACAAATGGAAAGATATACCCTTAAGTGAAGGTCTTGAAAAGCTCATGATTGATAAAACTGAAGAAATGCTTAATGATGAAAAAGCTGACATTGCCACCATGTCCTATTGTTTAATCGGTATTAATCGGTTGAATATAGAAGCTTCCGATATTCAAAAAAGAACAATAGAGAAATTGTTAAGTTTATTTAGCAAAATTAATGTGTGGAGAGGCGAACTTTCCATACCAGATCTTAGCCTTTTTATTTGTGCCATTTCTGAGTCCCCCATTTCCAATATCGCATTTTTTCCCAATAAGGAAAGTGGTTATGTAATTAATGCAGTAAAATGGTTTGAGAGAATGAAGTCTGAGAAAATAAAAATGCTGAAGTCATCCCAATATAGTCTGCTTATTGTATTTATGTTTGTTTTAATCCTTTTGACCGCTCTTTTGAGTTATGTGGCATTTTCTGATTTTAGAGTTACGTTAGCAATACTCTCTATATTATTAAGTGCATTCTATTTTTTGGTGAGTTGGCTGTCCCGGAAAGCTGACAAGGATTAAACAAACCATAAAGTCTGCCACAACCACGAGTTTTCTTTTGGTATTATTTCAAATGAGGATAGACGTGCTATATTTTGGGCAAATTCTAAGGTTGCAGGTAGTCTAACTGAACCTGTTATAACTGTTTGCCAATGTAAGTTTGTGAGCGAATAAACATGATTACAGACTTCTTCTAGTGAAGTAAATGGACATTTTTCCTCTCCGAGATTCTGTGCTATCACCGTTATTGGATATGTGAGAGCACCTCTATCAGTAAGGCTTGTAGTTCCTGCTGTATAAAGTATAGCAACTTTATCGTCTAGCCTAATGGCAGTTCCTCTCAAAGCATTCCAGTACACTGCAAGCTTATTAAAAACTAAAGTTGATGGTTTATCAATGATAGGAATGAGAGCATATTTTATTTTCATCTTTTCCGACTCATGCCACTTATCAATAGCTGAAGCAACTCCTTGGATTTCCTGAGGATGAAAAACAGATAATCTATGAATAGCTATATTAATTGTTTCTTTTTCTGCGAAAATTTCTTTAACTCTAACATCACTAACCGCTTTTTTTAAAGCTTCTATCATAATGTTTTCCATAACTTCTTTTGGCACAACCATGCCTGCAACTTCTTTTTCAATTTGCGCTTTAAATGGGGGAGAGGAGACAACACCTACCAGTCTACCAAAACGGTCTAAAATTGTGAGATAGCCTATGATGAACCCCTTCTTGGCTCGGGATGGAGTAAAACGTATCCCAATACTCAAGTCAATAATTTGACTAACTTTTGATAAGTCTTGACGGATAACCCATGCAAGACCACCTACTTTTCCGTAAATATTCAATGCGAAATTCCAGAGCGAATAGCCGAATGGACGGTCTTTACGCCAAACGTTGTAAAGTATTCCAGCTCCACCTGTTTCATACTCGTAATAGGATGCATATTGACATGGTAAATCTAGATTTGTAAATTGAAGCTTTGATTCTAAATACTGTTCGCGATTTTTTATAATAGACCTATGGCTTGTACCACTCACAATAACAATCGGACGATTTCCTCTCTCGAATACTTGAGTAAAATCATTTTTTCTTGATTCCAACTCTTTCTGTAAATTTCCAGGGACGTATGCAATAAACTCATTAGCCTCGGGTATGAAAACTTCTTTTAATTTGAATTCACTTTCGAACCCTTCAAAAGATATATCATGCGCCCCTCTTTTTTCAAAATAACCATCTCTTAACATGGAAATTAAATCGTTTAAAGTTCTGTATACTATACCCTCATTTTTTGGATAAAAAACAAAAAATTCTATGCCTCTAAATTTTCTCGATAGATGTTTGTCAGAAGTGTTGGTATCATATGGTCCATATTTTCTTATTCCTTTAATCGGGTCGATGAACTCTTGAGCTGGTTGTTTGTCGTTAAAAATAAGAGGAGTTTCTAGAGTTGGGATCTGCTCGAGTTTTTCTCTTCGTATGGTTATTATGAAGATTGGCGATTGGCGTTCATCCTTCATAACCATTCTTCCAACCCCGTTTGTTTTATTTTTTCTTTTCTCCCACTAATTTCGCAATAAAGACTGTTAAACTTCAAAGTCTTGTTGGATAAGTGTAGTTCAAGGGGAAATATATTTTTAATCATTAACTCCAATCTCTCGCAATAAACCTTTGAAGAACACCGAGAAGCTAGTAAGATGTTCTTTTGCCTTTCGAAACGATCTTCAACAAGTCTGTTAAGTGAGTCGTAACATTCATACACTATCTCTGGGCATAAACATACATTATCGTGGTCCATGCGTAGAATCTTATCAAACGATACCCCCAAAATAACGTACGTATAAACTCCACTATAGACTATTCGTCTTTTATCATAAACTTCTCTTTTATGTATGACAAAATCTTTTTGATCTTTCAATTTCACCCATAATGCGTATCGGATAGCGTCCCTTAATAACACAATACCTACCGGATACCACAGTTCATCAGAAGTGAAATTATTAATTTCTTGAACCTCTTCTTCCCCCCACCTTAAGAAATTTTCAGAGATAATCTCTCTCAAATTTAATTCACCAACCTTACGTCCATTAACCGGCATTGCCCATAAATATTCTTCATAAAAGGAGTGAGCAACACCTTTATCCAACAGACGAGCTCGTAATGTTCTTCCCTGCGGGTCTGGCTTAACGTCTTGTCTTCTTATTTTTACTTTCCAAGTTTGTATAGAATTAAGTGTATCACCTTCATTTGGAGCCATAATTAAGAACAGTTTGTCGGCATTCATTTAATCCGCCCACTCCAAAAACATCTCAAATTCAGAATATATTTATTTTTTATACTATTATCCTAACTTTACTATTCTTCGACTGTATAAGCAGAGAGGTGCATAAAGAAGGTGACGCAGAATCATTTGCGGAGCCTAATAAACTGTAGCTCCCAGTTTAAATACTTCAACGATTTATTCTACATCACTATAAAGAATTTTGAAAACAATTTAGAAAACATGCATAATCTACTCGCAATTTCTACGCTAAAAAGAGAAGGAACTTTTTCTACTCTATTTTCAAAACTCCCTTGATTAAAATGAAGTATTGTGAATACTCTGGCTGCAACAAGAAGGCTGAAGGAATTTTGAGTTTCGGCGGAATCAAGAACTACTACTGCTTAGAGCACTTGAAGAAGGTTAAGAGAGAGCTTGCCGAAATCTAGTGGTTTTGATGAACATTCCAGCCTTAGATGCAATTTCAGAATTTCTCTACCAAATAGCTTCAAACCCAACAGTTATGACAGTTTTGCTCACTCTCATAATCGCGATAACTCTTTGTGAATTGTTCAAAAGGATCTTTAAAAGCAGAGTCCTAGGCCTGTTAGTTACAACCACAGCTTTAACTTGGATAGATAAGCAAGTTGTTAAAGGAAAACGATACTCAATATCCTAGTTTCAATGATATCTTCGTTTGCATTTTTCATAGCTGTCTTTATGGTAGCCTTAACGCTATTAGCCAACAAAGTTAATACTTCAAGGTTAATGGTGGTTAAGCGCTGAGTGTTTTTAAACTTGGAGATCAGGAGCGTTAGGCAACTAAGAATAAAATTGTAAAGTTAGAAAAATGAAAACTGAAGGGTAGCTTGCTGAAATTATTTCCTTCCTAAGAGGGAAACAATGCGAAAATTAAACTAGGCCTGTCATCTGGTAATATTGTTTATGTACAATATTGGATGAATGTTTTCTCCAATCTGTTATCCGGAGATTATTAAGAATTATAAGAAAACTTAATAAAAGTTCTGGTAAGAATTAGGATAGTGTCCAAATAAGGCTTTAAATACCCTCTAGGGGCGGCTATTTCTACTCGCAAGGCTACTATGGGAGGCCTCCATCTATATAAACCCGTTATTTGGACACTATCCGCAGGAAGATGTAAAAATATATTAAGCCCCACCGTTCCTAGCATATTTGAGAATGAAGCGACCCGTTATTCATACAAATTATGAAATACCCCGAAGATATAGAGGGGTGTGTCTTCGGGGACAGCAATCTCAAGGTAGATCGTATGAAGGAAGCTTCAATAGACGGGTCGCAGACGAGCCCCTCCATGAGGAGAGCCTCTTAAATGCCTTCCTCCGAATTCATGAAGGCGTTAAGAGACTCTCCTCATGTCTTTTTTCGAAGATAAGATTATCTAGACCAGTTACTCCTATCTTAGGTGCCTACTATAGTCAGGGATGATGCTCAGATAGATATTTCATCAACACTAATCCTGATAATTTATATAGTAATTTATAGTATCGTATGGAAAGTTTTAAAGAATGGGTTAATGTTTCATGAGATTTCGAAACGCTACGGATCTTTAGTATCGCTCGCTGAGCCACCCTCTTTTAACTATTGTATTTTCGACTATATTCATAATGCATATCTAATAACTGGATATAGACGTTTTCCGCCATCTCTTTAGTCTACCAAAACTAGACTCGTTGACCATACTGCCTAAACAGTTGGATAAACTTGGAAAGATTCTAATCCTTCCAGCAGTAACTGTATTTTGAGGGCCGGAGATTGGGAGAACAGGACAATGAACTGGTTGTTTTCCAAGCCTTGATAGGTAGCATTTATGATATTCTTTCTAATGAAGCGATGAATTATTTAGGAAAGCAAATTTATGAAGTCTCAAGACCTCTCTTAATATATGGTGATATCTTAAGAATTCTCGCAGATGAATTTAAAGAGCTGACTGGAATAGTTGATAGGCTTGGCTTAGCCCTCCTTCTTTTTCTTAGTGGTTTAGGTGTAGAAGGTATTGCTAGCTTACGCTGGTGCATAGAGTATATGATCGGTAAAGGTAAATTTGAAGGTAAATATTCTGGCTGTTTAAGAATAGATAAAAGCCACTTAATATATAGACGTGACGAGATTTACAAGAAACTGTCTGAAATAATGCATGCCAAAAGAGAAGTTCGTGAAAGAGGTGAGTTATTAGACTATTGGATAAGCACCAGCGATATCATCGTAGGAGCTACCATATCATGTTTCTCAGAGGGAATGCAGAGTAAATTAATAGAGTACTTAAGAGAGAAGGCATGGAGATACGATCTGAAGACTACTAGAAGGATTCTGAGCTATCTTTAGGATTAAAAGGATCAAAGAAAACCTATCAGCTTTTTTAGAAGTATAAATGGATGCATGTCGGCAGTTACTGCACTGAGAGTTCCCTGTTAACTGAGATTTGCATATGAGCGTGTAGAAAGAAGAAGGAGAGAGACGGAAAAACCAACAATTTGAAGGAGCAGAAGAAATTCGATTAGAAAAATACTAGATTTATAATCAGTAAAACTATTGTGGAAATTGGGATCTTCATATTATTTAGCGTTCATCTACATGATTCAACCTTGTTCTAAGTTTATGATGTTATTTAGCTAAAACATATTTGAAATTTCTCATTTTAATCCACTCATAGATTAATAGTATTAAGAGGGACTTAGCCTTCTCATAGAATTAGCTTACATAAGTATCCTTAAAAGCTTATTACCCTCTTAACTAATGATGATAATGATGAGTGAAGAGAAAATTAATTGGGAAGAATCGATTGAAAGAATATTAAAAACTGTTGAGGCGAAACCTGAACAATTCAGAAAGAAGAAAGCATTTTCTTCAGTTCATTCCATAGTTTTAGAAGAAATAAGAAATGAATGGAATAAATATCATCCTACGTTTGAAGAGAAAACCCAGTTAATAGATTTTGTCGGTAGAACGTTTCCTAGGCATGGAAGGATAGAGTTAGCTGTAGAAATTGATACATGGCATAAAAGAGCGGATAGTTGGGTGAAGTTACTTGATATTAATGCCTCAAATAAGTTCTGGATATATTTATGTAGAGATAAAGAGAGGTCTGAGGAATTTTTTAATGAAGCAGTTAAGGGATTTAGAGAATTGGCAAAATTAAGAAGAGAAGACAAGACTAACAATGTAACTATATTTATGAAAGTTGCTGGCGGAGATGTGAAAAAGACATATCTATTTGAATAGAAAAATGATGGGAGAACTGGTCTATAAATGGTAGGAGATTCGTGGAAGTTAGCCTATCTGAACTTCAGAGATTACTGCTACAAATGCTTGAACAAAACCCGCGACATAGACCCCCGCTCGAAATAGTATATCAAAAGCTGATAACGCTTCTTGAAAGAATAGACGCTGGCATACATAAACAATTAAAACTACTGCTTGAATGGTATGATGCTTTAGCTAAATACTACATAGAAACTAGAAGTTACATTGACGACCAGTTAAAGCTCTTAGAGATACGTTCTCAAAAAATAGTAGAAGATGTACTAGATGCATTAAGGTGTCAAAGAGAGAATGTGAAAAATCCTGTAAACCCCTCTGAAGCAGTTCTTCTTTGTAGATTAGACAATGCTATTGGTAAAGCATTACTAATGA
>Ga0272449_1002362_pt1 | contig 17659 bp, 18 predicted proteins | sample YNPCB0241_FD_198679 | JGI IMG/M metagenome (GOLD analysis project Ga0272449, IMG submission 198679) | Hot spring sediment microbial communities from Yellowstone National Park, WY, United States - YNP-CB-024-1 | ecosystem: Environmental > Aquatic > Thermal springs > Hot (42-90C) > Sediment... | reverse complement strand
CCGCCAGCATCGTGCGCCCCGCGTCCAGCAGCAGCACCACATTCTGGCTGCGCTCGGTCTGGTAGTCGCGCACGATGGGCTTGCCGCGTCGCGCGGTCGCCTTCCAGTCGATGCGTCGGAACTCGTCGTCGGGGGTGTATTCGCGCAGCGATTCGAACTCCGCGCCCTGCCCGCGCAGGCGCAGTTGGCGAAAGCCCATCATCTGCAGTCGCCCGCGATGGCGCAGCAGGTCGTACTCGCGCAGTTGCAGCAGGTTGGGGTAGACGGGCACGCTTTCGCGGGCGGGCAGGCGGTAGTCGCGCGTTGTCAGGCGCAGTCGCCCCTCCACGCGCAGAAACACATCCTCAAAGCGCGCCTCGCCCCGATAGCGCGGCATCAGGTGATAGACCACCTGCGCGGGCTGATTGGGAGTCAGCAGCAGGGTGAACTCGCGGCGGTCGTAGTCGCAGTCGGGGGGCGGCTCGTCGCGCAGGCGGGCGTGGTGCGGCGCGGTCAGGTCATGGGTCAGCGTCAGTTCGATGCGGTTCTCCGCGCCCAGCGACAGCACGCGCTCGTGGCGACGCTGGATGCGGAACGTCGTCGCGCGGGGCAAGCTTAGCGCGTCCACCGCGATCGCCACTACCGCCAGCAGGTCAATCAGCAGCGTCAGTCCCAACAGGTCGGAGCGGGCGGCGCCCAGTAGGGCAACCAGCCCGCCCGCGCTCAGCACCGCCCATGCGCGATAGGTTAGCGTCATCCAAGCGGCTTAGAGGCGAATATACTTATAGCACTTGCTGAGGTTATCCTCGGTCGCGATACCCTCCAGATACGGTCGGCAGGCGTTGAACGGATCGTTCGGCGTAGTGCCCTGGTAGCGAGCGTAGGGTGTGCCCGTCACGCACCAGACATCCGCGCCTGGGCGTAGCACAAATGGGTCGTTGCCCGCGCGTCCGGGGTAGGTGTATTGTACGCCCGCGCCCGCTTGTCCGAGTTTGCGCGCCTTGATGGCTTTCGCGTGCCCGTCCACGAAGTTCGCCTGCACGAACTCGTTGTGGCGCGCCCGCACGGGCACTATCAGGAAAATGCTGCTGCTGTCGGGCTTGCGTCGCAGCACGCTCCCCGTGCCGCCTAGCGCCAGATCCGCCTCGAAGTTTATCGTGGTCTCTGCGGGGAATTCCACCTCCGCGATGGAGACCGTGCCCCTGCTCACGGCTGGTGGGTTCTGGTCAATCGGGGTGCGCCCCGGCGGAAGGAGGTCGTAGTTATACATGTAGCTAATCGTCTCAGGCAGGTTACAGGTCGGCATGTTCAGCACCGAGCGGAAGCCCCCGTTCAAATAGAGCGCGTTCGGCTCGCTGGGGCACTTGGTGATGTCCAGGTTCTTGATGTACGGGTCTACCGCGTCGAACAGGGTGAACGCGCACTGTTGCCCGTTGCGGTTGAGCGCAGGCGCGTAGACCGCCATCGGGAACTTCTCGTCGTAGTCCTGGATGTAGGAGATGGTTCCTGTCGCCATCTGCTTCAGGTTGTTCATACACTGGGTCTGACGCGCCTTCTCACGCGCTTGCGCGAACACAGGGAACAGAATCGCCGCTAAGATGGCGATAATCGCGATGACGACCAACAGCTCAATCAGCGTAAAGCCTCTTCGCATAAGGTCTCCTCCTCGAAAGGGTTCTGTTATAGACTCTGGAACCTAAGACGGTGTTCCAGAAATTGTGCGAGCGGCGCATCAACGCACCGAGCGGTAGCATGCACCCTGCTCATCTTGGTCGGCGATGCCCTCCAGATAGGGTCGGCAGCTGTTGAACGGGTTATTCGCGGGCAGCCCGCAATAGCGCGTGTACGGACCACTGCCCACGCACCACAGCTCGTTGCGTGGGGTGAACACGGGGTTCGATGCCAGCCCCGGATAGAGATAGTAGCAGTCCGTGCCCGCATATTTGCGCCCCTTGACCGCTTTGGCGTGCCCATCCGCGAAGTTCGCCTGCACGAACTCGTTGTGGCGCGGGCGGATGGGGATGGGGAACGAGATGCTGCTGTCGTTCGGCTGACGGCGCATCAAGGTGCAGCTGCCCGAAAGCGCAATATCGGCGTCGAAAATCATCGTCGTCTCGGCGACCAGCGGCACCTCCGCCAGCGCGACCGTGCCCCGACTAATCGAGCCTGAACCGAGCGGTGTGCGCCCCGCACGAATGATGTCATAGTTATACATGTAGCTGATGGTCTCAGGCAGCGTGCAGGACGGGTAGCCCATCAGCGTTTGGAACGCGGCGTTCATGTAGAGCGCCTTGGGGTCGCTGGGACAGCGCGTGATTTCCACATTCTTCATGTACGGCTGGATGGCGTCGAACACGGTCATTACGCAGTTGCCGCCGCCAGGGCGCGGCGCGGGCGCGTAAATCGCCATCGGGAAGAACTCATCGGCGTCCTGCACATACATCAGCACCGCCGTCGCCGACTGGCGCAGGTTGCTCATGCACTGAGTCTGACGCGCCTTCTCGCGCGCCTGAGCGAACACGGGAAAGAGAATCGCTGCCAAGATTGCGATAATCGCAATCACCACCAGCAACTCGATTAGCGTAAAGCCATTTGGTCTCTTGGTCATGGTCATCACCTTCCACAGCTCCTATTATACACCCATTTGGAGTTTCCTGCCGAAAAACTGGGAAATTTGACTGGATGGTCAGTCATACGCGAACTCGTCGTCGGCGCGGTAGCTGCCCGTGAGTTGCTTGACCAGTTGGCGCAGCAGGTCGTTGAGCAGCGAACTCGCGCCGAAGCGGAACCTATCGGGTGTGAGCCAGTCTGCGCCGAGCGTCTCGTGCAGCAGCACTAAGTAGCGAATCGCGTCTTTGGCGGTGCGGATGCCGCCTGCAGGCTTCATGCCAACGGCGCGCCCTGTGGCGTCGTAGAAGTCGCGGATGGCTTCCAGCATCACCAGCGTTGCGGGCAAAGTCGCCGCTGGTTGAATCTTGCCCGTGCTGGTCTTGATGAAGTCGGCGCCCGCCATCAGCGCGATATGCGACGCTTTGCGAATCGCGTCGTAGTCGCCCAACTCGCCCGTCTCCAGAATCACCTTCAGGTGGACGCGCGCGCCGCAGGCGTCCTTCACCCTCGCGATTTCGTCGTATACGCGCCGATAGTCGCCCTGCAGGAACGCCCCGCGACTAATCACCATGTCGATCTCGTCCGCGCCCTCGCGTATTGCCCACTTGACATCCGCCAGGCGCAGGTGGAACGGGTACTGCCCCGACGGGAACGCCGTGCCGACGGCAGCGACCTTGATGTCCGTGCCCTGCAGCGCGTCTTTGGCGACGGCGATAAAGGTGGGGTACACACACACGGCAGCGACGGGCGGCGCGGCGACCGTCTCGGCGTCGGGCATACCTGCGCGTGGGGTGTAGGGGTTGCGCGCCCGACTGCACAGGCGGCGCACCTTCTCTTCGGTGTCCGCGCCCTCCAGCGTCGTCAGGTCGCACATACGGATTGCCAAGCGCAGCGCGAAAATCTTGCTGTGCGTCTTGATGCTGCGCTTGCTCAGCCACTCACAGCGCTGCTGCAGTTCGTAGGCGTTGACAGGGGGCACGGTGCGCCACGCTTGCCCCGCCTTCGGGATCAGGCGGCGCACGGCGGCACGGTCGGCAAGGTCTACCCCCTGCAACTCGCCAAACGGCACAGGCGGTATCGCCCTTCGCTGTTCGCGGACGGTCGTCAGTGGCATAGTAGGGAGTTTCGACAGGCGGGAACGGTTTCCTGCAGGGCGTTCACCAGCGCAGAATCGGCTTGAAGGCGCGTTGCGCTTCCGCGTCGGCGAACGCTTCCGCAATCGTATCGAACGGGCGCGCGTCGATGAGCGGGTCCAGCACGAGGCGATTAGCATGCACCAACTGCAGGCTGTATTCCCAAGCGTGGTTGCTGGAGCGCGAGCCGACGACGGTCAGTTCCTTGACCAGAATCTGGTACCAGTCCACCTGCACGGGTTCGGGTCGGTAGCCGAAGACGACGACGCGCCCTGCTTTGCGTGCGAGGCGCAGGCACCAGTCGGCGGCGTCGGGCGAGCCTGCCGCGTCGACGACCACATGGGCTTGGGTGGGCTGTGCCTGCCACTCGTCGGGGGCGAGGGGCGTGGCTGCGCCGATGGCATCTGCGACGGCGCGTCGCGCGGGGTTCGGCTCCAGCGCAATCACCCGCTCCACGCCCCAAAGCCGCGCCAGTTGCGCGTACACCTGCCCGAAAAAGCCCAGCCCCACAATCGCGACCGTCTCATCGGGCTGCGGGTTCGCTAAGCGCATGCCCGCGACGCAGGTCGCCACAGGCTCCGTTAGCGCGTACCGCCACAGCGTCTCGCGCGGCGCGTCGGAAGGCACGCGATACAGGTTGCGCACGGGCGCGGCGAGGTACTCCGCGAAGCCGCCGTCGATGCTCAAGCCGAGATGCTCCAGCCGCTCGCACAGGTTCAGCCGCCCGCGACGGCAAAAGTGGCACGCGCCGCACACAATCTGCGGGTCAACCACCACATCATCGCCCACCTGCAGTTCGCCTGCAGAGTCCAACGGCAGGCTCACAATCTCGGCGACGATTTCGTGCCCCAGCGTCATCGGGCGGTTGTTCCAGTAGTAGTGCCCGCGCGTTTTGAGGTGCAGGTCTGTGCCGCACAGCCCGCAGGCGTGGATGCGCAGCAACGCCTCGTGCGGCTGGGGCGCAGGCACGGGAACCTGCTCCCAGCGCAGCGTGTTCGGCGCGACGAGGCGGTACGCCCGCATCGTCTCAGGTACGGTAGTGCGCGTTGATTTTGACATACTCGGCGGTCAGGTCACTGCTCCAGAAGTGCGCTTCTCCGTCGCCGTCGCCCAGCGCGAGCACAATCGCCACCTCGTCGGTCTGCATCGCTTCCACGAGGGTGCGCTCGTCATACTCGGTCGGGCGACCGTTTTCGAACACCAGTGTATTTTGCAGGTGCAGGCGTGCGCGGCTGACATCGATAGGCGCGCCCGCGCGCCCCGCAGCGGCGATGATGCGTCCCCAGTTTGGATCGCCCCCGTGAATGGCGGTCTTAACCAGTTGCGACTCGGCGATGGTGCGTGCGATTCGGCGCGCGGCGTCGGCGTCCGCTGCGCCAGACACGCGCACTTCGAAGATGCGGCTTGCGCCCTCGCCATCTTTCACGATGCGCTTGGCGAGGTACTCGCACACTTGATACAGCCCCTGCTCGAACGGCTGCAGCGCGTCGCCCGTGAGTTGCACGCCCGACACGCCGTTCGCCAGCGCAATCACCATATCGTTCGTGCTGGTGTCGCCGTCCACCGTAATGCAGTTGAAGGTCTTGTTGACCACTCGCGCGAGGCACGCCTGCAGGTCGGCAGGGTCAATCGCCGCGTCGGTCGTGATGAATGCCAGCATCGTCGCCATTTTGGGGGCGATCATCCCTGCGCCTTTGGCAATCGCGCCGATACGCACCGCGCCTGCAGGCGTTTCGATCTCCAGCGACGCGCGCTTGGAGGCGTTGTCGGTAGTTAGGATGGCGTCTGCTGTCGTGCGGTCGTCGCCGTCGGTGAGACGCTCGAACGCCTGCGCAATCCCTGACTCGACAGCGGGCATCGGCAACGGCACGCCAATCACGCCTGTGGAGGCGACCACCACCTGCGTTGGGGGGCACTCCAGCCGCTTAGCGACCAGTTCTGCCATGCGCTGTGCGTCGCGCATGCCCTGCTCACCTGTGAGGCAGTTCGCGTTGCCGCTGTTGGCGACGATGGCGCGTGCCCTGCCCCCTGCAACCACCTGTCGCGACCACAGCACAGGCGCGGCACACGCGCGGTTGGTCGTGAACATGCCCGCCACGCTCGCCTCCGTTTCCGACACAATCAGCGCCAAGTCCAGCAGTCCGGGCTTCTTAATCCCGCAGTAGACCCCCGCGCTTCGGAACCCGCGCGGGAAATTGACGCCCAAATTCGTGTTCAACGCTGTCATCGGGCGGTATTGTACCCACTGCCCCTTGACATTTGCGCAAAACCGTGCTATAATATAGATTGCCATAGGCTATTGTGCTTATGGACATCGACGGAGGTATAACGATGCGGTTCACGAATGGTCAGCGTGGGTTCACGCTTATTGAGCTGCTGGTCGTGATTGCGATTATCGCCATCTTAGCGGCTATATTGTTCCCTGTGTTTGCGCAGGCGCGTGAAAGTGCGCGCAAGACCCAGTGTTTGAGCAACACCCGTCAAATTGGCACGGCAGTGATGATGTATGTGCAGGACTATGACGAGACCTTCTTCCCGCAGCCGTGGCCAGGCGGGTGCGCCGAGACAGGCTACTTCACGAACAAACCGAATCAGCCGCGCCAGCACTGGGCGACGATGGTCTACCCGTACATCAAAAACGGCGGCATCTTCGATTGTCCGAGCTATTCGGGTGTGACCTACATCGCGGCGTATGCGCTGTGGGAGTGCGGTCGGGGCGCGAACAGCCCGCGCATCGTGCCGTTTGTGGAGTACGGCTTGAACGAGGTGATCTTCGGCAATCAGGACCCAACAACTAACGCGCCGATACCCACCCCGCTGGCGAAACTGCAGGAAGCCGCCAGCATCGGCATCATCGCCGACAACAACTACATCTACAGCTGGCGCGTGTGCATGATTGGTCCCGCCGACAGCCAGAACTTCCGCAAGTATTGGCCTGAGGGGCGCAACGGCTGGGAGTTCTATCAGGGTCGCCCGCGCCATCAGGGTGGGATGAACTTCACCTACGCCGATGGGCACGCCAAGTGGGCGCGCGCGACGGATACGCCGGGCAATCGCCTCGACTACGAGAAGGGCTACTATCCCGTGCTGATGAGCGACGGGCGGTTCCCGACGCAGGCGGCGTGCGAGAGCTCGCCCGACTAATCGGAGGCAACCGATGAAGCAGGAACTGCCGACAGGCGTTGTGGTCGCGATTATCGTCGCGATTGTGCTGGTTGCGGGCTTCTTCCTGTATCGCACTTGGACAGGCGGCACGCAGGGCGAGGGTCGTCCGGGCGAGGTACAAGCCGCGCCACCTGTACCAGGCGGGGGCGCACCGCCCAACCAGCAAGGCGGCTACTGACGCCCACCCGAAAGCCGCGCGGCGCACGAGGGCAAGCAGCAGGAATCCCCTCGCGCGCCGCGAAACACATCCCCACTATGCATGTGGGCATCCTGACTGCGCCGTTTTCGAACGAGCCGCTGGAGAAGGTCTTCGAGTTCGCACAGAAACACGGGTTCAAAACGCTCGAACTTGCCTGCGGGTACGGGCATCCACATCTGAACCTGGAGAATCCCGACCTCGACGCGCTGAAGCGACTGATGGAGCGTACAGGCGTGCGCCTATCCGCAATTGCCTTCTACACCAACAACACGCACCCCGACCCAAATGAACGCGCGCGCAACAACGCAGGCGTAAAGCGTGCCATTGACATCGCGCACGCGCTGGGCGTGGAGGTCGTCTGCACCCTCGCGGGACACCCCGTGCCGGGCAAGAGCAAGATGCAGACCATCGAAGAGGATTGCGCCGAAGTGTTCCATCCCCTGTGCGAGTACGCAGGCGAACGCGGGGTCAACATCGCGCTCGAAAACTGGTTCGCTACCAACATCCAAGCGTTAGACCACTGGCAGCGGCTGTTCGAAGTCGTGCCGCACCCGAATTTTGGGCTGAACTTCGACCCGTCGCACCTGCTGTGGCAGCAGATTGACTACATCAACGCGGTGTTTTTGTTCGGTTCGCGCATCTTCCACACGCATGCCAAAGACACCGAAGTGATGCGTACGCGCTTAGAGTATGTCGGCAATCAGGGGAGCGGCTGGTGGCGGTATGTGATTCCCGGGCTGGGCAGCGTGCGCTGGGGCGAGTATATCGGTGCGTTGCGGCGCGTCGGCTACAACGGTGTGTTGTCAATCGAGCATGAGGACGCTGCCGTCGGACGCGAAGAGGGCTTCCTCATCGGCAAACGCTACTTGGAGCAGTTCATCGCGCCAGAGGTGTAAGCTATGCAGACTCCGACCCCGCAGCAACTGATGCAGCAGTTCGCGCAGAAAGTCGCCCGCACCCGCGCCTACCGCTACACTTGGGAGTTCCAAGAGCGCGACGAGCAAACGGGCAAACTCGGCGCGAAACAAATCTACATGCTGGAGTTCCTGCAGCCGCACTACCGCAAGATGACCATCGTGCAGCGCGATGCGTTCAGCAACGGCGCGGTGCTGATCCACAACCCCGACCTCGACACGAAGGTACACGCCCGCAAGGGGTTCATCCGCCGCGTATACGAACGCAACGACCCCGAAGTCGCCCGCTTTTTCGAGACCGACCAGGGCTACATCCTCAAAGACCTGCAGCGGCTGTTTCGCGGCGCGAAGGCGGAGCCTGTCAAAAGCGTGCAGCACGGGCAACACAACGGCTACCAACTCGTCTTCGCGCCACCCAAAGACCTCGTGCAGCGCGTCGTGCTTGTGTTGGAGCGCACGGATCTAATGCCTCTGCGCATCGAGTACGCCGATTCCAAAGGCACACGCTCGCTGCGCGTCTACACCGACTACGCCTTCCCGAACCTGACGAAGGATGACTTCACGATTTGACGCCGCCGCGCGGCAACAATCCCCCGCGCAACGGCAGGAATCCCGACGCGCGGGTCGAATCACGCGCCTATGAGACCCCGAACGCAACCGATGGCTTTTCTGATGGGCGTGTTCGCGCTGCTGGTCGGCGTCGCCGTCGCGCTGCAGCAGCCGAACCAACTCACGGAACAGGAAATCAAAGACGGCTGGAAACTGCTGTTCGACGGCGAAAGCCTCAAGGGCTGGACGGTCGCAGGCGTGGACGGCTCTTGGGTGGTGGAAGATGGCACGCTCCACTGCACGGGCAAGGGCGGCGGCGGGATGATTTACGCCGACGGCGTCTACAAAAACTTCGAGCTGAAACTGGACTTCAAGGTCTCGCCCAAAGGCAACAGCGGCGTCTTTTTGCGCACTTGGGACAAGAACGACCCCGTGAACACAGGCATCGAGGTGCAGGTGCTGGACAGCTACGGCAAGCAGACGCCCAGCAAGCACGACTGCGGCGCGATTTACGACATTCAAGCGCCCACTAAAAACGCCGTCAAACCCGCGGGTGAGTGGAACAGCTACCACATCATCTGCAAGGACAACCTCATCGTGGTCTACCTGAACGGCGAGAAGGTGAACGAGGTAGACCTGAGCCGCTGGACGGAGGCGGGACGCAACCCCGACGGCACGCCCAACAAGTTCAAGTACGCCTACAACACGATGACGCGCCCAGGCTACATCGCGCTGCAAAATCACGGGAACCCGATATGGTATCGCAACATCAAACTCAAGCCGCTGGACTAAGCTATGCGGCGCGGCGGGCGAAACTCCGCGAGGCAGTGTTTGGCGGTAAAAACCCGCCCGACGCGCTGCTGATTGTCGGCGCGGGCAACCTGTTCTACCTGACAGGCTTCACCGGGTCGTTCGGCGCGCTGCTGCTGACCCCCGACGCAGAGCGGTTCCTAACAGGGGGCATCTACGCTACGCAAGCGCAGGGCGAGGTCGCCGACATGCCGATTGTCGTGAACCCCGTGCTGAAGGAGTTCGGCGAGACGGTTGCCGAGACCGCGCAGGAACTCGGCGTGCGGGTGCTGGGCGTAGAGAGCAGCGTGTCGCTTGCGTGGCTGCAGGGGATGCGCAAGCCGCTGCGCAAGGCGAAGCTCCGCCTCAAGCCCGTCGGCGCGCCCGTAGAGAAGCTGCGCCGCATCAAGGACGCTAACGAAATCGCCCGCCTGCGCGCCGCCGCCCACATCGCCGACGCGACCTACGAGCATATCCAACGACTGTTTCAGCCCGAAATCGCCGAGTGGGACATCGCGATGGAGATCGACTTCTACATCCGCCGGCAGGGGGCGTACCCTGCGTTCGATACGATTGCCGTGTCGGGCGAGCGCACAGCCCTGCCACACGGCAAGCCGACTGAGCGACGCCTGCAAAAGGGCGACTTCGTGACGGTGGACTTCGGCGCGCGGCTGGACGGCTACTGCTCCGACATGACGCGCACGGTGGTGATTGGGAGCGCGTCACCCGAACACCGCAGGCTCTACACCGCCGTGCTGGATGCCTTGAACCGCGCGATTGAAGCCATCCGCCCTGGCGTGAAGGGCAAGCTCATCGACACGCTCGCCCGCCAGACCATCGAGTCGCATGGGCTGGGCGACTACTTCGTGCATTCGCTGGGGCACTCGGTCGGCATCGCCGTGCATGACGGCGCGGGTCTCTCGTTCCGCGACAAGAAGCCACTGGAGGCGGGCATGGTGCTGACGGTAGAGCCGGGCGTCTATGTGCCGGGCTTCGGCGGCGTGCGCCTTGAGCAGATGGTATTGGTCACCCCCGACGGCTGCGAGCTGCTCACCCACGCGCCTGTGGCGTTGCGGGAGTGTGGGGAATAAACCAAATCGGGTACAATAACCCCCGATTTCGAAGGAGGCAACTATGGCACAGGTTTGCGAAGTGTGCGGCAAGGGTCCGATGTTCGGCAACAGCATCCAGCACAAGCATTCGGGGCAGTGGCGGTACCGTGCGCCGAAGACGAAGCGGCAGTGGTCGCCGAACCTGCAGACCGTGCGCGCGTATGTCAACGGCGGTAAGACGGTGCAGCGCATTCGCGTCTGCACGCGCTGCCTGAAGGCGGGCAAGGTGCTGCGCGCCGTCGGATGAACTGGGACGCGCTGATAGAACCCCTTGCGCGGCTTTGCCTCGGCGCGCCCCGCCGAGCAGAGCCGCTGCGCCGTCATACCACCCTGCGCGTCGGCGGTCCCGCCGCGCTGTTTTACAAGACCCGCGACCTCGAAGAGTTCGCCCGAATCAGCCAGTGGGCACACGAAAACGGCATCCCCGTGTTCATCATGGGGCACGGGAGTAATATTCTCGTGAGCGATCAAGGCATTCCCGCGCTGGTGATTTACAACGCCTGCCGCCAACTGCGCATCGGCGCGGAGACCGACGCCGAGACGGGCGTCGCCTTCCAGGAGCTGTTCCTGAAGACCGCACAGGCGGGGCTGAGCGGGCTGGAGTTCGCGGTTGGCATCCCCGGCACGCTGGGCGGTGCGCTGGTCTCCAACGCGGGCGCGTACCGTAGCAACATCGCCGACCTGCTGCTGGAGATTGACCTCGTTTCGGAGGGCGTGCGCCAGCGTGTCCCGCCCGACTGGATGCAGTTTTCGTACCGCGACAGCCGCTTGCGCCGTCCGAACCCGCCCCCCACAAGCCTGCTGGCGGTGCGTCTGCGCCTGCGTCCCGATAGCCGTCGCGCGATTTTGCAGCGTGCCCGCGAGTTCCAACGCCAGCGTATCCTCAAGCAGCCGCCCGAATCGTCGGCGGGGAGCTTTTTCAAGAATGTGTACGACCGCGCGTTGGCGGAGCGGTTGCCAAACCTGCCCGCGCCGATGCGCGAGGCGGGCGTCGTGCCCGCGGGCTACCTGATCGAAGCGTGCGGGCTGAAAGGCTACGCAATCGGCGGCGCGTGTGTCTCGCGCAAGCACGCAAACTTCCTCATCAATCGCGGCTGGGCGACCGCCAGCGACTTCCATGCGCTTGCCCTGCATATTGAGCGCGTCGTGTACGAGACCTTCGGCGTACACTTGGAGCGCGAGGTGCTGCTGGTCGGCGACTGGGGGGAACCCGAAAATATGCCATAATATCGTAGGGAGACCACGATGCGAACCGTTGGGCTGATAGGGTTAGTGTTGGGGCTGATGCTAAGCGGGTGTCAGCGACACTCGTACACGGAAGAGGATGCGCAGCGCGCGATTGCCGAGAAGCTGCAGCAGACGAATGCCGAGATTGAGCAAGGTGTGCGCGCTGCGCCCCCTGTGGAGGTAGAGACGCCGTCCGCACCCAGTGCGCCCCAGCGCGAGACGGCTGCGCCAAGCGGCGGAAGTGCGTTCGAACTGCCGCCACCCAACCGCTACGACACCCCGCCCCCTGCCAGCCGTAGCGTACCTGCCCAGCAGTCGCCGCCGCCGAATGTGGGCGATGTGAAGTTAGACCCGCAAACAGGGCAGTACGGCATCCAACCCCCAGGCGCGCCTGAGACCTACACCATACCACTGGACAGACAGCAAGGGCAATAGTGGCACTGAACCGCCTGGGAGGGGAGGCGCAGGCGATGACCATTCCGGAGCGTCTCATCGACACGGTCTATCTGGGCGATGTGTTCGAGCTAATGCGCCAGCTGCCCGATCAGTCGGTGGATATGGTCTTCAGCGACCCCGACTACAATGTCGGCGTGCGCTACAACGGCAAGTCTTACACCCGCGCGTTCGAGGAGTATATCGAGTGGTACATCGAGCTGGCGCGGGAATCGCTGCGCGTGCTGAAAGACGACGGCAATATGTTTTTCATCAACTATCCCAAGCAGAACGCCTACCTGCGCGTGCGCTTCCTGGACGAGGCGTGCCACGATGTGCAAGACTATGTGTGGGTCTACAATACGAATGTGGGGCACAGCCCGAAGCGGTTCACGACCGCCCACCGTAGCATTCTGCACGGTCGCAAGACCGCCCACAACAAGTTTTTCAAGGAGCAGGTCGCCCAACCGTATCAGAATCCGACCGACAAGCGCATCCGCCAACGCATAGCGCAGGGACAGAAGGGGCGCATGCTCTACAGCTGGTTCTACTTCGACCTCGTGAAAAATGTCAGCCGCGAAAAGACCGTGCATGCGTGCCAGATTCCGCAGAAACTCTCGGAGATGCTGATACTCAGTTGCACGCAGCCAGGCGATGTGGTGCTGGTGCATTTCGGAGGCAGCGGCGCGGAGCTGGAGGTCTGCAAGCGACTAAACCGACGCTTCCTCGCTGCCGAGATTGACCCGACCTACCATGCAATCATTATGAGCCGCCTGCAGACGGGGCAGATTCGCGACGAGTACCGCCTCATCAAGCGCACGGTTCGCCGCGAGGCGCTTGCGCTGCAGCCCGCGCTGTGGCGCGAGTAGGCAGGCGTGGTGTATAATTCGCGCAATGCCCACCTTTCGCTATGTAGCGCAGACTCCCGAAGGGCGCGAGGTGCGCGGCACAGTGCAGGCGAACTCGCGCTTAGAGGCGAGCGACGCCGTGCGCAAGCAGGGCTACTGGCTGCTGGAGTTGTACGCTGAGCCAGAGCCGACCACCCCTATCCGCGCCGCGCAGCAGAGCGTGTGGCAGCCCCTGTTCGGCGGCGTGCCCCTCAAGACGCTGGCGGTGTTTTTCCGCCAGTTCGCCACGATGCTATCCGCAGGCGTGCCGATGTACCAAGCGCTGGAGACGCTGGGCAACCAGCGCGGGGGCAACGCCCGTCTGCGCCGCGTGCTTAGCGACATCCGCAACAGCATCCTCGCAGGCGAGCGACTCGCCGACGCCTTCGATAAGCACCCCGCCGTCTTCTCGCCGATTATCCGCGCCATGATTCGCGTCGGCGAGACCAGCGGCGCGCTGGAGACCATCCTGCGCCGAATTGCCGACTACCTGGAGAACGAACTGGAACTGCGCCGCCTGATTAGCCGCGTGACCTTCTACCCCAAACTCGTGCTGTTTTTCGCGATTGTGATCCCGCAACTGATCCCCGCGCTAATTACGCTGGTGGGAGCGCAGGGGGGTGCGCCTGTGGGGCAGGTGCTGACGGGCATCGCTATGACCTTCGCGAAGATTCTGCTGGCGATTTTCGGCATCTGGGCGGTGTTTCGGCTGGCGATGCAATCGCAGGGCTTTCGCTGGAGTTGGGGGCTGTTCACGGTGAGCCTGCCGTGGATTGGCTTCACGGTGCGCCAACTCGCGCTGGCGCGGTTCGCCCGTGCGCTGAGCGCGCTGTACGGCGCGGGGCTGCCCCTCTCGCAAGCCATCCGCTACGCCGCGCAAGCCACAGGCAACGAATACCTGCGCAGCCGTATCGAACCCGCAGGCGCGAAACTCGAAGCGGGACAGGGCATCGCGCAAACCTTCGCCAGCACGGGCGTCTTCCCGCCGATGGTGATGGACATGGTCGCCACAGGCGAGAACACGGGCGAACTCGGCTTCATGATGGACAAGGTCGCCGAGTATTACGAAGAGGAGGGCAAACTGCGTTCGCACCAAGCGGGCTACATTCTCGGCGTGGCGGTCTATATCGGCGTGGCGATTTATGTGGCGATTATCCTGATACAGTTTTATTCGGGCTACTCCAGTTCGATTTTCGGCGCGGCGGGTGAACCGTAGGCGTATGCAGAACCATTACGAGGTGCTGGGGCTTTCGATGCAGGCAACGCAGGAGGCGATACGGCGTCGCTATCGCGAGTTGGTGCGCCAGTATCACCCCGATGTGAACCCGTCGCCGCAGGCGAAGGAGCGGTTCCTGCGCATTCAGGAGGCGTATCAGGTGCTGTCCGACCCTGAGCGTCGGCGGCACTACGACGCGCTGTTGCGCCTGCAGATGGGCGAGCCGCCCAGCGCGCGCTACAGCCAGCCGCGCACGCCCCCGCAGCGTTCCAGTCCGCCCCCGCAGGCGAGCCAGCCGAAGCCGAACCCTGCGCTCGACGAGGCGCGCCGCGCGATTCTGCAGGCGGAGCGCGCCTTCATTCAGGGTCGCCTGCAGGACGCGCTGTATTGGGCGAAGCAGGCGACACGCCTTGCCCCGCGCCTTGCGAAGGGACACGAAATCATCGGCGATGTGTACCGCACGCAGGGGCACTATGACGCCGCGCTGAACGCCTACACCTACGCCATTCAGTTAGACCCGAACAACGCCTACCTGCAACGCAAGTTCAACGCGACGCTGGCGCACACGCATGCGCAGTCAGTGTCGCCGCCGTCGCCAGTGCTGCGCAACCTACCTGCGCTAAAGTTGCCTCCAGAGTGGAAACTCTACGCAGCGCAGTCGCTGGGCTGGGGCGCAGTGCTGTTCCTGCTGACGCTGGCGTACACGGCGCCAGGCGCGCCGCTGGTGCTGGGGTGGAGCCTGAACCTCGTGACGTATCTGGGACTGGCGGGCTTTTTGACGGGCTTTCTGATGGCGGTCAGTCGCTGGGTCGCGCCGATTGGCGATGCGTTCCCGTGGCGTCGGCGCGGGGGACAGATTTCGGCGGGCAGCGCGCTGGTCGGACTGAGCGCGCTCTGCTTCCCGCTGGCGGTGCTGCTCTATACGCTGCTCGCGCTCACGCAGGGCGGCGGGCTAAGCCGCTCGGTGGCGCGTACCTTCGGCGTCAGTGGCGCGCTCACGCTCGGCTTCGCCCTACTCTACCCGCACGACTGGCTCTACACCGCGCTCTTTGGAGGCAATTTGCTATTCCTTGCGCTTGTGGGCGGCTGGTATCTGGCGGACAACCTGCGCCTGACGCCATAGGAGGCATGCAATGCGCAACAACCGACGCCGACGCGACCAAGACAGCCCGTGGAAGACGCTCATTACGCTCTTCTTCCCGCAACTGATTCAGCTGATTAATCCCGAACTCTACGCACTGATTGACTGGCAACGCGGCTACCAGTTTCTGGACTCCGAGTTGCGCAAGATTGCACCGCGCAGCCGCACAGGGCGTCAAACGGTAGACAAACTGGTGCAAGTTTACCTGCGCGACGGCAGCGAGTATTGGATTCTGATTCACATCGAAGCGCAGTCCCATCCCGACCCCGATTTTGAGGCGCGGATGTTCACCTACTACGCGACGCTGTGGGTTCTCTACCGTCGCCCCATCGTGAGCATCGCGATTTTGGCGGACGATGACCCGAACTGGCGCCCCAGCACTTTCACGCAGTCGCTGGGCGGCTGCCGCATGGAATTCAACTTCTACACCGTGAAGCTGCTGGACATGGACGAGGCGCAGCTTCTGAACAATCCCAATCCGTGTGCGCTCATCTTGGCAGCGTTCCGCCGCGCGATGCGGGCGAACACGGCAGAGTTCATGCTTGCCTCCCGCATCGAACTTGTGCGCCTCGCGCTATATCGAGGGTATACTGAAGAGCAGGTTGAAAATCTCATCCGATTACTGGAGTGGGTTATGGTACTGCCTGAAGTGTTGGAGGAGCGCTACGAGCAGTTTCTGGAAGAGGTGAAGCGCGAGCAGAACACGCCGTACCTGTCGGTACTGGAGCGCAAAGCGCTGCGCGAGGGCTGGGAGCAAGGCGTCCAGAAGGGCTTGCAGGAAGGGCACGAGAAGGGCTTGCAGGAGGGACGCGCACAGGGCTTGCAAGAGGGACGCGCACAGGGCTTGCAGGAAGGGATTCTCACGCTACTGCGCACTCTCTACGGCGCAGTGCCTGCAGAGGTGGAAGCACAACTGCGCGCGATTCGCGATGTAGCGACCCTGAACGCCCTTTACCCGCTTGCGGTCTCGGCAGGAAGCCTCGAAAACTTCGCCCAGCAGCTCGCGCAGCAGCAGGGCGACTGACCAGGCGCAAAGGCTTGCAATTGCCCCTGCATCGTGGGGTATACTAACGACGGCTGGCCCCATGGTCTAGTGGTCTAGGACGCCTGGTTTTCAGCCAGGAGGACGGGGGTTCGAATCCCCCTGGGGTCACCACTTTTTTACTTCGCGCCCCGCACAGTTTCGTCCAGCCACTTGCGGATTATTTCCAGCGCGTCGGGATTGAAGGTCTCCTCGATCTCGGCGTATTCGGTGATGAGTCCCATTTTCGCCTTCTGGAACAGGTGGTTGAGGTTGGGCAGGCGGCGGATGGTAATCTTTTTGTTGCCCCCCTCTCGCAGGGCGCGTTCGATGACGGGCAGGTTCTGCTCAGGGTCTACCTGCAGATCCAGTTCACCGTTGAGGGCAAGCACGGGGCAGCGCACCTTACGCAAGTAGGGCGCAGGATCCAGCGTGATGAAGGTACGGAACCACGGGGTGGTGTAGTTGGCGGCTTGGGCGCGCAGGGCGGTCTTCTGGTTGTCGGATAGGTTTGCGCCTGCGCCCAGCGACTGCACGAGTGCCTCGTAAATCGCCTCCTGCGCTTTGGCGTCGTCGCACTCGCGCTTGAGAATCTCGAACACGCGCTGTTGCAGGGCGCGGTTGCGCTCAATTAGCGGCTCAGCGACGCCCGACTTGCGGCTAATCAGCGCGGCTTGGCGGTACAGGATCTGCTCGCCCGTCACGCCCGTGCCCGCCAGCATAATCAGGAAGGCGACCTCGCGCGGTGCTTTGGACGCGGCAATGGCGCACACCAGCGCGCCCTCGCTGTGCCCCAGCAGCCCAATCCGCTTGCGGTCAATCTCCTTGCGTTTTTGCAGGTAGCGCACGCCCGCCAGCGCGTCTTCGGCAAAGTCGAGCGTGGTCGCCGTGCGCAAGTCGCCGCCTGAACCGCCCACCCCGCGGTCATCCATGCGCAGCGTCGCGTAGCCTGCACGGGTCAAGTAGTCCGCCAGCACCAGAAACGGCTTGTGCCCGAAGATCTCTTGGTCGCGGTTCTGCGCCCCCGACCCCGTGAAAAACACAATCGCGGGGAACGGCGGCTTGCCCTTCGGAAGGGTCAGCGTGCCCGCCAGTTCGAACTTGCCTTTCGGCTGGGGCACGCGCACTTCTTCGGTGCGGTAGGGGAAGGGCGGCTTCGGCTCTTGCGGGCGTTTTGGGGCAGGCGGCTCGCCGCGCGTCAGCGTCAGCGGCAACTCCTGCCCGCCCTGCTTCCATGTGCCCGCGATTTGCTTGCCGTCTTCCGACAGCGCGCCCACGAACTCGC
>Ga0272449_1002361_pt1 | contig 17662 bp, 21 predicted proteins | sample YNPCB0241_FD_198679 | JGI IMG/M metagenome (GOLD analysis project Ga0272449, IMG submission 198679) | Hot spring sediment microbial communities from Yellowstone National Park, WY, United States - YNP-CB-024-1 | ecosystem: Environmental > Aquatic > Thermal springs > Hot (42-90C) > Sediment... | reverse complement strand
CGGAGGAGCGGGGCATGACCCAGTTCGCCCTGGCCTCCGAACTGCTGAGGCTCGGCCTGGAGCTGGTCAAAAGCGGCTACAACACTCAACAAGTCCGCGAGCTCCTCATGTTCTACAGGATAATGACCGAGCTGGAGATTGTGCCGATCCCCGGCCGCCTCCTCGACAAAATGGTCACAGACATGTACAGAATCAACAGCCAAGTCATGGAACAGCTCTGGTGCGAAGCCGGCAAGATGCTTGCTGGCTACATAAAGGCCCTCTTCGGCGACTTGAAAGACGTCGCCCCGATGGTGCCCTATCTGGCCAGGATACTCCCATCAAAGCGCTTCGACGTCAACGTCACAGAAAACAGCGTGGTCATGGACGTCGTGGGGATAGGCTACGGCATAGAAAGCATCCAGGTGAACGCCGTCGCGGCGCGGTGCCTACTGGAGGAGTTCGGCTACAAGGTGGAAAAGGTAATCATCGCCCCCGGGGTACTCAAGATAGAGGCCTCAAAGTAAGATACAGCAGGTACAGAAGCGCCCCCAGCTCAGCCACGTAGACGTCGTACACCCGCAGCCGCCTCTCCGTTGCAAACCTGCCCAAGACCCTTAGATATGCCACCGCACCGGCGACATGCATCGGCGCGAAGACCGCGGCAAGCGATGAGGCGTAAGGATATACTGCCGCGCATATGTACGCCTCGGGCCACCTTCACGGCTATTCAGTACACCGCCTCAAAAAGGGAGATAGACCCCCCACTTCTCTGAGAATTGGGGAGCCTCTGAGGCCGAGATACGCGTCTGCAACATGTATGGCTACCATCAGCGCCGCGGCAAGCGCCAGAATCATGCGCCGAGCCTCCTCTTTACCTCCTCCAGCGTCTTCAGCCACTCCTCGTGGCGGCTCTCCCTCTCCACATCCTCCACGGTCCTGCCGCTCTCCACCTCGTGTATATTCGCCTCCAACATGGAGAAAAGTACACCGTTTTCCTTGTTTATATGCTGGGCGATGTGGTCGGCGTAGAGCCTAGCCGCGTCTAGAAGCTCGGCGAACGCCTTCTCGTCGCCGGACCTCCAGGCAAGGTAGAACTCCTCCATGCGCCTCGCAAGGAACCGCCCCACGCCGTGCTCGCAGACCATGACCTGAATCGGCCCACCCTCGTATGGGAACCCGCCGCGCACAGCCCCGTGGAAGCGGATAAGCTCCTCCACGGAGCGGTGGCACACATCCACGAAGCCTTGGGCAAACTTGACCAATTTATAAAGCGCCTCGGCATCTCTAGCCTCAAGAGCTTTGTAAAGTAGCTGAAGAGCCTCCAGAATCCTGTCGTGATGCTCCCTCAAGGCCCCGGTAACATACTTCACACGGACCCGGGCCATGGGCCCGCGCCGGTATATGGATTAAAACACTTCTGGTTAACCGTATTAACCTGCATACATAGTTACACATTAATAGATTTATGCATATATGTATGCGAGCTTCCTAAATTTTATTAGATTGAAATCTAAGAAAAACTTAAAAACACTTTTATTCTTTTATTCTATTCTTTATCTATATGGTTGAGAAGGAGGCCGAGGGATGGGGCGCTTTAGTAACCATGGTGATCTACGGAACCATATTCGCAATACTTTGGTTTGCAGTCTACGCAATAGCGTTAAGTAGGGGCATCGTGGGGTAGTATGACGGTCCACAAAGAGGAGAAGATCTGGGCCTTCTTTGTCCTCGGCATGGTAGTTGTATTTTTGGCGGCTTTGGCCTACGCGGCGTGAGGTCTAGGCCTCAACACGCCATATACAGTACAGCGGGTTCCCGCCGAGAAGGCATTGGAGGTCTTGAAGCCCGGCGTAGATTGCATCAACCCCAACGTGAAAAAGGTCGTGGAGAACGTGGTGATATGTGAAGACGGCAGGTACTACGTAAACCTCATAGGGATGAGGTTCACGTGGCTCCCCTCTAATATAATCCTCGCGAATTCCACGGAGGTGAAGTTTAGGATAACGTCTCCGGACGTAATACACGGCTTTCAGATAGCGGGCACTAACGTCAACGTCATGGTATTGCCCGGCTACATAGCTGAAATCACGTGGAAGGTGCCTGCCTACATGCCTGCCGAGAAGTATCTAATAATATGCAACGAGTACTGCGGCGCCGGCCACCAGGATATGTATACAATCCTTAGAGATCCGGAAATAGTAAATTAACATATTTCGAATTTTTCTTGTAATTATTTGAAATTGTTTTTTATGTAATTGACGAAACTTTACGCCGCAGTTGCGGCGGCCCTCGCCAGGAGGGGCCCTAGGTGGAGGGCAGTTCACGTCTTGGCCTTCCTTGCGCTGGGTCTGCTCTCCGCGTCTGGGCCCTACCTCTACAACCCCAGCTACGTCAAGTTCGCGTTGGCGGCTCCGGGCTCTGTGGTATGGACGCTGGAGCCTCCTCCCTATCCCTCCAAGATAGAGCTCATCAACGTCACGTACCGCATGGACTCCGAGCGGGTCCCCGTGGAGGGTTGCGGGCCGGTGCCCAGAGCCGTCGTGGCAGTGCTAGACGTGGCGGTCGACGGGGTTTGGACCAAGGCTGAGGTGAGGTACGGCGTAGAGGAGGCGCTCGGCCTGAGGGCGCCGCTGGGCTTTGCGCTGGCAGGCGACTACCTGGTGGTGGCAGGTCCCACATACGGCGAGGGCGGCGCCTCGCCTCTCTCGGCCATGTACTGGAATGCGACTGGCGGCTGCCTGGGCCGCGGAGGAGAGGTCCCCGGTGACTACTTGGTTGGGGTCAGGCCCCTCCCCTTTTTCCGAATCATCATAGCAACATTGGTTGCCGTGGCCGCGGCTACAGCTCTACCACCTCGACGTCTAGAGTCTGGAGGTTGAGGATGGCGGCTGTTTTCCGCTCGGTGGCGCAGCCGCATGCCTCGCCTGGGTTGAGGATCAACGTGCCGTTTACACGTCTTATGTCTAGTCTGTGGGTGTGGCCGTAGATCACCACGTCGAACATGCCGGAGCGGGCCATGGCCTCCACCAGGACCTCGGCGGTGCCGTGGTAAAGACCTATCCGCTGGCCGCCCAGCTGTAGGAGCGCCGCCTCGCCCAGAATCTCGACGGCGGCGTCTCTAGACCTCACGGCCGCCATGTATCTATCTCCGTCGTTGTTGCCGAAAACTGTGTATATCGGCACGCCGGGCCCTAGGGCCCGCCGCATCTTCAACATGCTGAAGGGCGACGTCCAGTCCCCGGCGTGTAGCACCGCCGATACGCCGGCATTTCTAAACACCTCCCCTGACTTATAGATGGCCTTGTAGTCGTCGTGGGTGTCTGAGATCACGCCGATCTTCACAACGCGGAGAACCCACCTCGTTATAAACCTATTCATCATTATAGACAAAGTTGACGCCGAAATCTGCCGTACGGATTATTCTTAGCGGGTGTCTGGAAATAACGCTTTTAAAGACGGCAGTAATGCTATCCATGGACCCGGCCACTGTGTTTCTCTATGGGGTGTTCCCCTACATAGCCCTTGTTTTGTTCGTGGGTGGCGTCCTCTACCGGCTGTGGGGCTGGCTCTCAGCGGGTGGGCTTACGGGGCTCTACTCAGTCGCCGTGAAGGCCTACAGCTGGGGGTTCGGCGAGAGGTTCGGCGAAGTCCTCAAAAGGGTATTCCTCCTCTACACGCTGACGATGTCCGACAGGCTACTCCTGGTAGGCTCATTCCTCTTCCACTGGGGCATCTGGATAGCGCTCCTTGGCCACCTCTCCATGATAGTGCCGCCGGAGCAGTTCGGGATGCCTAAAGACCTCCACAAAGCCATAGCCCTCTACGTCGGCGGAACCGCAGGCGTCGCCTCGCTGGTGGGCCTCATCCTGCTTCTGATCAGACGCGTAGCGCGGCCCGACGTGAGGCGGCTGAGCTTCTTGGACGACTGGTTCGCGCTCGTCCTCCTATTTGCGCTCGTTGCCCTAGGGAATTACCAGACTCTCGTCCTCCATCCGCCCTATATGGAGACCGTGGCGCCGTGGGTCCAGAGCGTATTGATGGGGAGCCCGCGGCTGGACCTAGTGGCTCAGTGGGACGTCGCGACGAAGATCCACGTCTTCCTCGCGTTGCTGTTCATTGCCTACGTCCCCTTCGGCAAGTTGATCCACCCGTTCTCCTTCCTAGCCATGCCGACGCTCTGGACGCAGCCCACCAAACTCTACGGATATCTGCTGGCCCTCCTGAGGCGGTAGCCGCCGGATATATTCCGCGGCCAAAACCCCGGCCGGAATACGGGGCCTTATCTCCGGCCGAAGACCACTGCGTCGTCCTCCACAGGCTTTTCGATTATTTTGAGCTGGGTGGAGTCCGTGAGGATCGACATGGGGGGCTCCATGCTTGCTATGTCCCCGAACTCGATGTGCTCAAGGTACTCGAGCGCCACGGAACCCTCGACCAGAGGGTACCCGGTCAGCTGCCGCCTCACCACAGCCTCCGTAATGCCGAATGGGACGACCATCACCACACGCCTGGCGGGCTGAGGCTCCGTCTGTTCTATTATGAAGTCCGCCTCCACGGGGACGCGGCCCCATCCGTAGTAGGGGTAGAGATATAGGGCGAGCTCCCGGGACACGCCCACGCATCCACGCCAGCGCTCCGCCTTAGCCACGGCCCGCCTGCCGTCGCCGCTCCTAACCAAAACGTAGGGGCTGAAGTCGCCGAAGACCACCAATCTGTAGTCCAGTATTGTGGAGGTTTTGCAAACCCTCAGCCTCAGCTCCATAGACCCCCTCCCGGACTGCGTTAAAAAGCATTAAGGGGCACCCGCCCCCCTGCCGGCGGCGGGCGCATCTCCCCTCTTGATTCTTCGCTCTATGTTTTTGTAGTCCTCCGACAACAGGTAGAGGCAGAGGAAGAGGTATTCTCTCACTGTCAGCTTTTTCCCCTTCTTGGCCTTCTCCACGATCTGGACTGCGATTTGTTTCAAAACTTCGTGGAGGACGGAAGAGAGGTCATCCACTGTGAAGGCTCGTCTGTGATAGAAATCCGTTTGGGGGGTGGGAAAAAGGGGGTTTTTAGGGGGGCGGGACGTACTCCTTTTCCTTTTTGGCTAGCTCCTTGATAGTTTCTATGTTTTTAAACACCTCCTCGAAGGACTCCTTGCCTAGGCTCCTCGTCTTGACGACCGCCTCGAAGAGCGCCTTCTTAAACGCCACCGGGAGGTCCTCTAGGTATCCCCTCGCGTCTACTCTCGCAGATGGGAAGGCTTGCAGGATCTTCTTAGCCGTGTCTTCGTCGACCTCGACTTCCAGCATCTTTATCTCGCCCCCGAACATAGACTTCAGCTGGTTTGCGAAGGGGAGGTTTTTGATCGCCTCGTAGCGCTTCTCGTCTATTAGGAGACCGATTTTATACGTCATAGCTCCACCTCCAAAGTCTCCTCTTTAAGTTTTAGGTATTTGTCTGTGACGTATGGGTAGCCGTAGACCCGCCACCACTTCACAATTACGTCGTACACCTCCGGCCTCATGACCACCTTAGGCGGCCGAAGGCCCTCGATAATTACGCCGCGGAGGAAGGAGCCTGAGATCCTCTCGGGCGTGTGGCCGCAGAGCGGCGCCTCCTTCACGTCGCCGTAGGAGATGCCGAGGTAGGTGTACTCGCCGCACTTGGGGCAGTAGGCGAACTCCCCCATGTTCACCGGCCTTATCTTAAGCCCCTTGTCCAGTTGGTGGGGCGGCGCGTTGATGCCGTAGCTGGGGAGGCCGCGGGTCCAGAGGTACTGGGTGGAGTAGGGGTCGTAGTAGTCGCCCGTGGCCGCGTGGTCTCTGCCGAACATGTGATGCGTAGCGCCCAGGTTCTGCCTTATGACGCCGTGGAGGAGGGACTCCAGGGGGTTGCCGTACCGCATGTCCCAAAGCGTCATGGTCACCATGTGGCGGTTGTGGTGGAAGTAGCCTGCCGTGTTCAATGCCTCGTGCCCTTCGAGGATGGCCTCGTCTACGTAGTCCCCCGGCCTCTTGGCGCCGATTATGGCGTTGACAAGCACCGCATCCCCCGGCCTGTCGCCGCCGGCCACAAACATTGCTCTTTTCATGAGCATCTCGTGGCCGATGTGCGGCACGTTGCGGGTCTGGTGAGCCACCACCACCTTCCACCCCTTAGCCTCGATAAGCCTCCGCGAGGCGGCGGGCGGGGTCCAGAAGCGGTTGTAGGGCTCTCTAAACCTCGGCGGGTTGACGATTGCGACTTTGCCGGCTATTGCGAGAGGCTTGAGCGAGCGGTAGATAAGCCAGCCGGGGTGCTTCTCGTCGAAGCGTCTCTTCACCACCTCGCTGTTTCTCTCCGGCGTCCCAAAGACGGCGTCGGCCAACTCCCTCCTATCAGGCAATTTATACACCTCCTCCACCTTCAACACGGCAAAAGGTCTCCCCTTAAGCGTCAGCAGGAGGTCGTCGCCAGGCTTCGCGCCAGAGGCCTTCAGCTCCTCCTCCGTGACGTCGAATACGATGGGGAAGGGGAAGAGCCACCCGCTGAGGAGCCTCCTCTCCCTAAGCACAGACTCCACCTCGTTCCACGGCATGAAGCCCTCCAAGGGGCTGAAGAAGCCGTAGGCAATCGACATAACCTCGCGGTAGGGATTCCTAATCGGCGCCCCGTCGGGCCCAAGCGTCGGCTTTATCTCAAGCCGCGTGGACAACTCCCAGTATGTCTTCGCCTTATTTGCGTCTTCAATTACGTTGTAGACTAGGCGCCCCCCATGTGGTTCTATTACTGGCATGTCTACACATGTAGACAGCGTATTTAAGTGATATTAACAGATGGAATCTAAGAAAAAATCAATAACCCGGTTGAATCTCCTTCCCGGTTTTGTTGAGCGGCTTCAGTGTTGTGGGCGGTAGTCTCGTGTTGGGCCCGGCGAGCTCCTTGTCGGAGTAGTCGTAAATCCTCCAGAAGATTCTATACACTATGTGGTCGGCCTTGGTCCAGAAGAAAAGCCAGAAGAAGGCGGCCACCGGCACTGCGTGGAAGTGAATCGCTAAGGTGAGGAAGGCCTCGGCCCTAAGCCATCCGTAGGCCCAGGCCAGTATAGCCGCCTGGAGCGCAAAGCCGCTTATGCCGAGGAGGAGTACCATTATGGGGAGGTAGTCGGCGCCTATGAGGTCCCACCACCGCATTCCCCCGTAGTTCACCTCCTTGTAGCGGACTGAGAGCCACATCAACGCGCCTACGACCATAAACACGCCGCCCAACATGCCGAAGATCCTCGCCGGGTGGGGAAGATCCAGGACTATCTTGTTGTGGGGAAACATTAGGTAGGCTAAGGCGGTGGAGATGCCCGCGAAGACGAAGCCCCACACCATCAACAGCTTTGCGGTCCGCTTGGCGGTGCGGGTCCTCACAACCTCGCGTTCCGACTTGCCGTATTCGCACTTGAGGATCCCCATGGCCAATACGTCGACAAACAGCGTCTTGAAAAACGCCGCGACGGCGCGCCCCACGCCTATAGCCGGCTTCTCCGCCAACAGTTTCTTCTCCCACTCAGGGTACGGTATCATTATGTGTATCTGCGGATAGCGCATCACGTTGCGGCCCCTTACTCCCTTATATACAAACGAGAAGATTATCCACAGCACTGTGAGTATAGCCAGAATATCTATCACGCCCCAGTCCACTGGGCTTTCTACACAAGTATAGGGTGGACATGGGACCACATTAGCCATGCGGCTCATTCCTGCGGCTAAATAAAATAATTATTTTCCACTTCCTGTGAATAATCATTTAATATAACGCGGTGAGGGGGTTGCATGCCAACGTTCGTATACAGCTCTCAATGTAAGGGTTGCGGCAAATGCGTGGACATATGCCCCGCCGATAATATGCAGTTCAACCCCAAGGTGAGGCGCGCCTACAACGCAGACCCCGTGAGTTGCGCCGAGTGTATGAACTGCGTCAAGTACTGCCCCGAACACGCCGTAGACGTCAGGCCGTACAGCGACTTCGCCCCCCTCGGCGCCAGGGTGGGCGTCGTGAGGGACACCAAGAAAAACATCATCTACTGGAGGATCGTTTTTAGAGACGGCACTGTGTACGACTTCGCCTCGCCCATAAGGACAACGCCGTGGGGCTCAGCGCGCGGCGCACTGGATATCCCGGAGCGGGGCGACCTAGACTCCGAGCTCCTGGCCCTTGAGGACAAGCCGGAGTACCTCGGCTTTAAGGAGCTCCCGAGGCCTAAGCAACCGGTTAGGATCGTCGGCAGTATAATAAAGGCGAAGGGCGCCGCCGGCAGGTAGCCATGTCGTCGCTCCACTTCCCCACTAAGGTCGTCGAGACGGACATCTTGGTGGTGGGCGGCGGGATGGCGGGATGCGGCGCCGTGTTTGAGGCCAAGTACTGGTGCCGCAGTAAGTGCAAGGTCACCCTCGTGGAGAAGGCCAACACGGAGAAGTCAGGCGCCGTCGGCATGGGCCTCTCCGCCTGCAACCTCGGCGTCTTCTCCGAGGACCCCGACGACCCCAAGCCCGAGGACTTCGTCCAGTACGTGAGGAACGACCTCCTCGGCATGGCGAGAGAGGACTTGATCTACGACATAGCGAGGCACATGACCTCCACCATAAAGCTTTTCGACGAGTGGGGCCTCCCCATCTGGCGCGACCCCAAGACCGGCAAATACCTCCGCACCGGCAGGTGGCAACACCCCATCCACGGCGAAAGCTACAAAGCCATCATCGCGGAGCCCTGCAGAAAGTCTGCAGACGAGGTATACGAGAGGGTCTTCGTCACCCACCCCCTGCTCGACGAGAACGCACCGAATAGAATCGCCGGCGTGGTGGGCTTCCATGTCCGCGATGGCACCTTCTACGTGTTCAAGGCCAAGGCGGTTGTAGTGGCGGCTGGCGGCACCTCCCTCCTCTACAGGCCTAGAAGCGTGGGCGAGGGGATGGGCCGCGCGTGGTACCCCACCTGGGCCTCCGGAAGCGCCTACGCGATACCGCTTCTGGCGGGGGCCGAGACGGTCAACATGGAGTTCAGACTCGTCGTAGTCCGCTTCAAAGACGCCTACGGCCCCGTGGGCTTCCCATACCTGCTCCTCAAGATGAGGTCCACCGACGTCAAGGGCAAGCAGTGGGAGCCCCTGCCGGACGAGGCCAAGGCGGAGCTCGCCAAGATCTTCTACGACTTCGCCTGGGCTAGGCCGACGCCCACTCCCATCAGGACCTGGGTCACCATACAGAACCTCAAGGAGGGCAGGGGGCCCGACCTCATGCAGACCCAGGAGAGACTACCAGACGAGGAGTCTCTCAAGGTCCTATTCGAGGACTACCTAGACATGACGCCCACGCAGGCCTTCTACTGGGCCTCCCAGAACATACACCCGCAGAAGACGCCCTCAGAGCTACTGCCGACCGAGCCCTATGTCCAAGCCAGCCACGCCTCCCCAGGCGGCATGTGGGCCTCCGGGCCCCCCGACATCGCGCCGTCTGAATACAGATGGGGCCCCAACCGCATGCTCACCGTGGAGGGCCTCTTCGGCGCTGGAGACGTGGTGGGGGCCAGCGGCCACAAATTCAGTAGCGGGTCCTTCACCGAGGGCAGAATCGCCGGCAAAGCTGCCGCCCGCTACGTGTTGGCCCAGGCCAAGGACTACCGGCCAGCGATAAGTAGCCACACGATTGAGCACTACAAGGAGCTGGTGTACAGACCGCTGGAGTGGTACCACAAGAACAAGCCGCTTACCACGACGCCGGAGACGCCGCCGGCGTATACGAACTGGTTTGAGATACATCCCAACTACCTCAACTGGTACCAGCTCCTGGTGCGGCTACAGAAAACTATGGACGAATACGCCGCGGGCTGGGGCATGTTCTACACCACAAACATGTACCTCCTAAACAGGGGCTGGGAGCTACTCAAGATGCTGGAGGAGGACTTCCGCTTCGCCGCGGCTGCCAGCCTACACGAGCTCCTCCGCGTCTGGGAGGTCTACCACCGCCTGATCGTGGGCCAGGCCGTGGTATTCTCCATGATGAACAGGAAGGAGAGCCGCGGCTACTACCTAAACGCCGACTACCCCTACATCGACGAGGACAACTGGCACGTCTTCACTCACGTGAGACGCGACCCCAAGACGGGCCAGTGGAGCTTCAGAACCAGCCCGGTCATACACATAATCCCACCCTAATTTTTTCAATTTTTCAAGCTCTCAAAACCCCAAGTATTTCTAGAATCAACAGCACCACTATAAATACAGTAAGCGTAGCAGCTGCCTTGTTTTCTCTATACAAGGTGGGGAGTATATACACCAGGCCTATGGGCACTACTAGGTTTATGAAGTATATGGCGTACAGGACCAAGTGGTCTGAAAACCTCTCGGGCGCCCAGCTGGACACCTCCCCGCGCACCGCCTTCTCCAGCTGCGTCAAGGCGTCTGGGCTTAAGGCCAGATGCGTGACCAAGGCTGCGGCGAGTACTATAAATGCGGCGTAGAGAAGCCTCCTCGTGGCTTCTGCGTATAGGCTATCTGCCTCTTTCATATTATCCTTACTAGCGTTATGCCCATCTCGGCGAGCCCTCTGGTTAGTAGCTGTACGCCGTTAAACGCCATGATGGCTAGGATGAGCCACCTCACGAACCTTACCCTTGCCCTGAGTAGCAACTTGGCGCCGATTTGAGCGCCGAGGAGCACGGCAAGCGCCGCGGTTATCACAAGCTCCGGGTACATCTTTTCGCTGTGCGTATACACCCACAAGGCGCCTGTATCAGCTATGGCCAGGGAGGCGCTTGCGGAGGCCGCTGTGACCTTCAGCGGAAGCCTCATCACGAGGTTGTATATGGGTATAAGAGCCCAGGCGGCGCCGAGCCCGAAGAATCCAGAGCCGAACCCCACCAGAGCCAGTAGCGGAAGCCCTATGCCGAGCCGCGAGGGGCAGTACACAACCTCCCTCTCCAGGGTCTTCTCAAAATAGATGTATCTAAGCCCTAGGACTTCTACGACTCTGCTACTACATCTGGGTTCCGGCCAGTCCAGCCGCTTCACGAGGAGGAGCGCCAGCACGAAAAACATCAACACGCCTAGGGACGCCCTCACGAGCCCCTGGCCCCACTTCCCCAGGGCCGTCACGTAAATCCCAGCCTGAGCCCCCACAATTGCGCTTGGCAACAACACCGTCGAGACTAGGAGGATAAACCTAAACGGGGCGATCCTCTGCTTAAAAAACGTGACGCCAGCCATAATGGAGGAGTAGCAGGCGATGGCCAGCCCTGTGGCTCTGACCAGGTCTGGGTGCAGATTTGTAAAGCCCAGCATAACAGGAGTAAACAACACGCCTCCGCCGACGCCGGCCAAGGGGGCGACGACGCCGATGCCGAAGGAAAGGGCAAAGAGACCGAGCAACACCAGCGCCCCGTCGAACATTGCCACCTCTGCGATGGGGGATGTAAAAAAGTTATTCAGCTAGTACTGGTAATATTAGACGACTGTGGCTTTGTAGACTAGGTCCATCAAGCCGCTGTAGGTTATGTTGCGGTTGTACTCCTTGTTGAGATGCGGCATGGTGTGGCTGAGTTGCGCCTTGCAGATGGCGCATGCCCTCACCACGTGGTTGGCGCCTACTTTGAGGGCGTCTTCGTACCAGTTCTTGGCGTATTGTATGCGGAGCGGCAACAGCTCATCCGTAAGCAGGCCGCCTCCGCCGCCGCAACACCACGTCTTCTCCCTGCCGTTTATCGGCTCCACATACTTCTTAACCACGTGTTTCATTATGAACCGCGGCTCCTCCGTGAGGTCTCCGCCCCTGGCGTAGTTGCAGGAGTCTTGGAAGGTGTACACCACGTCGCCGTTGGCCTCGGGATTCAGCTTAAGCCTCCCGTTTTTAATGGCGTCTATGACCAGGTGGAATATGTGAAGCGTCTTCACGCCCCGCTTCTCCAGCTCAGGCGCCGTGTAGTTCTTAAACGCCCTCCAGCCGTGGCCGCACTCCCCGGCTATGACTGTCTTGACGCCTACCCTAAGCGCCGCGTTGACGGCCTTCTGCCCGATGAAGTGCATGTGTCTCTCCGAGGCGAAGAGGCCGAAGTTGGCAAGCTCGGCCATCTCTGTGGAGAAGGCGTATTTAACCCCCATGAGGTGGAGGAACAACATGTAGCCCTTCAACGTCTCTATGTTTGTGAAGAAGTCCGCCGAGGGCGGTATCAGAAGGGCCTCGGGCCGCTCCGGCGCCTGGTCCAACTTCCAACTGGCCACCTCCTTGTCGCCCACGTACTTCTTCAGCTCGTTGGTGTCGTCCCGGTAGATGTAGTACTCCACCTCCACCTTCTTCTCCTCCTTGATCTCGCCGGCGGCGAACACTATGGACTTAATCACGGCAAGGGGCTTCATGCCCAGGTTTGTGCCGGTCCTCTCCACAGCGTCTATAACCGTGGCGATGTACTTGGAGAAGATCCCCGCCTCGTACAGTACGTCCCTCACGGCTCTGGTCAAGTCGGCTTGGTCTATCCCGAAGGGACAGGCGTAGGCGCATTTCCTACACTCGAGACACTGGTAGTAGTAAGCGTATATCTTCTCTAGGTGCTCCTCGTTTAGCTTTACGGCGCCCGCCGCCCTGCCGAAGAGCTTGCCGCTGGGCGAGTCGGCCTTGACGACTGCCCTTATCAACTCGGCCCTGCCCACCGGAGAGTTGAAGACGTCTCTAGTGGTGACGTAGGTGGGGCAGTTGTCGAGACAGACGCCGCAGTGGACACAGACCTCCAAAGCCATCTTGACGTTCCTATTGCTCTTAGCCACCTCCTTAAGCCTAGTCTTGACGTGAGTCAACGGATCCGAAGGAAGCGTAAGTCCCACCCTCTCGTGGAGCACCTTAATCTGCTCCGGCTTAGCCTTATGCGGCTTAAAAGCAGAGGTGTCCCCAATCTTAAACACGGGAGCCCCCTCCCCGTGTTGCATATGTACATCCCCGCATCCCCTAGATAAAACATCTTAACTACAGACAGTTAATATGTCCACAACAACCCTCATCCACAGTCGTCTGGGCCCCACTTCGCGGAGAGCCGCAACTGGCTGAAGGCGCCCCTCGCTCTCCGTGACGTTTCGAGAAGGCGTCGCAAATCGCAACCACCTGCGACACGGCGTCCATACGCCTCCACCTACGCAATCCACCTAGAACCGAGGCTCAAAAATATGCCGAATTTATACGTCGCCCCAGGGGCTGACCAACTTTCAGCTACGCGCAGCCTCACAACTCATCCTGGCATACGACGGGTCAGCAATCGAAGTTTATAGACTATGTCGACTTGGGTTGTTGCTCTGAGGCGAGTTTTTCCATAATTCTTTCGTAGTATGTGTCTCCTTCCCACTCTAAAGTTTCTATGAGCTGATCTATGACGCCTCCGGTGACGACGTCAAGAGCCACCTTGACCCCCATGGCGAAGTATATCTCCCCCTCCTTCTCCATTATGGGTAAGAAGAAGGGGGCGATGCCTCTATCGCCGAACAACTCGGCCCCTGCCCGAGAGGTAGCGTCTTCCAGCTCTTCAAGCCCTATCTTCAGCCTGGCGGTCCGCACGTCGTCGAGATCCACAATAGCCACGGCGAAGATATCACCCTCTCTATACGCCGAGACGAGGAAGGGGCGCGGCCTGCCGGGGAGGGATAGTATCGCCGCGGCCTCCTCGCCAGGGCTCATCTGGGCTAAAAAATTGGCAAGTTCCGAGGTGTCTGAAAACTCCTCCACGCCGTGTTTAAAACGGAGATGTAGCAGAAACTCCCCGATTTTGTCGTATACGCTCACGCCTTTTGGAAGAACTGCCTTATGCCGAACTCGCCGCCGAACCTAGGCGGCTGGTTCCACTTTGTCACCGGTATGTTGAGCCGCTTGTAGAACTCCTCGTACCCGATCCGCATTAGCCAGTCGCCGATGCGCTCGCCCTGCTTCGCGTCTTTGCGCCACTCATCAATAATCTTCTTAACCACGGCCACGATCTCCTTGTACTCCGGCGGGTTTGCGGGCACCCACGGGATGACTTGTACGGAGGGCAGGGGGCCCCGGCCGGTGTTGCTGGCCTTGCCGCCCAGCAGAATGGCCACGCCGGCTTTGCTTGAGTCGAAGTCTATCCAGTCGCAGACGTCTCTGCAACGGCCGCAAGCTATGCACTTAGACCTAATTATGTCGAGGCCCACAGAGCCGTCCTGCTTGCCGTACACCTTAATGGCGTTTGTGGGGCACACCTCTGCCACCTCGGGCACGTGCCCCATCTCAAGCGCCTTGGCGCTCTTAGGCAGACACAGCTTTATGCGGTCGGGGTCGTACGTCGGCGCGTCGCCGTAGTGCCCCACTATGTTTATATCAGACGTAAAGCCGCCGCAGGAGCTCGGACACCCAGACACGTTTATCCTCAGCTTAGCGGGCAGGGGTATCTCGCCGATGAAGTAGGGCTTAAGCGCGTCGTAGAGAGCCTTCGTTATGGATGGGGCATCAACGACGGCCGTGGTGCAGGTGAGGAAGGCGGTGCAGCTGTTTATAGACCAGATCGTGGGCCCCCAGCCGCCGACTGGGTACCCCATCTTCTCCACCACCTCCTTGATCTTAAGAGCCTTATCCAGCGAGTCCGTCAATATCTCAATGTTGCCGTTTCTAGTAAACCTGAGAGCCCCGACGCCCAGCTCGTCTGCGACCTTGGCGAATTCCCTCAAGGTGGACGTGGCGAATCTGAAATTAGGCGGAGTGCCCACCTTGACCGTGAACACCCTCTCGCCCGTCTCGGATATGTGTTCTATTATGCCGTATCCGTGGAACTTCCTATCCACCCACTTGCCGAGGTTGCGCTTGAGGATGTCCGGCAAGAACTTCGTGTAGGGAACCGGCAGAACCTTCTTAAGTCTCTCAGCTGGGTTGGGGGCGCTCATATCTTCCCCTCGTACTCCTTCACGATGTTGTTCGCCCAGTCAAGCCACATCTTCCGCTCCTCGTCGTCAAGCACAGCGCCGGCGCCGAGGCGGCCGTGTAGAGAGGGCTTATACGGCACCTTTACGCCGAGGATCTCCTCCGTGTACTTCTTGAAGCCCACCTTCATAATGAAGTCGCCGATGCGGTCCTTGTGCTTGCTCACGCCGGTCTCAAGCCCGTTCATCCAAGCCTCCACCGTCTTAACCACCCAGTCCATAGCCTCATCCACGCTGTTTACGATAGCCAGCGGCTTCCCCATCTTCCCGCCGAACCTCCCCTTGACGTGACCGCCCACAACCACGGCGATTTTCCTCTTCCTACCTGGTTTTATCGCTGGGAAGGCGGATCTTATGCAGTGCATGGATTTCTTGCATCTTGTGCCGTCTATTTTGAGTTCTTTCTTCTCCTTGTCCCAGGTGATGGCGCCGGAGGGGCAGTCAGCCGCAAGCTTCTCCGGATCCACCTCCCCAGCCTCAATCTTCCTCCTAAGAAGCTCCTGATCCACCTCAGGAGCACCCTCCCAAATCCCTATGAAGCCGAAGTCTGAGCGGTGGACGGCGCGGGTGCAGTCGAAGGGGCAGCCGGAGAACTTCGCCTTGAACTTGAAGGGGAACAGCTGGTTGGACATCCACTCGTATATCTTGGGGTGCGTTAGGAACTTGTCGCGGGCCTCCAGGGTGTCGTACATGGCGAATTCGCAGAGGGCAGGCCCGACGCAGGTGGCCAGCTCCCTTATGGTGTCGCCGGTTGCGCCCACGTCTGTGCCGATGGAGCGCAGAGCGTCAACGGCCTCGTCCGCCTTGGCTGGGTCTACCGAAACTATGAGCATGCCCTGTTGGCCGGCGATTTCGATAAGTCCGAGTCCGTACTTGTCGGCGAAGTCCAGCATCTTCCTCAGCTGTTCTGTGGTGTATATCTGGCCTGAGGGTTGCCAGACGCGGAAGTGGAGCTCTGCGTATTTCCCGTCTCTGGTCCTCCTGGCGATGAAGCCGGTGTAGACGTACCTAATCTTGGCGGAGCCCGCCGCCCACGCGGTCTTGCGCGCCGCCAGCCCCGCCGCGTAGGCCGCCAGGGGGTACTTGGTCTTCTCCAGCTCGGCGACGTGGCTGGGCCACGGACCTGTCTTCAACCTCTCCATGATTTTAGAAGCATGCGGCGCCAGCTCGTCTACGTCAAACCTCTGGGCTTGTTGGGCCTCCATGTGGGTTTGTTAATTTCCATAAATATCCCTTATTACCAACCAATGTTAATACCACTGTGATTCTTCACGTATTACTGATAAATAGAATTCATCAATACACATACATAAAGAGGTGTGTATTTGTGTACAGCCTTATTGTTAATAAACTCTAGTTAACAAGATATATTAAGATTACATTCAATAGGGCTCATGTCGGCTCCACCCGGCTTGCCTCCGCCCGAGGAGCTGTTGAAGAGGGCGGAGGAGGTTCTTGGAGAGCTTGAGAAGGGTCCGTGGCCTAGCCACGTGAAGGAGTTGCGGAAGACGCGGTATCCGCTCCACATATATGGCGTGGGTCTTGTGGCGAGGAAAAGCCCCTGGGGCCCCGGCGCGGTGACTGTGAAGTACGTCAACACCGGCGTCCTGTCGAGATGGTCACGGGAGTGGGTGCCCAAGGGCGGCGAGGAGACCCACTTCAGGGTGTTCCACACCCCGGGCAAGTTCTGGAAGACAGACTTCGTTAGGCAGATCGTCAAGATCTCTAGAGAGCTTGGGGTAGGTCTCATCGAGCTGGTGGGCCAGACGGGGGCCTTCGTCCTCAACCTCACGAAGGACAAGGCAGAGGAGATGGTGGACGCTCTGCGCTCAATCGGCACAGACGTGGGGGGTAGCGGAGACGCCATCAGGTCGTTGAACGCCTGTGTTGGGCCTGCGCTTTGTGAATTCGCGCTTTATGACACGTTGAAGTGGTACGCCGAGTTCCACAAGGACAAGAGGATAAACGACGCCATAGCCACGCCTAACTTCCCGTACAAGTTCAAGATAAAGTTATCCGGCTGTCCCATGGACTGCGCAAGGGCCAACAGGGCGGATTTTGGCTTGATCGGCGTGTGGGAGGGTGCTCCTGAGGTGGATCAGGAGCTTCTTAGGAGGAAGATTGAGGCTGGGGAGGTGGATCCGGAGAAGCTTGCGGCTGACTGCCCCTCCGGCGCCATCACCTGGGACAAGGAGAAGAAAGAACTCAAAATAGACGGCACAAGATGCAAGAAATCCATGCACTGCATAAGATCCGCCTTCCCAGCGATAAAACCAGGTAGGAAGAGGAAGGTGGCTGTGTTGGTTGGAGGCGGCGTGAAGGGTAGGTTTGGGCCTAAGTTGGGGTGGTTTGTGGGGTATCTGCCGCCTGACGACGAGGGTCTGCGTCAGGCTATAGATTTGACGTTTAAGGTCATTGAGCCGTGGGACAAAGAGGCGCCGCCTAAGTACAGAGTCGGCGACTACATCATGCAGACCGGCATTGAGGGGTTTGTGCAGAAGGCTGGTATAAAGCTTGAGGGGATGCCGCCTCTTGCCAAGATCGGCGATGAGGTGCCCTTCGCCGTGTTGAGTAAGGAGGAGAGGGAGGCCTACCTAAGCCTGGTAAGAGAGCTGAAGGAGAGGGTATGACGGCGGATCCCAAGGCGGCTAGGCTTCAGAAGGTGTTTCCAGTTGACTTGAACAAGTTCCTGCCTGAGATAGTTCTGCGGAACTACGGCAGGTGGGTGGATAGGAAGTTCCACGGATACGGCATAATAGA
>Ga0272449_1002360_pt1 | contig 17666 bp, 15 predicted proteins | sample YNPCB0241_FD_198679 | JGI IMG/M metagenome (GOLD analysis project Ga0272449, IMG submission 198679) | Hot spring sediment microbial communities from Yellowstone National Park, WY, United States - YNP-CB-024-1 | ecosystem: Environmental > Aquatic > Thermal springs > Hot (42-90C) > Sediment... | reverse complement strand
TTGGTTTTGACATAATTCAGATACTCCCGATAAACGAAATGCCACCTGAAACAAACTGCCCATATACCTCGCTTACAGCCTTTGCTATAGACCCCATATACATATCAATAAAGGATATAGAAAATCTATGCCCTGAGATAGAAAAAAAAATCATATCAAAAGATTTCAAAGAGGAAATAAAAAGAATAAAAAATAAAGATTATATTTGTTACTCGGAAATAAAAAAGGTAAAATTTGAAATCTTGTGGAAACAGTACAATTACTTTCATAAAAATTTTAAAGGTCTCAAGGATTATAAAGAATTTGAGGATTACAAAAGCATAAATAAATGGTGGATAGATGATTATGCAATATTTAGAAGATTAAAAGACATTTATGGATGGAGGACATGGCTTGAATGGGAAGATGCACTAAAACAAAGAAATCCTCAAAAATTATCATCTATAGAAAAAGAAGAAGAGTTTCATCTTGATTTCTTCAAATATATTCAGTGGGAACTTGACAAACAATTTAAAAAGGTAAAAGAAAAACTCAAAAAAAATAATATAAAACTATTAGGGGATATTCCCTTTATGGTAAATCAGGAAAGTGCAGATGTGTGGTCAAGACAGTATGATTTTAGGTTGGATTTTGAATCAGGAGCACCACCTGATGCTTTTAGCAAAGAAGGACAGAGATGGGGAATCCCTGCACCAAACTGGGATATACAGTTGTCAAATAACTTTGAATGGTGGAGACTTAAAATAAAAAAATTTGAAGAGATATATGATATAGTAAGAATAGACCATATGGTTGGTTTTTTTAGAACATGGATAATACCAAAAGATAGAAATCTTAAACCTGATTTTGATATTCTTGATCCAATCAAACAGGAAGAAAGAGGGCGAAATTTTCTAAAAACCATAATATCATCTACAAATATGCTTGTTGTTGCTGAGGACCTTGGAGTAATTCCTGATTATGTTAGAAAGGTTTTAAAAGAACTTGATGTCTGCGGATACAAAGTAATGAGATGGGAAAAAGAAGGAGAAAAATACATTGACCCTATAAACTATTATCCAGTATCGCTTGCAACAACATCAACACATGACACAGAACCAATGAAAACCTGGTGGAAAACAATAGACAGAAAAGAAAAAATTCAATTTTTAAAGAGTTTATCTATGAATTTTGACAAAGTTCCAAAAAGATATGAGGATATTAAAGAATTTGTAAATCATAAAATCTTAAATGCATCATCAAAACTTGTTATTATGACTATTCAAGATATAATTGCAACTGAGGATAGGATAAATCTTCCTGGAACAAGCGGAAATCATAACTGGAGTTGGAGAATAAAACTTAACTGGGAAAGATTTCTTGAAAAACATAGAAAGGACTTTGATTATATAAAAGAGGAAATCAAAAAAAGAAATGTATAAAAAATTAGGCATTATTTTTGTTTTTCCATTCATATATGGATGTAGCATTGAAAAAATTGCTGTCAAAAAAACATCTGAAATTATAGATAAGGGAATTTTTGAGATTTATTCTGAAAAAAACATTGATTATCTAAAAAACTCACTTCCTGCAAATCTAAAACTAATGGAAATCCTATACAAAGAAGAACCAAATCCAATTCTTGTTAAAAATCTTACAATGGGATTTTGCGGTTATGCCTTTGCTTTTTATGATGAGAAAAACTCTGAGAGAAACGATTTTTATCTAAGGGGAATAAGATACTCAGACAAACACATAGAGAGATATAAGTTGAAAGATAAAAAAAGAATTGAAGGAATTGATTTTGATATACTTTTTTGGAATCTTTTCTGTAAAAGCGCCTATATTGACTCAAACAGAGATGATTTAAATGCACTTGATTATTTAAATGAAATAGAGGAAACCGCTCAAAAACTTTACTCTATAAATCCTGATTATTTTTATGGTTCAATCTCAACTATTCTTGCCTCAATATACTCCCTAAAACCAAAATTTGCAGGTGGAAATCCTGATAAATCTAAGGAAATTTTTGAAAATGTTATAAATAGTGCTGAAGGGAAAAAACTTTTGATAAATCATCTTTTTTATGCAAAAACATACGCTATAACTGTTCTTGATGAAGAACTTTTTGATAGGTTGATAAACTACATACTTGAACATAAAAACCCTGATGATGAACTTGGATTTTTTAATGAGATTGCAAAGATAAAAGCAAAAAAACTAAAGGAGATGAAAAATGAAATATTCTAAACCTCTCACCTCTTACTTCTCACCTTTCACTTCTTACTTCTCACTTCTCACCTTATTTATATTGCTTGCTTTCTCACCCACCATCTTTTGCCAAACTATAATAAAATTTGCAACACTTGCTCCTGAAGGAACAAACTGGGTAAAGGTTTTAAGGGAATTTGCAAAGGATGTTGAGACACAGACAAATGGAAGTATAAAGTTTAAAATATATACGGGTGGTGTTCAGGGAGATGAGAAAGATATCATAAGAAAGATTAAAACAGGGCAAATCCATGCAAGTGGATTTACCGGAGTTGGACTTGGTGAGATAGCAAAAGAGATAAGAGTTCTTGATGCCCCATTTCTATTCAGGAATACAGATGAAATAGATTATATTTATTCAAAATTTGACTCTGAGTTTAGAAACATATTTGAGAAAAATGGATTTATTCTTCTTGGATGGAGTGAGATAGGTGATGTTTATCTTCTCTCAAAAAAAAATGTTTCTAAACCATCAGATTTTTCAAAACTCAAACTCTGGGTATGGGAAGGAGACCCTGTGGCATTAAAGACATTTGAAAAATATGGGACAAAACCAATACCCCTTTCAATTGCTGATGTAATGACATCTATACAAACAGGTATGATTGATTCAGTTTATGCAACTCCGGCAACAATAATTCCTCTTGGCTGGCACTCAAAAATGACATACATACTTGATATGCCAATAACGTATGCAACAGGTGCAGTGCTACTCTCAAAAAAAATATTTGATAAATTATCCAATGATGAAAAGAAAATAATAACAACTTTAAGCAAAAAACACTTCTCAAATCTCAATAAGATTGCAAGGGATGATAATAAAAAAGGAATAAATCTATTAAAATCAAAACTAAAGGTCTTAAAACCCGAAAATATAAAAGAATTTGAAGAACTATCAAAAAAGGCAAGGGAAGAACTCACCTCAGTTTATGGAAAAGAGATTCTTGAAAAAATAGAAAAAGAACTCTTTGAATTTAGAAATGCTAAAACAAAAAATAATAAAAATTGATAACCTCATTTTATCAGTTGAAAGAAAAATCGTAATATTTTCAGTAATTCTTATGCTTTTTCTATCATCTCTTCAGATATTTTTAAGGATTTTTTTTCACTCAGGTATAATCTGGCTTGATACATTTTTAAGACATCTTGTTATGATAACTGCTCTTTTCTCATCATCTATTGTAAGTTATTACTCATCGCATTTCAGAATAGAAATTTTTGAGAAACTTGGAATAAAAAAAGAAACAAAAAAATATCTTGATACAATTGCAAATGTAATAAATGTATCTGCTGTCTTTATTATCCTTATTGCAACAATCAATTTTATAAAAATGGAGTTTGAACTTAAATCCTTAAAACTTGAACCAGAAATAATGAATATTTTTTTAGTGCCGATATTTTTTAATATGCTTTTTCACACACTTACTTCATTCTTTAAAGAGGAATTAAAATGATGCTTACCTTTGTGATAGCAGGATTATTACTTTTGATATCTGTTCCGGTTTTCTCTGTGATAACACTTTTAACAGCATATCTATACAACACCGCTGATATAAGCATAACATCAATGATTGTTGAGTTCTTAAGATTATCATCAATGCCATCTTTAATAGCAATTCCACTTTTTTCTTTCGCAGGATTTATTTTAGCATCATCAAATGCACCAAATAGATTATTAAATCTTTTTTCCTCGCTTTTTGGATGGATGCCTGGAGGAGTGGTTCTTGGTGCTATAATATCTGCATCAATTTTTACAGCATTTAGTGGTGCTTCAGGAATTACAATAATTGCTCTTGGCGGAATACTTTTTCCAATTCTTTTAAAATATGGATATCCTGAAAAATTTTCTCTTGGGATAATATCTACAACAGGAAGTCTTGGACTTCTTTTTCCACCATCTCTTCCTGTAATACTCTATTCAATAGTTGCAAAACTTGACCTGAATATTCTTTTTAAAAAATCTCTGATATATGGAATTGCAATTATAATCTTTTTCTATATATACTCATACATTGTTTCAAAGAAAAACAATATAAAACCTGAAAGTTTCGATTATAAAAAATTCAAAAAAGCGGTAAATGAGGCAAAATGGGAGATACCGCTTCCATTTATAGTAATAGGAGGAATATACTCTGGGACCATTACTGCATCTGAAGCAAGCAGTATAACTTGTTTATATGCCTTAATAGTTGAGGTTTTTATAAACAGAGAAATAAAAATAAATCAGATAGGTGATATCATAATAAAAACAATGTTTCTTGTTGGCTCAATTTTTATAGTTCTTGCAAGCGCACTTGCATTTACAAACTACATAATAGATCTACAGATTCCAGAAAAAATTTTTGAATACCTATCAGTTTATATAAAGAGTAAATACATTTTTCTTGTGATTTTAAACATAATCATACTAATGATAAATATGATAGAGATTTTTTCAGCAATAATTATAGTGGTTCCGATAATGGTTCCTATAGCAGTAAGTTATGGTATAGATCCAATACATCTTGCAATAATCTTTCTGATAAACCTTGAACTTGGATATATGACACCACCTTTTGGAATAAACCTTTTTCTATCATCGCTTAGATTTAAGAAAAAAATAACTGATGTTTATAAATCTGTAATACCTTCCTGGATAATTCTTTTTCTAATTCTTATAATCACAACTTACTTTAGGTTTTAAAATAAAAAAAGAGATTTTAAAAACATTAGTGACAATACAAAGAAGTACACCAAACTCTTTCGGTTGTAACTTCACTTAAATACTCAATACAATCATACTCAACGCAGGGAGCCCCAAGTTCAGGTCCAGAATAACATCTACAACGTTTCTTCGGCTAGGCATTTTTGGGGATGAACTACTTTTTTATCGCTATTCCATGCATTACATGCTTCTAAATCACATGACTTTTGACAATCTTCTCTCCTCACCACCATCACCATAAACATAATCCCAGCAATAACAATTCCCATCTTTGGATTTCAAACAAGGAGTTGAAACAACCTTTTTATATTTGTTAGTAACAATAATTTTATCAATACACTGATAAGCACCATAAATCATAGTAAAAAATACTAAAGGAAGAATGAAAGCAGATATTCTCTTTCTCACTTTTGACCTCCTTTATCATCATTTTTTTCATATCTCTTTAATGCTTCTTTATCTCTCTCTTCTTTCCATTTTTTTACTTCTTGTTCTTGTGGGCAGATATTATCTCTGTTATCAAACCTGAAATTTTCAGGTATTGGATAATAAGAACATCTAAAATAAAGACAATAACAAATAGGAAAAAGATTTTCCTTTTTTTCCTTTTCACTAAAATACGGTGTCTTATTAAATAACTTTAAATCCTCAATTGCTTTATCCATCTTACCAAGATAAAGATATGCTGTTGCTCTTTCAAAATGAATCTGACTTGGTTTAATCCTATCAAGTTCTATTGCTTTTGTATAATAAAAAACTGCTTTCTCATAATCCTTAATCAAATCATTCATATAAATATCTCCTATACTTAAGTGCAAATACATTTTAAGAGGAATTCTATCTATTGTCATATCCTTATCAGTGGCATATCCAATTGCAGTGCTTAAATCTTTTATCGCTTTAAAGCAATATTCTCTCCCTTTTGATAAATCTTTTTCCTTTCTACATTTTATGTTATAAGCATTTGCTCTTTCAAGATAGGCATGCGGATTTTTAGGATTTAACTCTATTTCCTTATTCATAATGGCAAGATATCTATCTGGATATTTTTCCATAAACTCCGCAAGTGTCATCACTGTTTTAAAAGATTCATGAGGATACATTGCTCTTTTTATATCAAGAAGTTCAAAAAAATATTCTGAAAGCCTTTTCTTCTTATCTTTATCCATTTTAAGTTTTTTTTCTGCTTCATTTAAAATCTCATTAAACTCGTTGTCACTAAGATAATCAACATTTTTAATATTTACTACACTCTTAGGAACTACACCACTAACATCACTTGATTTTATTACCTCAGTGTCATTAGAAAACCCGCTAACAGATAAAAAAAACATACCTACAACAATTAATTTTTTCATTTTCCCTCCATAGATTAATTATATTTTTTTTTGGGGAAAAAAAGTCAATAAACTATTCTTTAATAAATTTTTATTTTATTTGATTTTATAAACTTTTCAAAATCCTTAATTTCTTTTTTGTATTTTTTAATTATGTATAATGGCTCTTTTCCACTTTTAAGGATATAGTAAAAATCCTTATCACCAACCATTTTTGAAATCTCATTTTCTTTAACTATAAGTTTATCAGAATGATATTTGTTTATAAGATAAATTGCATTTACAAAAATATCAAATGCCCTCACCTTCTTTTTATCATAGACATCAATACAAACGCCTTTTACCCTCTCGCCTGCATACAAATCTAAAGAAGGTATTTTCTCACATGGACTAAATCTTACCCCTTTTAACTTTTTCTTATTCATCTCATCTGATATTTTAATATTATCCATCCAAGGAGAACCAAAAAACTCAAAAGGCATATCAGTACCTCTTCCAACAGATATATTTGTTGCTTCAAAACATCCAACCCCGCTATATAAAACCGCTGCATTTATATTTCTTATATTAGGTGATGGATTTATCCACTTAAGTCCAGTCTCATCATAAAACATACCTCTTTTGTAGTTCTTCATCTTTATTATTTTTAGTTTTAGTTCAAGGTTCATTTTTATCTTATGAAAAATAGCCATCTCACCAGATGTAAGTGAGTGCCTTATTGGAACTTTAAAATAAGCAGTAAATGCTGATATATCATCACGAAGAACAGCTCCCTCAATTATATCTCCAACAGGATTTGGTCTATCAAGAACAATAAACTCAATATTTCTTTTTGCTGCCTCTTCCATTGAATATCCCATTGTTGTTAAATATGTATAAAACCTTGCACCAATATCCTGTATATCAAAAACAAGAACATCAATATTTTTTAGCATCTCATCAGTAGGCCTTTTTGTCTTTCCATAAAGACTATATATTGGAATTGCGTTATATGTTGAGTTTTCAATATAATACCCACCCTCAATATCTCCAAAAAAACCATGCTCTGGGCTAAATATTGCAACAAGATTAATACCATTTTTTATAAAAAGATCAACAAGTTTATTCCCATTTCTATCAACTGATGTATGATTTACAATAACCCCAACCCTTTTATTTCTTATCTCAGAAAAATTATTTTCTATAAGAACATCAAGCCCAGTTAAAACCTCAGAATATATATTTATTGAGAAAAACAAAAAAACAAAAATGAGATATCTCACCTACCTTCCTTTATAACAAAGATATAAAGATTTCCCTTATCCCAAACAGAATATGCAAATTTTTTTGCTATATCACCGGTTCCAGCAAAATAATCAATTCTTGCCCCTTTAATTGCACCTCCAGTGTCATGAGCAAATACAAACCTTTCTTTATTTGAAAAACCTTTTATATTAAGATTTTCATCAACATCAGGAAGTTTTAAATTTATATAACCTATAATTCCAAGTGGAATTATTGAATTATCAACTGCAACGGATCTCTGTGCAACAAGATTTAAACCATATGTTCCTATAGGTCCTTCATCAAATGACTTAACCTCATCAAGCATAAAAAAAGAATATCTCTTATTTGAACCAAAAACCTCCTTCCAAAGTTCCGGCCTTGAATTTATAAAACTAATTGCTCTATCATAAAATGTCTTATCCTTTCCAACATCGCCCTCCCTCTTAATATATCCCTTTTCAATAAGATAACTCATCCATCCCTTAAACTTAAGTGAATTTGTTGCGGCAAATTTTGCCCTTAAATATTTTCCATTATCTAATCTTAAAATACCAGAGCCCTGTGTATGAAGATCTAAAACATCAGTCATAGTTTTTAAATAAGCAAGTTCATAACCTTTATTTCTCAAAACTCCATCAAAATCAATCTCTTTTCTTGAATAATAAGGAACAAATCTTTTATCAACAATTCTTCCTGTAAGTTTTTGTCCTTTATATTTATCTGGATCAAAATCTTCAAGATTTATCTCATACAAATCATCTGGTTTTTTATATATAGGAAATTTGTAAATATCATTTTTAGAAAGAGATGCATCAAAAATTGGCTCATAATAAGAACTAAAAAGAACTGGTTCTGTTCCTTTTCTAAGTTCATAAATATCAAAATTTTCACGAAGTTTCTTGTTAAAATCCTCATCATCTTTTGAGTTCTCAAGTACTTCCTTAAGTTTTAAAACAGTATTTTTGACTGTCTTTATATCAACTTTTCTTGTTCCAAAATCATATGAAATATTTTTATCAATGTTTTTATCCAGATACTCAATTGTAAGATTATATGCTCTTTTAAATGACTCATCAAAGTCCCTCTTAAAAAATGGAATTTCTTTTTCATTAAGTTTATAAAGTTCAACTTTTATTTCAATTTTCTTACATACCAAAACCTCATCAGGAGCGCATCTAATAGTTAGTTCACAAACTGGACATGGTAAGCATTGTGGCTTTACACCTTGAGTTTTAGTCATTTTTAAAAAACATCCGCTTAAAAATAAAACAATTACAAAAAGAAATTTTCTCATAAAACCTCCATTAAATAGTATGTGTCACTTTGCTAAGCCCTTTTGGATTATCTGGATTTAGTCCTTTGATAACAGCAAATTTAAGCGCAACAAGTTTTAAAAGAATATCTATCTCAAGAGAATTAAATGGATAGTTATTAGAAAAAGGAGTTATAATCTTATAATCTACATTTTTTTCCTTCAATTTATTTTCAACAAGAACAAGATCTGGTGTAAGTTTTTTTGATGGGGATAATATGAATACAAAATCCCCTTTTTTATATGCTCCAACAGGTCCATGAAGAAACTCAGCAGCTGAATATCCAAGAGAATGCATCATTGCCATTTCCCTAAATTTAAGAGCAGAGTCCTCACTTATAGCATTGTATGGTCCTCTTCCAACAAAGCCGACAACAGTAGAATTTATCGCATCCTCAAAACTATAATTCTTATAAATTTTTTCAAAATTTTCTACTATATAATTTAAATTTTTGATTGTCTCATTAAACTTCTTTTCACTAAAACCAGCACCAAATATATTTGCAATTCTTAAAACAAACCACATCTGAAGATGAAAACTTTTAGTTGCTGCAACAGGAATTTCCTTTGAATTAGACAAAAGTATATGAATATTTGAAATCTTTGCAAGTTTATTTTTTCTTAAATCACTTTCATTTGTAACACCAACAAGAAAAACTCCCATTGATTTTACAATCTTAGAACATTTAACTATATCAGGACTTTGTCCGGATTGTGAAAAAGATATAAGAAGTTTTCCTTTAAAATCAAGTTTCTTTTTACAATTAAATATTGAAAATGGATGAACGATATTGCTTATAACCCCACAATACATCTCCCAGACATATTTAGCAAAAAGTGTAGCATTTCCAGAACTACCTCTCCCAAGAAGAAAAACCTCCTTAAATTTACTAAGTACCTTTGCATCATGTGGAAGTTTAAAATTCAAAAGAAGTTTTGGTATCTCAGATATATCAGAATATGTTAAAAAATTCTTATAATCCATAATATCTTTAAGTTGTTGATTTTAGTTTTGGAAGGGCAAAATAAAATCTGCTTCCCTTCCCCTTCTCTGATTCAAACCAAATCTTCCCATTATGTTTTTCTATTATTGTCTTTGCAATACTTAAACCAAGTCCAGAACCCTCTGTATTTAGCATTGTGTTTTTCGCTCTAAAAAATTTCTCAAATATATATTTTTTATCCTCATCATCTATTCCATAACCAAAATCTTCAACCATGCATACAACAGCACTTTCCCTGTCATAAACCTTAATATTAATAGTTGAAGAATTTGGTGAGTACTTTATAGCATTATCTATAAGATTGTTTAAAACCTGAAGGAGATAGTGTCTGTCGCAAAGGACATAGAGTTTATCAATAGTTTTTTCAAAATTAATATTTATGGACTTAGTATATGCCTTTATCCTCATAGTAGATATCGAGTTTTCAATAATTTCTATCAGATCAAATTTTTCAAACTCCATAGATTCTTCACTGTTGAGTTTAGATATATCAAGCAGGTTTGTAACGATATTTATTAACCTGTTAGTTGCCTGATCAATTATATTCAGAAACGATAACTGCTCGTTATTTAAATTTCCCCCTTCTCCGCTTAAAAGAAGTGAAGTAAATCCCTTTATCGTTGTAAGTGGTGTTTTTATCTCATGGTTTAATGTCATTAAAAAATCATCCTTTACCCTGTTTAGGTCAGCAAGTGTTTTAGCATCCTCACTGACCTTTGCATAAAGTTCAAAAAGATATATCATCATACCCATTTCCTTAGAGATTATATCAATAACTGAAACATCGTCTTTAGTAAACATATTATTTCTATTCCCAGCTATTACAAGAACACCATATCTGTTTTTAAGATATCCTATCGGTACGCTTACAATTTCGTTTTCACAGCAAATAGTGTTATTCACAAAGGATTTTACTATCTGAGAATTATGTTCAGAAAAACTAATATTATGAGGAAATCCAGTTTTTGCACCTAAATTCAGAGATAAAACAAGAGAATCTGAAAAACGAGAAAATGAATAATAAACTATATATGCAGGATTTAAAAAATCATATAGAAGGTCAGCAAGTCTTTTTACAGGATTTTCGTTTCCTAAATCAATTTTTGATATCCCATCATATATCACTTTGGTCTGTCTGTGTTTTTTTATGAGTTTTGACTCTTGATTTTCAAGTTCTTTGACAACACTTTCCAGTTCCAGTTTAAGTTTTTTGTTTTCGATGTTTATGTATTCGTATGTCTCATAATAATTTTTTAAAAAGTTTAAAAAATTGCTTATAAATCTGACATAGTTGATTATAATCTCTTTTTCTATACTGTATATAAAAATAAGTATGTATAGGTTTTTGGAAAAAATCCTGTATGGTATTATTATAAACCTGTCTTTTTCACCTTCAAAAATTTCACCGTCCTCAACAAAGATTATTTCCTCCTTATCAGAATTTATAAAATTTTTAAGACCAGAGAAATCTTTCAATGTATTTGAATTGTTAACCCCGCCAATATATAGAAAACCATCAGGATTTTCCTCAAGGATATATATTTGAATTTGAGGAAACTGGGATTTGAGTTTCATAAACACCATACTGCAAAGGTTCAGATAATCGCTTTTATGGAAATTAACAGCAACACTTAAAACAGAGTAAACAAATTCATCAAACTTAACATAAAACTTTTCAAGGTAATCAACCTTATTCAAGAGTGGTAGAAAATATCTAAATTTCATAAACCAGTAAACAAAAAAACAAACTATAATAAGAAGCGTCAGATAGACAATATGTATCATATCAATTCCAATAAAGAATTAAGATAAGATGAGTCCCCTTTAAGTTTTGTAAAACTTATAAAGCCAAACTTAATATTCATGCTCTCACATATCTTTTCACAGAGATGAGAAAACTCAATCTCTTTTGAACTTAAAGGAGCATTTGAAGGAGGTCCAAGAATTATAACACCGTTAGTATTCTTATCAAGAAGATAATTACCGATCTTGAATGGAAGACCATAGGTTTCATCAGTATCATATTCTTCAATAAAAACCGTATTCCATATCAGGTCCATTGAAAGATATTTTTTTGAGACATCGTTAAGTTTAAAAAAAACATAATTTAAATAATCCTTCATACCCTTTGGATAAAAGAAACCCCATTTATAAAAACATCTGCTATCTTTAAATCTTTCAATATCAACAGACACATTCCTCAAATCCGCCTCAGTCATTAAAGATGTATCATCCTTTTCTCCTAAAAGGATTGCAAGGATATCCTGATGGAGAAGCGATTGGGAAAGAGATATAAGATATCTTTCAAATTTCTTCGTTCTAAAAAGATATTTACTTACATTCTTAAAATTCATGGACCTACTCACAAAGAACTTATTTATATCACCCTCAGCAAGCTTTACATCCATATTTAATAACAACTGATTAAGTATCATACGATAAACCTGTGGATTTGGCTGTTTTATATCAACCATCCACCCCTGGGAAAGGTTTATCCCAAGAAGATTTTCAAGAGGTTCGAGTTCAGATGGTGGAAAAAGCGAAGAAAAAACAACCTGTTTGTTTGCCTGCATTGAACCCTCAATAATTTTTGAGATGAAGTGTTTGTTAACATTATTAATAAGCATCAGATGAAGGTCATCCATTATTATGACTTTGCACTCATTTATAATTTTCTCAAGTTTATCTATAAATCCTTCTTTAATAGCAAGACCAACACCTATAGAAAATTTAACACCGTTTGTTACAAATATATTCTTCTGACCTATACGAGAAGAAAGCCCATATGAGATCGAATGTATGAAATGTGATTTACCAACTCCAATTCCACCGTATATAAGAATGGGATTATACATCACCCCAGGATTTTCAACAACAGCCATACTCGCAGCATGGGCGAAGCGGTTGTGTGAACCAGTAATAAGTGTTTGAAAACTCAACATAGGATTTAAAGGTAGTTCTATCGACCATTTCAATTTTAATCTCTCATACTCTTTCTCTTTAAACTCTTTTTTTTCTTCAATTTCTTCCTTTTTTATTTCTTTTCCTGTTTCAACAGGCTTGGCTTCAAATTTCTTTTCAACAGACGCTTTCCCGGGGCTAGCAGGTCCAAGCAAAACCTCCTTTATTTTTTCTTTTTTTTCCTCCTTTGCCTCTTCCTTTTTAACCTCTATAGGAACTGGTTTTTCTTTTATCTCAAGTTCAGGAACAGGTATATTTATCTCACCATTAATAGTTTCAACCTTAGGTTGGGGAGGTTTTCTTTGAGTACTTTTTTGAGAAATAATTCTTTCAATCTCGGTTTTAATTTTCTCCTCTATTTCCTTATTGTAATCAAGAAGATATATCACAAAGTTATAATCACTTGAGACCAATTTTTCCGGTCTTGAACAGACCGCACCTAATCTTTTTACAATACTTAGTATATCCCTCAAATCACATTTTAAAAGGAGTTTATGCTTTTTTATTTTCTCATCAGGACCAAGAATTGTCCATTTAGTTATCATAAACTATCTTATTATCAGTTCCATTATAAAATCTATTACAGCACTTTTATTTAAGTTGGTTTTATTGAAATTAGCAAAATATATTTTCGCCTCAGAGAGAGAGTTTTCAAACTCATATTTTTTATCAGATGGAAGTTGACCAACAAAAACTACAGCACAGACATTTTCCTTTTTTGAATTCAAAATAACAACATCGCTATTTACATTATCATCATACTTTATGACAAAACTTCTTTTAACAAACATCGGTTTTTCCTTCGAACTTAAAGATATCTCATCTATGTTCTTAAGTAGATTTACAAAAACATCCTCATCATAAAGATAGATAAAACCAACATTTTTAATTCTATCAGGCGGAATATTTGCAGGCGGAAGCATGTTTATAAGAGAATCAAGCTCATCACTTACAGGTTTACTTTTTACGCTTTCCTCATCAATCCTAAATTCTTTAATAACTTCTAATGGCTCTGTCTTCTCTTTTTTAATGTCCTCATCTATTTTAATCTCTTTATCAACATCTTTATTTTCATCACTCTGACTATCCCCAATTTCTATTTTCAATTCGGATATCTCTTCGGTCCCCTTAATTTTTTCATCCTCTACTACTTCTCCACTATCTTGTACTGTTTCTTGACTACTTAGATTTTCCCAAAGATTATTTATCTCCTTATCCAAATCAATATCACCGGTTTTGGTTTCCTTTTCTTCTTCTATTATCAGTGTTTCATCTTTTTCAACCTCTTCTTTTTTTCCTTGAAGTTCATCAATAATATAACTTTCTGCTTCTACTTCTTGATTACTTTTTTCTGTCTCACTCAAATCATCCTGTTTTGGAGTTTCAATATTACCCGCGTTTTCATTAGAAGGATTTATACCTTCATCCAAATTAGCAACAATCTCATCCTTTCTTTCTTCTCCCTCTACTACCACTTTATCCTTTTCTTTATTATCATCTTTCTTTTTTTCATCCACACCTTTCTTTTCAAATAAAGGTGGCATCTTTTCAAGTATTAAATTAAGTTCATTTAATATTTCTTCAAAACTCTTTTTCTTCTCATTATTTTCTTCCATTTTAACTCCTTTATAAAATTATACCAATTTCAAAGGTTAGTTATTAAATTTTATATAATTATTTTATGATAAAAATAACCGACTTAAATCCAAACCTCTTAAATGCCAATTATGCTGTGCGAGGAAAAATAGTTCAGAGGGCATACGAACTTGAACTTGAAGGCAAAAAAATAATATATACCAACATAGGAAACCCTCAGGCACTAAAGCAAAAACCGCTTACCTATGTAAGGCAACTTCTTGCTTTAACAGAATACCCATATCTTATGGAAGATAAAACAATTGCTTCCAAATTTCCAAAAGATGTTATAGAGAAAGCCAAATATATTCTTACTGAAAATCCGCGTGGACTTGGAGCATATACTCAAAGTGAAGGAATGAGTTTTATAAGAAAAGCAGTTGCAAGATTTATATCAAAAAGGGATGGAATAGAAGCAGATCCATCAAAAATAATACTTACGGATGGGGCTTCTAAAGGAATTCAATCAATATTTACACTCTTAATCAAAAACTCAAACTCAGGATTTATGATACCAATTCCACAATATCCATTATACAGTGCAACAATTGCATTATATGGCGCAAAACAGATAAATTATTATCTTGATGAAGAAAAACACTGGGAGTTAAATAAAAATGAACTTGAGTCAAGCATAAAAGAAGCAAAAAGAAAACAAATAGAGCCTGTTGCAATTGTTGTTATAAACCCAGGAAATCCTACAGGAGCGGTTCTTTCAAAAGAAAATATAAAGATGATAATAAATTTTGCAAGAAAGCATAACCTTTCTATTCTTGCAGATGAAGTATATCAGGAAAATATATATACAACAACGCATAAATTTTATTCTTTTGCAAAGGTTATGGAGGAAATGAATATAAAAGATGTTCCACTTTTTAGTTTTCACTCAACATCAAAAGGATTTTTAGGAGAATGCGGTCATAGAGGTGGATATCTTGAAGCAAGAAATATAAGCGGTGAAGTTTATAATGAACTAGTTAAACTTCAATCAATAGGTCTTTGTGCAAATACAGCAGGACAGATTGTAACATACGCAATGGTAGAACCACCCAATGAAAATGATGAAAGTTATGAATTGTATCATAAAGAAAAAACAAAGATACTTTCGGATCTAAAGAAAAAAGCAGAGATACTCGGCGAGGAGATAAACAAAATAAAAGGTATGAGTTTGAAAGCACCTTATGGTGCAATGTATGCTTTTGTAAAAATAGATCTACCACCAGATAAAAATATGAAAAATATGAGCCAGAAAGAACTTGTGGAATATGAGGCAAAAAGGGACTTTAATTATTGCCTTGAACTACTTGAGGAAACAGGAATATGCGTTGTTCCGGGTTCGGGATTTGGACAGAAACCACATACATATCATTTCAGAATGACAATACTTCCTCCTATTGATGAGATAAAAGAACTTGTTAAAAAATTAAGGGACTTCCATTTAAATTATCTAAAAAGATTTGATTAAAACTTAAATTATTATAAAATATAGTTAATTAAAAGGGCTGGTGGCGGAAATGGTAGACGCGACGGACTTAAAATCCGTTGGCTTTTAAAAAAGCCGTGCGGGTTCGAGTCCCGCCCTGCCCATTTCTAATTAAACTTCTATTCTCTCGTCTTATGCCTTATTTTCTTTTTTGATATAATTTATTTATGAAGATAGTAAAAGAAGGATTTTATATTCTTATTTTTTCCCTCGGGGCAATTATAATCTCACTTTATTATGCAAGGTCATATAAGTTTCTTTATACAATAACATTTATATCTGGAATAATTCTTCTTTTTTCCCTTTATTTTTTCAGAGATCCCACAAGAAACAGAAAATTTGATGAAAACGAAATAGCATCACCTGCTGATGGAACGGTTTTGTCCCTAAAAACTGAAAACGGGATTACAGTAATAAGAATATTTATGTCGATATTTGATGTGCATATCCAGAGAGCCCCTATCGAAGGAAAGATTAAGGAGACAAAATTTACATATGGAAAATTTCATATAGCATATAAGTCCCAAGCAAAAGACAATCAGAGAAATATGATAAAAATTGAAGGAAAGGACGGAAAATGGGCATTCGTCGAACAAATAACAGGAGCAATTGCAAGAAGAATAGCCTGCTATGTAAAAGAAGGAGACACTGTTAAAATTGGTCAAAAGATTGGAATGATATATTTTGGTTCCCAAGTTGCTTTATACCTCCCTCAAAATGCTGTAATTACCGTTAAAGAAGGAGATAAGGTCTTTGCTGGTAAAAGCGTAATAGGATTATGGAAAAAGAAATGACAAAAATAGATATAATAAAAACAAAAACAAAGAATTCAATTCCTTCACTATTTACACTTACAAATATGGCATTTGGAGTTATGGCGATTTTAAGTGTTAGTGAAGAACAATTTGTAAAAGCATGCTATTTTATAATTGGGTCATATGTAATGGATATTCTTGATGGAAGGGTTGCAAGAATGATAAAAGCAGAGACAGAGATGGGAGTTGAACTTGATTCATTTTCAGATTGGCTTTCATTCGGTATTGCCCCAGCATATATGATATATGAGTTTGCATTAAAAGGTTATGGTGTTGTTGCATATCCTGTGGTTCTAACATATATAATATGTGGTGCTTTAAGACTTGCAAGGTTTAATTTAAAATCACTCTCAGGGCAAAGTTCAAAGGAATTTTTTCAAGGTCTCCCAATTCCTGCTGCAGCAGGTGTTATAATCTTTTTTATATTATCATATTCTTTAATTGAAGATGATACACCAGCAAAATCAATCAAAATACTTTCAAAACAGATGCCATTTCTTTATGGAATATTTCCTTTTATAATAATAGGCATCTCAATTTTGATGGTTTCATCCGTACCTTATGTTTCAATGAAATCAGGAAATATATTTAAAATAAGGTCTCCGCTTTCTTTGATAGTATCTATATCAATAATATTTCTAATTATTTTCTATCCTCAAAACTCATTGTTTATATTTTTTGTTCTTTATGCACTTTCTGGAATAATATATTTTTTCTATCGCCTGTTCTTCAAAAAACCAGAAGAAAACTAATCTCACATTAAGAAAGTGAGAAGTGAGCAAGTATCTTGTCAAGTGATAGTTTTAATGTCAGGTTCTCTTAAAAAGTTAGTATCACTTAAAACAAGATAACTGCCTTGCTCTACCTCGTTGTTTTTAGTTAAAATTAGTTTAGAAGCA
>Ga0272449_1002358_pt1 | contig 17669 bp, 22 predicted proteins | sample YNPCB0241_FD_198679 | JGI IMG/M metagenome (GOLD analysis project Ga0272449, IMG submission 198679) | Hot spring sediment microbial communities from Yellowstone National Park, WY, United States - YNP-CB-024-1 | ecosystem: Environmental > Aquatic > Thermal springs > Hot (42-90C) > Sediment... | reverse complement strand
TACTCAAACAATAAATTAGAAAGATTCTTCAGCAATATCAAACAAAAAATCAAACAAAGAAATGGTTTCAGATCAGAAATCTCTGCTGTCGCTTGGCTGACTATCTTCTTCACTTTGCATAACATCAAAATTACTCTCAATCATAATGTTCACAATTTATCATCTTTGCTTAACCGTATATCTATACCTATCGCAAGGAGCTTATTACTAATATGTACTATGTCTATTATCTAATATTGACAACTATGTCTATTTTTTGTATTTCAAAGAACACCATTTTTAGTTACCAGAACCTGAATTATAGTTTTATTATTTATTGACTTTTAGTTAAAAAATTAATAAAACAAGAAAAAGTTTAAAAATTAGATAAAGGAGGGAATTAAACAAGTTCTATGAATAAGTTAGAAATAGAAGAATTATACGGTTTTGAGAGAGTAGGTGAATGGAAGTCGGATGAGAGATCAAAAAGTGGAATAACCTTTGAACTTGAAAAGTTCAAAGGAAATAGAGTAATTTATGCCTTTGTGGTTGACAGTGAAGTGAAGTATATAGGAGTGTGTGAGAATACAACCACAACCTTGAAAGACAGAATGAGTAGATACAAAAATTTACAAGGGGGAGGAACGAATGAACGCATCGCCAAAGAGATAAAAACATGTTTGAAGCAAGGGAAGTCTGTTAAAATATTTGCGTTTAGACCCCCAGCATCAGAATATAAATATAAAGATTTGAACATTGACCTTGTAAAAGGACTTGAAAATCCGTTAATAGAAAAGCTAAAACCAGCATGGAATATTCAGAATAAATAAGAAATAACAAAATACTACTACAACACTTAACGTCGGACAAAAACTTCGGCACTTCGTATTTTTGTCTAATGATATTGAATATTTTGTTTTTATCACAAAACGACCAATACTACATCAAATTTCTTCCATCATCCTCAACATGTATTGCCATTTTTTCATTTACTAAGTAATAATAGTGTCCATTGCCACAACCTCTGTATTCGCAACTTAAAAATGCATATCCACCATATTCTTCTTTGCACTCTTTAAATTTCACACTCAAATAATAATCGTAAAATCCTTGCCAATGGTATTCACAACCTATTTTGTTATCAAGATTGTGTTTAAGTTCTTTCATCATCTTCTCATATTCATTCCACCCACCACGAGTGGGCTTTAAAGAAGAAAGATAGACAACTTTTACACCGTAATATAAACTATATGTCTCACAACCTCTTGAACTTAAAAATTCTTTAAACTTTTCAGTTAAGTGAGAATTACTAGCGTACACAAATAAAAATAATTCAACCTCTTTATCAGTAATGTTTTTGTATCCTTCAGCATAATCTTTCTACAAATTGGGATGTGCTTTCACTTTTTAGTTACCAGAACCTGAGTTAGTTTTTTTCTATAATTGACTTTTAATTAAAAAAGATGTATTTTTTTATCAAATTACGTAATAAGTCTTGCAAAAGACAAGATAAAGGAAAAAATATTACGTTTAAACTCAAAAATATAAAGTAAGCGTTTTGCTTACAAGATATTACATGTTATCTCTCAAAGAGAATTATTCGAGTAAAAATTAGAAAAATATGGATATAGCCACGTCTAAAAATGGTGTGCCAATTAGATTAACAGAAGAGAGATGGTTTCATATCACTGAAGAACACTCAGAAATGGCTGGTTATTATTTTGAAGTTCTCGAAACAGTAGAAGAACCTGAAGTAATTTATGAAGGTAAAACAGGCGAATGTATAGCAGTTAAGAAAATAGAGACAGGAAAATATATTGTAGTTGTGTATAGAGAATTGAATAAAGAAGATGGGTTTATAATTACCGCTTTTATAACAAAACGTAAAAAACAATTTGAAAGGAGAAAAGTTTTATGGAAGCGTTAGAGGTAAAAAACATATTAACACTTGTACCTGATTTATTGAAAATACCATATTCACGGATTTGGACATTTTACGATAAAGATGCTGATGTGTTATACATTAATTTTAAAAAACCAAGCCATGCAGATGATTCTATACTTACTGAAGATGATATTATAATTAGATATGAGAAAGGTGAAATTGTAGGAATTACAATACTTAATGCAAGTAAAAGAAAGATAAAATATGTACAACATAATGTGTAAAGAACGATATATTCAAACCGAGTTCGCCTATAACACCAAACTTGGTAGGATATCCGAAATAAGTTCAGATATGAACAAATTGTGTGCAATTTGGCTTTATGTTTTGTGGCTTAACCCTATTTTTTTATACATAATATGTAAGATTTTTACGGATAAATAATCTAAGCTATATGTCGATTTAAACATTTATATATTCCCAAAATAATTAAACACAAAACATCTAGGATGATAAAATGAGTTATAGAGATACAGCATCATTTGGAAAACGGCAAGAATACATCGTTGTAGCTGAATTACTTAAACGTGGCTTCGATGTTTATATGACTTTAGTTGATGACCAAGGTATTGATTGTATCATTCGGTTGGACAACAAGAGATATTTGGATATTCAGATTAAAGCCCGCTCTAAAGATGCTAAGCGATGGAACTTCTTTGCTGCGATGACTATTAAACCGAGAGATAATTTTTACTTCATCTTTTATACTGAGAAGAACAACAAATTTTGGATAATTCCTTCCAAGGATGTTGTAAAACTCGGAATTAAGAATAAATCTGGCAAGAATAAGGGTAAAATTTCGCTAACTTTACCCAAAAAGAAAGGGCAAAGGTTTCAAAAGTATATAAACGATAACGGTTTTAACTTATTGAGAAAATATGGCAAAAACAGCAGATAACAGCGGATAAAAGGAAAATCAAAGATTTTTCCCAAATTGCCTTCGGCAACTTCTTTTATCCGCAGAACGTTAAACGTTATATGATATCGAATATTCTATTTTATTACAAAACAACTAATATTACATCTCTTAATCATCCTCAACATGTATTGCCATTTTTTCGTTTACTAAGTAATAATAGTGACCATTGCCACAACCTCTGTATTCACAACTTAAAAATGCACAACCATATTCGTCTTTGTAATCTTTAAAATTCACACGCAAACTATAATCGTAAAACCCCTGCCAATGGTATTCACAATCTATTTTGTTGTCAAGGTTGTGTTTTAATTCTTTCATCATTTTCTCATATTCTTCCCACCCACCACGAGTGGGTTTTAAAGAAGAAAGATAAACAACTTTTACACCATAGTATAAACTATATGTTTCACAACCTTTGGAACTTAAAAATTTTTTAAACTTTTTATACAAGTAAGAAGCACCAGCGTGGCAAATAAAAATAATTCAACTTCTTCATCAGAGATGTTTTTATATCCTTCGGCATAATGTTGCCACAAATTGGGATGTGCTTTCACTTTTTAGTTACCAGAACATGAGTTAGTTTTTTTTCTATAATTGACTTTTAATTAAAAAAGATGTATTTTTAAAAAAAGGTAAATTTATGCCAAAACAAATACCAACTGAAGAAGACAAAAAGAAAGCACTTGAAAGAGCAAAACGTGAATTCCCAGGTAACAAAGCGTTACAAGAACTTCACTATATTCGGTATCTTCTCGAAATAGAATGGAAGAATATGACAATTGAAGAAATTCAAGAAGAAGTACGAAAAACTAAACAACAGCTGGAGTTAGGTAAAAAATAGTTCAAGTATTAGTTCAAATAGTTATAAACAACAAAAAGGCTTACAGCATACAATGAAACAAGAAAAATTAAAAGTTTATATAGAGAGTTCAGTAATTAGTATGTATTTCCAAGAAAACGCACCATATTTAAGAGATATTACAAGAAGATTTTGGGAAGAAGTGTTACCATATTTTGATACATATATATCTGAAATAGTACTTGACGAAATTAGAGCTACAAAGGATACAAAACTGCGAAAAAAGATGGAGAATCTAATAAAAAATTTCAAAGTTTTAGAAGTCAACGAAGATATTTTAAATTTAGCAGATATTTATTTGTCAAAAAGGCATTTGCCGCGCATGGACGCTTTACATCTTGCTTCAGCAAGTCTTGGTGAAATACAATTTTTAGTTACATGGAACCTTAAGCATCTTTATAAGCGTGGGACACAAGAAATGATACGTGAAGTAAACTTGTGGCTTAAAATTCCAATTCTTACTGTAGCAACACCTGAAGATTTTTTCGGAGAGGAGGTATAAAATGCCGAAAAGAAAAGTTACTGAAGAAGAAAAAAAGAAAATACGGAAGAAGGTACAGCGAGAATTTCCTGGATGCAAGGCGTTACAAGATATCCATTTTTATCGTTACATAAAAGAATTAGAATGGCAGACAATGTCTGCTGAAGAAGTTGTGGAAGATATAAAAGAGGGAGCTAGTAAAGTTAAAAAGGAAATAAAAAATTTAAAGAGTGGCACAAAATCTTTCTTACTTAGATAGGATAGAGTATTTTTAAAAATTTTCTCATCTCCTCAATCATCCTCAACATGTATTGCCATTTTTTCGTTTACTAAGTAATAATAGTGTCCATTGCCACAACCTCTGTATTCGCAACTTAAAAATGCATATCCACCATATTCTTCTTTGCACTCTTTAAATTTCACACTCAAATAATAATCGTAAAATCCTTGCCAATGGTATTCACAACCTATTTTGTTATCAAGATTGTGTTTAAGTTCTTTCATCATCTTCTCATATTCATTCCACCCACCACGAGTGGGCTTTAAAGAAGAAAGATAAACAACTTTTACACCGTAATATAAACTATATGTCTCACAACCTCTTGAACTTAAAAATTCTTTAAACTTTTCAGTTAAGTGAGAATTACCAGCGTACGCAAATAAAAATAATTCGACCTCTTGATCAGAGATGTTTTTGTATCCCTCGGCATAACATCGCCACAAGTTGGGATGTGCTTTTAACCACACCCTCTTTGCTTTTTTGTATAATTTCAACAACCTACCCAATTCACTTTGCGGTTCTGTTTTAATTGGTTTTATATCCACAACATTTTCAGGATAAAAATAGTAACCATATCTTTTACTTTTTTCACACATTTTCAAAAGAGAACCAGATGATCCAATAGCCAAACGACGGATTTCTTTTCTACCGTCAGAGTAAACCAAAAGATATTTACCCATACCATTTTCTTTCACAACCTGTTTTATTTGATCATAAGTTAATGTGAAAAGTCCAAGTTGCATAGGTTAATCCTCCTTTAGCGTGATTTTTATAAAATAAAAACAGCCCCCGAAAACGGGAGCAAAAATTAAAGATCCAAACTGTAATCTATTCTCTTGTATTCTTCTATTGTCTCTTTTAATTTACTTCTAACAGCAGGATTAGAAACGTGTAATATCTCTAACAAACTTTTAGCTTGCGTCATCATAGGAATCGCACTGTGTTGGAAATCAAAAAATTTATCAAGCATTTTAACAATAAAAAATTCTTGAGCTTCATCAACTTCTACACTATTTTCTGTCGTCTCGTTTTTCATTATTTTTCTCATTAACACTACAGCTTGATATAGTTTTATAGCAACAGGAACTTTGTCAGGATACACTATACACAAAGGAGCAAAAATAGTCATTATTTCTTCTTCGTCCATCGGCGGAGTAATTATCTGCTCGTTAATATCATCAAATTCAGAAAGTAGTATTACATACTCTATATTTATATCTACTTCTTTTAATGCTTCTTTTGGAAAATATTTAACCTTACATTTTCTATAAGCAATTATTTTTTCACAATCTTTTATCACAGCGAGTTGAACATCGTAAGGAAGTTTAGCAAATTGCAGTGTTTCAAGAATATATTTTTTCAATTCAGGTTTTGTTTTTAACCAATAGGGTAACAATCTGAAAAACTCTTCATCAGATAAAGCATTGTGATAAACTTTCGCAGTGGTTAGATCATAGTAATCTTCATCATTTTTCATTATTGCCTCTTCAAGCTTATGTTTGTAGCGTGTGGTAGGTTCAGTACTTTTTGGTTTGTGATTGTTCTTCCTTAGTTCTTTTCTTCTCGCTTTTATTGCTTCCCACAAAACTTGGCAATTCTCACGAATAGTTCTCTCTGGTATTTCTGGTAAAGAAGCAAGTTGCTGAGCAAAATAGTTTAAAATATCCACATCTTTTACAACACATTGTTTGACATAGTAAATTCTCCAAGAATCTCTATATAACAAATATCATCTGCATCTAAGGTCAAAATCTTTTCTTTCAACTGCTGATTCTTTGTTTCTGTAAAAAGTTCTAACAAATCGGTAGGATACAACTCTTTTATAACACAGTCTGGTATCCGCTAATTGATTTCAACATAATAATTAACCAGAGTTTCTGCAAACCTGTGTATATCAGCGGATATTAACTCATCTGGTATAACATATCCTTTTCGCAACGCTTCTAATATATCATCACCATCATAGCAAGTTTTAATAAATATTTCTTTGTAGCCCATAGATTTGTCCTCCTTGAAAAGTTAAAAGTTGTAAAAGTTTAGATGAAAAGAAGTCAAAATTGAGAGACAAACAAAAGGGAAAAAACTTCTAAAATATAGGATTTTAAATGAAAAGTTATTGCTACAGACGAGATGGGTTTTTTCTTTTTAGTATTTTTTATTTATGTATTAACTTTTATCATCTCTTCTCTTGTCTTTTTGCTTAGTGCAGTAGCAAGTATTTTTGTGATATTAAAAATTTCTATCCCTACAATATTTCTTCTTGAATCGTATTCAACTCTCACATTTTCTGCAACTTCTTCAGAATCAATAGCCGCTCCTTCTTTTAATGAAAGATATAAAATATCATTATCCTCATCAAACGAAATTTTTATATTCTTTTTATCTTTTACATTTTTATCTATTTTCTTCTCTTTTTTCACACCTTTTGTTAGTAAAAGAAATAAGTTTAAGAAAATTTTAATTCAATTTTATCTATATCCAATACCTTCGCTATCTTTGCTAAAGTTTCAATTGTTAAATTTTCTTTCCCTTTTTCAATTAATGAAATATGTGGCTGTTTTAGACCAGAGTGTTCTGCTAAATCCTTTTGACTCCATCCTTTCTGTATCCTCGCTTTTTTAATTAATCTACCTATCTCTATAAGAGTTGTCATAGGTTTAGTCTCAATTTTTTTCTGTATTCTTCTTTTTTGTAAAAGAGTGTAATAAATAGTATCCCACCAAGTTTTAAAATCAACTGCTTCACCAGTTTTATCCCAATATTTTTTTATTTTGGGCCATTGTTCTATAAAATGCTCTTTTTTTATGATAGAGAAAACTTCTTTTGGAACATCACATTGAGAAAGTAAAGTGAATGCATAAGAAATAAATTTTGGATGTTCTGTATCTTTTAATATTTTTTTTACTTCTTTTAGCGCTTTTTTATTTAAACTCCAAAAATATTTTTCTATTTTCATTGTATTATCATTTCAATAAACTTTTTCATCTCATTATCTAAATAAGCAATCATCTTTGATGAATCAAAATTTTTATCATAAATATCTAACTCTAACAAGTTAATTTTCAACTCCTGTCTGGAATATGAACGATACCATTGTACCATACCCCTTTGTTGTTGTTTTGGTAAATTAAGTAGGAACTTATGCAATGGACAAACATTTTGGGAAAGTTTATAAATGTCAAAAATATCTCTTGCTGCTATTCTACCTGTTGTTATTTCTCTACCAATGTGGTTTTCTACTAAATGTGTACCAGTAATAGCAAAGATTTTTTGAATATAAATATTCTTAACATCGTATACAGGTACACCTTTAAATCTTCTTATGGTTGGTTTCTTAAAAATAACATCTTCTATAAAATCTAACTTTAGCGGTTCTTTATAACCTTCTATAGGAATTGCATAAAAACGCACTTTTGCTAATCCAGTAGAAGTAAGTTCTTCTTCTAGTTTTATTTTTTGTTTTGTTTCCTGTTTTATTTTTTCTATTAAATAATTAATCTCTTTAATATTGTAGTTTGGTGAAAAAAAATCTAAATCTTTAGAAAACCTATGATGTAAATAATACAAATCTAACGCTGTGCCACCAGAAAGTGCAAATGTTTTTGAATATTTTGCTAATACTTTAAGTATTTTTTGTTGAATGCTACGAATTAATGACTCCAATTTTATAGCTCCTAATTTTATATATTATATTGTATACTAAATATAAATTATAATATATTTATGCAAAAGTCAATATATTTGGATTTATTTTAACAAAAGTAAGATGCCTGATTTTTCTAAAATGTTTTTATTGTCATTTTGGATGGTACTTAAAAATTTTTAATAAGTGAAAACTTATTACCATTTAATAAATATTTTTGAATAGATTCTTAAAAATCATAAATATTATCAGCAAAAACTTTACTTGAATTACTTAGGTGTGTAGAATTTTTTTAAATGATACTACTCTATCCTCAAGATGGTTTTCTTTAATAAATTTATCTGCCAAATCTCTAATTCTTCTTATCTTTTCTTTAACTGATAAATGTTTGGTTTCTTCCCAAATCTTGATTCTTATCTCATGTATTTCACGCATCGCTTTTGGTTCTTCAATCTTCATTTTCAATAACCTCCATTGGTGTAGCAATCTGAATCTGTCTATAACCTAATAATAAATTTATTCCGTTTACTTCGTTTTTTGTCTTAAGTTTTACAATATGTTCAAAATTCCAACTTAATATCACATCGAGTTCATTAACTACACTAACAGCAATATGAAGAATATCATTTTCATACTTCGCAGGAATAATATTCGCTTCAACATATTTTTCAAAAAGTGCTATCACTTCCTCGTCTACACGTAACACTTTTAATTCGTATTCTACAATTAAAGATTTTAACTTGTTTTTAATTTCTTCTTCAGCTTTTTCTACTTCAGCAAGTACAACATCGGATATATAACATTCATATATACCTTTTTTAATCTGTTCAAACAACTTTCTTGTTACTAACATCTCTTTAGGTGAATCATTAGCATAATAAAAATTCAAAACAGACGTGTCAAAATAAATTTTTAGTTTTCGCATAACATTTATACCTTTTATATATTTAATTTTTTGCTAAAATGAAATATACAATTGGTATATTTTTATAACTTTTCGTAGATTGTTTTTCGGTGTAGCGTAAGAGTATATTTTTCATTTGTGAGTAATATTATTAATTTTGTGTAAATAGTTTTTCAGTTACTCTCATTTGTATTTATTATACCATCTTTTAAATCAAAATTCAACATCCGTCTATTTTTGTATTAAGAAATGTTGTTTACCACGGACGAGATGGGTCTTTCTTTAAAACTTGGATAACCTTCTTAAATTTAAGTTTTTCAGGTGTGCCTTTTAAGTGCATTGTCTCAACTACCATATTCCAGACATATTCCATCTTTTTACTACCAGGAACTTTTGCCCAAAATTCTCTATCAACATCATCACCAATATTGTATTGTTTTATAAACCATTTTGTTTTTTTTCTTGCCATGTTTTTAATCTCCTTAAAAAATAGTCATATTTCGATATTACTTCAGGTTCTGAAGAACACTTCTTCACTTCCTCAAAATTTTTAACCAAATCTTCATAACTAATTATCCACACACGAATATCACCAAATTTTACAGCAACTTTTCTCTTCCACGCTTGTGAGAAATCAATACCTGGTAGACTACTGAATATATCTATACGATTAGGTTCTACTCCAAATACAAAAAATTTATCAGGATTAAGAAAATCTTCTATAGAAAACCCTTCTATTGTTCCACCAAAAAATTCGCAAATACTTTTATAAACCATTTTAGCGTTTCTTTTAGTAGGTTCAATAAGGATATCTAAATCTTTTGTATATCTCGGCTCAGTATAATAAGCGTGAGCATATCCACCAACAATTAAATATTTTACTTTGTTCTTATTAAGTTTTTTTAAAAATTCTTTAAGATCTTTGTTAATCATAATATTTTTATACCTCTTTTCTTGAAAAAATTCAATGTTTTCAACAAAAGTTTGTGCTAAATCTTATGTTTATTACTGATCCAATCTTATTTGGAGAGATTATTAGAATTTGACTATCGCTTAAAAACATATAAAAATAACACTTGATAACATTTTTATTATGAAGATTTTTCGCAGACCTGTATTTAAAAAATTTTTGCTATTTTTGCTATAAACACCTTAGGAAATATTGTTATAACTTTATCAGTATAGATATGCGATGAGTCATTCCTAACTCGCCATAAGGTAAGAATGCATAATCAAAATTTATTTTTTCTATTTTTATACCAATACCACAAGAAAGACCTGAAATTACTCCGAGGTCAGCCATTGTTTTTGTTTTTAGACCAAATCGTAATGCAAGTATATCGCGATATACATATTCTATCCCAGCATGCAAACTTGGTGTGTAATCAAATGGTATATTTATATCTGATACTATAACAACATTTTCTTTTGGATGATACCCAAAACCAAACTTTATATTTGTTGGTAAATCAAACTTTTCATAAAAACCTATCTTAGAACCTAAATTCTGTAAATTTAACCCAAACGAAAATTCGTCTGATGGTTTATACAATCCTGCTATATCTACTGCAAAACCTGTCGCTTTTTCTTTTTCTATCTTTTGTTCTATACTTTTAAACGTGATACCAACTGAAATTTTCTTTGTCAAAGATTGTGCATAAGATAACCCAACTGAACTATCATCTGCTGTATAATCACCATCAGGAAGAGGATTACCATAGTTATCATACCCCTTGATTTTGTCCATACCTAAATATAAAACACTTGCTCCTACAGAACCTCTAATTAAAGATAAGTTTTTACTAAACCCTAAAAAACCATAATAAATGTTCTCATACAACATTGCATAATTGAGTATCATCTGAAAATTTTCTATATTTACCAACCCAGCTGGGTTCCAATAAATAGAATTTATATCGTCTGATAAACCAACAAAACTTTCACCAAGCGCGTCTGCCCTTGCACCAACACTCAGTTTTAAAAATTGAGCCGCTGTTGTACCAGAACCCGAAGCGTTTATGTATGGTAAAAATAAACAACTAAGTAATAACAAACTAAAAAATAATTTTTGTACAAATATTTTATTTTTTGTTATCATTTTTTATCCCTCCTAAAAACCCAACCCTGTAAAAGGTGGCTGTGTCGTAATTTTCTTCTACTAAAACAAATATTTTGTATCAGAATTATGACACAACCCTTACAGAGTTGGTTAGTTTAATTTTTTATAATTATCGTATTACACTAAACTTACCAGTTGTATGATTCTTCTCGTCTGTAATTAAATATATATACACACCACTTGCTACTGGTTGGTCTTTATCATTCTTTAAGAACCAATCATAAGTAGTAGAAGTTATCCCTTCTTTCTTAAACACAAGTTCGCCTGCAATGTTAAATATCTTTATTGTAACATTTTTACCTGTTAACCCAGCAAAAGTTACTCTATCATGACCTTCTTTAACTTTACACGGATTCGGATACACTTTCACATTATCTAAGTTATTCTGAGCAAAGGATACAACTGCAAATGTTGAGAAATGTTTTGTTTTAACCTTAACTTTTTTATTATCTTTATCAATTTCAACATTCTCCTCTTTCTTCCAGTTACCAGTTTTCTCATCTTTTGACCATACTTCAAGATGTTCTACCTTTGTCTTCGTTGTATCTTCTATACCATCATTATCATCATCTTTATACGGGATGGAAATTTCAGCTGAAGATTTAAGTTCTGCCTGCCCACTTTCAAGCGAGACATCTCTTACTTTAACTATCTTTGACAACATCGCTAAAGGTCCTGAAATAAGTGGCGGATTCGTTATCACTTTAACATAATCTGTAGTCGAACTTAACGCACTTGATGAAATAACTACTTCTGTTACATCATCTTCTTCTATACCAACAGTTCGTATTCTGTTGTTCTTACGATTATCAACTTTTTCTTTCCTATAATGTTTACCATCAACAACTTTTTCTTCAATATCTTTATCAACATTGTTGACTGACACAGTAATGAAATCCGGTTGTGTATCATACCCGCCTAACAGATCGTATGCAACTGCACGTATATCATAGTTCCCATCAGGTAAATCTGATACATCCCAATGAACAAAATAAGGCCAACTTTTATCAGGATTCGGATGACGTTCAGTCGCAGGAATAATCGTATGCCAAGTATCTTCATAACTTGCTTTGTATTCAAACTTAATTTCTTTAACAGCAGATGGGTGTTGATACACTTCCGCCATAACTAATACCATATTACCCGATATTTTTTTACCACTTTGTGGTATCTTTATCCTTGCTTTCACACCATAGAGCTGTTCTACAACTGTCGCTGAAACAATGTTGTTTGTATCCAAATTCTCTACTTCTTGACCTTCAATCAAAGCAACTGGTCTTACTGAAAAATAATACTTCTCACCACGAGGTAAATACGGCGAAACCCAATGTATTGTCGTTTTATCAACAGTATCTTTTGGAGAAGCAAAAAGTGTAGCTATTAAACTGCCTGCATCTGCAGTTGATTGTGTGTAATATATGTTATATTTTATAACTTCAGGTGTGACTGATGGTGTCCAGTCAAGCGCAATCGTTGAATTACCCAGCGCAGTCGCTGTAAGGTCTGCTACTGGTTCTGGAGGAACTATAACAAACACTAACTGGAAATTCTTCTCAACACTACCTGCTTGCTGAACATTAACATTTGCTTGTGCTGCTCTGTAACCGTTCGCTGTCACTTTAACTGTGTAACTACCAGCTGCAGTTATTATCCTGTAATCACCAAGATATGTTGTGTATGTTTCTTTAAGTTTTGTATCTCCTTGATACAACTCTACTTTTGCATTAGGTATTGCTGTCACACCATCTGTCTTTGTAACCCTACCATAAATCACACCATCTGTTGTCGTCGGTAAATCTAAATAGAAAGATTTATAAGTTGTCTGACCAGATGTTATATTAACAACAGTAGATGTTGACGCATAACCTGTCGCAGAAACTTCTATTGTATAACTACCCGCAGGTAAAGATAAACTATATGAACCATCAACCTTGCTTAATATAGAACCTTTTGTCTGGCCAGACTGTTTTGCAACAACTGCTGCATCTGCTATTGTTTTACCATCTGCTTTTGAATAAATCTTGCCGGATAAGGTACCGCCTGCAATGGGTTCTTTTATTTTCACAGGACCATAAGTGTTATTGTATTCATTTGCCTCTGAAACATCGCCATCAGTATCAATCTGTGCATACATATTTATCTCACCACCTGGGAATGCAAAAGTATATGTGAAAGTAGAAGTTGCAAACGCTGCAAGTGAACCTACTTGCCAGTATTTATCACCGACCTGTGTCAGTGCAGGCGGTGTTGACAGGTTTTTGTAAAAATCTAAATAGAAACTGCCTGCAGATACTGAACCCTGGTTCTTAATAACAATTGTAACAGTTATCATTTGATCCTTTGTTGCCTCTGTTGTTGACGCTGTAAGCGATTGAATGATAAGGTCTGGCTGTCCAGTAGATGTCTTCTCATTCAACGCAAAATTCAATGTTTTTGTTCTTATTGGCAAAACTAAAACATTTTCTACACTCTGTGGTTGATATATTGGCTCAGACGAAACTTTAACAGTATAAACTCCACTTGCTATTGATACCAAATAATTGCCAGAATTGTTACATGTTGTTTGAGCTTTAAGTGTTGTTCCTTGGTAAACTTCAACCTTTGCTCCGGGGATCGGGGTTACACCATCAGATTTTGTTACTTTACCAACAATGCCACCATATCCTGATATTGTAGATACGCTAATTAAATACTGTGTTACTTTAATATTATCTGCCCAATATGGTGGATCGTGAGACCAAACACAAACAGAATAGTTATTTGTAGCAGAGTCCATATCAGTGGCTATCTTTAGGACTCCGTTAGTATAAAACTCTGCTCCACCAGTACGTTTTATCACCATTTTGTAGTGGTCGAAAACTCCAGGTGTGTATCCTTCCTCAAGAACACATGTCTCCCAACTACCTAAATAATATCGTCTCTTGTAACCTTCACCTGAACCTGTTAAACAAATTCCATATTTCATATCAAACTCACCTGCTGTATCTGGACCTGAGTATCTACCCCAACAAACTCCGCCGGAACGTAATGTGCTATCTCCACAAAAGTCCCATTCTATTACAATATCACCCTGTTCCCTATCCAGCGTGAATTTTGACAATACACCAGAATAATACGCCCCGTCACCATTAGGCATTAAACTTGGCGCTGGGTTGCCAACAGAACTATCATAAAAAGGTAATGGATCACCTTTTAATATCCACTTGTCCGCTATATTGCCACTACCATCATCGGTTATCCATGTAACAGTTGAAATAACTATACCTGGGATAATATCAAGTGTAAAATCGAGATTCGTAGTAAGGTATTTCGGAATATTCACACCTGAATAAACACTGCTATAATAACCATCTGCTACAACTTTTATATCATATGTGCCACTAACCAAAGTTGCTGTATACCTCCCGTTAGCATCGCTAACTGTTCTGCCTCTAAATGTGGAACCTCGGTAAAATTCTACTTTTGCATTTCTTATTGGTTCACCGTAAGGATCTGTAATTACTCCTGTAATTTGTCCAGGAATACCTGTTTCGTTAATACCAACTTCTATTCTATATATATCTGGAAGTGGATTTTTGTCAAAACTGTTTGTTGGATTTAAAACACCATTTTCTTTTTCCCAACGATTACTAATTGTTACATTATCAGCAATAAATGCTCCACGAAACACACCACTTGCAGCTGACCAAACAGAATAGTTTCTAATATAAACATTGTTAGGTAGCGAACCAGAAATTCTTTTAACTTTTGGTCCCCAATTACTTTGACTTAAAGTAGTAACACCGTCCAACTGAATTTCAGATGAGTTTGCATTATCAACATCTGTATATAATGTCACAAAAGAACCTATCACTCCTGAATAACTAATCTCAAAATATCTTTCCAAGGTTTTAGTATCATCAACAGTAGTTGCTGGTGACCACCGCGGACGTATCTTTTGTCCCCATTCTGAATCTGCTACATGGTCATGACAAACTGCAGAATAAACTAAAAATATTGGTTTTGAAAATTTGTTTTGTATTGATACATAACTATTTGTAAAAACTTCATCTACAGTTTCAGGTCCCCCAGAAGCATATCCTTTTAATCTTATCTTTTTCAACCATTCTTCTTCAAAACCATAACATAACATGTTCCGCCGTTCACTTTGACCATACCAGAAATTGATATCTCTTCTTCCCCAGGTTAATGCTGATAAATGGTCACTATCAGAAACACTCCCAACCGTCCCTATATAAAAATCTCCTTGCGAATTAACTGCGAATCTCAACTTTAGCCCCGCTGGGAATTGTTCTCCATAAGCCCAATTAACTGGTAAAGGCCATACATCATCCAAATCTCTCTCCCAAACAGCATAATCTCCTATCTTTGTTGCATTAAAAGAAGAGTCAGCAACAATATTGTCTATGTTCACTTTTGCATTCGTTACAATCTTCATTACTAACTTCGCATCTTCCATAATTGTGTCGATATCACCGTAACTATAGGTCCAGACTATTGGTGCTTTTACAACATTATACACTTCGTAGATATCCAAGGATTCACTTGTTGTAACAACTGTTGGACCTGTTCCAGTGGAGATACCATAAACACTAACTGAATCAGCAGCAACTGCATACCAGAAAGTTCCATGAACACCAGACCAAGTTTTATTACCCCACCATTCAATTCTTTCAATTCCTGTAGAATCGCCTACCTTATAATTTGTATAAAACCCGTTAATATCTTTACCCATATCGTTCCAATTCACCATATGTAACCATAGTTGATTATCTACAAAAAGTTTTGTTTCCTCGCCATTATCATTGTGTACATGCCCAATAAGAAAATAATATTTTGGATTAATGTAGTTAAACTTGAAACTTTTCAAAACTTCGCCATCAGTGTATTCACAAACATACCAACCGGGGTCATATTTAGCCTCATCCGTTCCATTACCCCAAGGCCAATTGTGGAATCCATTCCACCATGTAGCGTTATATTCCCCTGCTGTCACGCGATAGTGCATTACATAGATTTTATCAGTAAAAGAACATTGATATGTATAATTCCCAGAAAGAACTGCGTTCGGAGATACCGCACCTCTATTTTTCAAGTCGGAAAGAGTATCTTTCATCAAACGGTAAAGTAAAGTCCGAGATTTATCATATATTCTTGAAAGATGGGCACCATCATAAGTTGCTGCCCATGTACCAGTAACATTTTTCGTTTTTCCACTAATAGGACTAACAACCTGATAAGGTTCGTCATCTTCGTACCAACCAAGCATGCCACGAAGAGATAGCTCCGGCGTTCCTGAGATTAGAACAGATAAAATATTACCTTCAAGTTTTGCATAAAAAGTGACTCCGATGGGAAGAGTATTTAAAAACATCTGACTATTATTACCGGTTGTTGTAGTACTTGGAGATATTTTCCAAATCAATGGCTCAACTGAAATCAGATTAGGAATTTTAGAAGGTTCAACGGTCCCAATATTATTTATCGTATCAGAAACCATCAATTGACCGGTAATACTTTCTGCAAAAGCAGAACTCACTAATCCTAACATTACTGCTGTGGTTAAAATAGATAAAATTTTTTTGTTCATTTTACATTAAACCTCCTGAGATAAAATTTGGTGTGGTTTGATAGATAAAAAAAGTAATTTTATGGAAGTTTTTATTAAAAATTTTATTAAAAAATAGGATAGATAGATAGATAGATAGATAAAAGAAAGGCCTTGAAGAAAGATCCTTGAGTTATGTTATACATAACAACCTCAATTATTCCTATCACTTCTTATCAATCTCTTGTTTGTTTTAAATTATACCAAACTATTTCAAAAATGTCAAGAGTAAGTTCAAAAATTTTTTTAAAATACTTTTCCCAAAAAATAAACTTATTTGATCTGCAGTATAATCATTGCTAAGTTTTTATACATTTATTATCACAACAACCTAAATTGTGTAACCCTTGGGTCAATTATTATTTCGTCATTCTCAAAATCTAACTTGAGACGCCATTTCTGCAAAGTTGCAGCACCAATTATAACTTTTTCTGAAAGTTTATCAACTACAACAAATTCGTCAGAAAATTCGTAACCATTCAGAACAAAAACAAGGTGAATAACTTCTTTTACAGTAAGAAATTTCTTTTCTTCTGCAGTTTCTAACTGTAATGGTTTTGGTAATAAATCAATCAGACCTAACTTTTCTGCAATTTCTCTTTTGATACAGGAATACGTTGCACCACTGTCAAACAACGCATTAACTTTTATCTTTCCTTTTGAGCCAGCAAGATCTATCTCTTTTTGAATAATCGCCATTGCGTTTCTCCTCTCTTACTCAGCAGTTCTGTTAACTATTTTATGATGTTTATGAAAACTATAGACGAAAAAATTAAAAATAATGTATATAAAGACACTCCTCCCTTGGCCCACAAGGACCAAGGGAGTAATCCTCACAAAAGGAGGTACACACATATGAACAACAAAACTATAACAAACACAAATCAAAATGTTAACCTTTCTACCAAAGGTACATCTGCTGGAAAACCACC
>Ga0272449_1002357_pt1 | contig 17670 bp, 11 predicted proteins | sample YNPCB0241_FD_198679 | JGI IMG/M metagenome (GOLD analysis project Ga0272449, IMG submission 198679) | Hot spring sediment microbial communities from Yellowstone National Park, WY, United States - YNP-CB-024-1 | ecosystem: Environmental > Aquatic > Thermal springs > Hot (42-90C) > Sediment... | reverse complement strand
CTAAAGGAACCGCTTCTCATTTTGTCTTCGGCCACCTTTTGGCCGAGCATACGATCGATACACCGGGGAAAATCCATCGCTCCCTAATGTCGCGAGAGATCCGAAACCATCCCCGCCACGTTGTGCTTTACTGGGCAAACTCGAAAAATAATCGCGTAACCCCTGAATGATTGCTTACCCGCGAGCCGATGTTTACCAAATCAGTACCCCGTTGAGTCCTCCAGCCCTTCCGAAGGGCTTGATTCTCAAACTCTACCGCAATCCTGAGAGGTTGAATTATTGTAGACTTACCCCTCGCTCCTGGTGCCGGGATCTTGCCCGGACAAGGACTCTAGACGATGAGCTGGTTTAGAGCTCCGAAAAGGCTTACTCCCCTGGAAGGTCTACAACATCTCGGCCTTTAGAGACTACATCAATCACGCGGTTACCATCTATGATGAGTTGATATCGGACCCCAGGGCGGGCCTCGACAATCGCCTTACCATTCTCGATCCGCACCGGAAATGGCGAGACAACCCGTCGGCCATTCCCTGTTGCCACTACCGGCCGATGAATTTCCCCCCGAATTGCCCGATCTAAACTGACGATCGCACATGGATTAATGAAGGGGCCGAGTCTCCGCTGATTTCGCAAGTGAAATGCATCGGGAAGAAGGCCTGCATTGGGACCCGCTTCCTTGGGAACCTGCATTTGTTGGGCCGCGAGCAAAATCCCCCGGGCCAGATGCCGCCAATCAATGGTGGCATCATACTCAGCCAGCGAATTAATCGCATAGGCATAAACGATCCCACACCACTGAACCGGAAGTCCCATCCAGTTGGGAGCCTTCCAATGGGTGGCTCCATAGACTGGGATCGTAGCATAGAGCATCACAGGGAATTCTCCCCAAAGGTAGACAAACGGTATTCCACTCAATGCCCAGCGGCGGGCTTCCGCCAGGTATTCCTCTTTGCCAGTAAGTTGGTAGCCTTGGACATAAGCCCGGACTAGTTCCGCCGCTGCCAAAATGTCCGGGGTGTGAAGAGAAAGTTCCCAAGTCTGAGCCCCTCGGGGGACACAGAATCGCTTCATGTACTCCAAAGTTTTTAACCCTGCCTGAAGGGCTTTTTCGTCCCCGAGATAGTAAGCAGCTTCCAGCAACAAGGCCGCAGGCCGAGCACAGTGTCCGCTGGCAGTGTCCTCGTAATGCCCCCGAGCAAACTTTCCCTGGTACCGGAATGAACCATCCGCCTCCTGGCTCTTCAGTAATTGTTCCGTTCGAGCCCGAAGGTGGGCCAGCCACTCCTGAGCCCGGCCGGTCAGAAGCCAAGCAGTCTCATTCGCAATATGAGCTCCGTTCGGAACCAAATGGGATACCTCTGGCAAGTTCCCCGAAAGATGCCAGATCGTGGAAACCATATCTACATAAAACTGGCGGGTCCAATTCGGCTCCACACAATGGCCCCAACCGTTGGAATCCCGCAAAGGCCCTTCGGTCAAGGCCCATAGGCACAGCCGGTCCTGCTCCTCTTGAGAACGAGGCGGCTGGGGCAGAGGCGGAAGCCCGTGTTTCCTCACAACCCACAGGATACTGTCCTCCAATCGGCCGGGTTTCACCCGGATGGTCGCCTGTACACGGTTCCCACGTAAGGACATCCGGTGCTCCGGTGTTCCGTCAAAGAAATTGGGGGTGGCATATATGGGCTGAAGCCGCATGTCCTTCCAAGTCATGGCCACCGATGCCTTTGGGGTGACAAAGGCCATAAGCGGCATGGTAACTTTCAGACGATCAGGGGCAAAACGGATATGCTCTTCCGTCTCGATATCCGCCCGGGAGGAACTAGGTTCTCCTCTTCCCAGATACTCCAAGCCGGCAAAAAGCCCCTGTTGTAGGGGACCGAACACTCGGACCACAGGCCCTTCGATTTCGGCGGGTATTTTCCCCTCTTCGGTAGGCTGAGGGGGCTTTTGCTCCCCGAACGCCTCAGCTCGTTGAGTTTCCGCCTCCACGTAAAGCTCTTCCTCGCGGAGGCTCAGCCGGACCCACAGATCCTTCCCCTTAAGTAAACATTCGTTCTCCTGATGTTCGACCAATTCGAGGGGAGGTACAGACCGGAAAAGTCCAGGCCCCAAGGGGTCGGCAGGGACGACTATTGGGGCGATGGCGGCCACGGTGACATCTGCCATGCGAAATCGGGCAACGTTTGCCTCCGGGCACACTTCCACACAAAGCTCGCCTTTTGGCTGCCCGGAAAGTCGAATCCATCTTGCAGGAACATCGTCGTGATACAGAAAGCATACTCGTTCTACCGGGGGCAAACCGTCACATCGGAAGGAGGCCACGATTTTTTCCAAGATTTGGCCTCCCCGGACTGGCTCCAAAATCTCCCAGTTTTCTCCCGGACCAAGCCGACGTTCCTGATCACCCCACCGGCAAATCACCGGCTCACTCCCCCGATTCCATACCCGAAACTCCAAGCCTCCCTCCACAAGCCGTACCCGATCGACCTCCAGCGGATGGAAGGTGTAACTCGTTATTTCCACCAACTGAATCTCATATCGCCCCGAGCGAGTTCCCGGATCAATTCGCAGCTCTCTCAGTCCGCCCGCAGCCTCCACCTCGAACAAGTACTCATGCCATTCGCCATCCGCCACAGCCGCTCGATGCTGGGCTTGACGTTCCGAAAACCCTGGATCTTTGCCGCTGCTCCAATAAATGCTGAAACTCCCAGGCTCTTGGCTCCTGCTCCGAATCCTTATTCGAAACCGATCGCCAGCCAGGGCAAACCGCCGTGCTATGTACGGATCTTCACCTTCACTGTAAACCACAAGGATACCGTTTTCCACAGCCACTTTACATTGATTAAGTGCCCGAAAACCGGCAGGGCCGGTCTCGAAGGTGACCATCTCCCTCCTTTGCTCCCCCAAAAGACGGGGCACAGGGTTAATCACCAGCTCTTCTGCATCACCCAACGCTCCGAATCCGATCGCCAACACTAAACTAGAGAGCCAAGACATGTTCTTATTCCTCGCCAAGTCCTTCCTTTCTCCTCCAAAACACATAAAGAATCTACCCTGTAGACACCAGGGGCACACCGCACGCTTATTATGCCGTGTCCGCAATGTCTCCCATCCCTCTTGGGTGAAAAGTAGTCACCCCGCACCCGCACGACTTTTTCCGCGACCCCATGTTGACCCTCCGGATAAATCAAACCAAGCAAACTCTTTAAGGAAGGAAAGGCCAAGGATATGATAACGACCAGTGGCTTTCCTCGAAAGGTAACATGTTCAGAGTTTTCCAAAACTGCTAAGGATAAGGGGAGGCTGCCATCCCTTAACCGGTCAGCTGTACGGATACATCCTACTTCTTGATGTCCCTCACACGATGCACAACTGTTGCCGTAAAGGAGACCCTGACGATGAGAAACTGCGGTAAAAGCTGGGTCGAATCCAGATTCCTCAGTTCTCCACCCACCGCATCCACGGGAACTACCAATTCGTCAATTTTGAACTGTGCTCCGAGAGAGATACTCGAGAGATGGTTAGTTTCCTTCCGGCGGTTTTGCCTTTGGACCCTTGTTTTCTCTCTTCCTCTTTCCCTTACTAACTCGCTTGCCCGCGGGGAGGAACCAAAAGTTCTTCGAGCCGGAGCTTCCGCAAGCAACATCACTCCCTTCCTGGATATGCCCATAGTCGGTGGATGGACAGCCCCTCCGGCAACCCATATTCATGACGAACTTTGGGCCCGGTCCCTTGTGCTCGACAATGGTAAGACCCGGCTGGCGATCATTATTATCGACAACATCGGGCCTTCACGAGCTCTTTGTGACGAGGCCAAGAAAAGAATCCACGAAAAAACTGGGATTCCTCCCGAGAACATTTTGATTGCCGGCACGCATACGCACTCTTCAGTAAGTGCTCGAGGGGCTAGCCGACTTCAGCACGAGGCAAGCTTCACCGACTATCAAGAATTTGTGATCCGCCGGATCGTCGACGGCGTCCGGCGAGCAATGAATCAATTGGAGCCGGCCCGAATCGGATGGGGTTCTACCGAAGAACCTACCCAGGTTTTCAACCGTCGTTATTTCATGAAGCCCGGTACCCCAACCCCGAATCCTTTTGGGGGAACGGACCAGGTGGTAATGAACCCCGGACAGGGCAACCCAAACATTCTCAAGGCCGCTGGCCCCACCGATCCTCAGATCTGCTTTATATCGGTTCAGTCGCAATCAGGGCGCCCCATCGCTCTGCTGGCCAATTATGGCCTCCATTATGTGGGACCGGGTGCCGGGGCCGTGATCTCCGCCGATTATTTCGGGGTGTTTGCCGATCGAATCCAAGAACTTTTAGGAGCCGATCGATTAGATCCACCATTTGTGGGAATCCTCAGCAATGGGGCCAGTGGGGATATCAACAACATCAACTGGATGCAAAAAGAGGAACGCCGCTGGGCACCCTACGAACGCATGCGGTTTGTGGCTGATGTGGTGGCTAAGCGGGTTCACGAAGCCCTGCAAAATGTCACTTACCGCGATTGGGTCGAACTGGCCGCCGCCTCCACCGATCTAACGCTTCAAGTCCGAAAGCCTACACCAGAACTGATCGAATATGCGAAAGCGATTCTCGCCAAACCCCCTGATGCCCCTAAGTACCACGTCCACGAGCGGACATATGCTGAACGCGTGCTCAACCTTTTAGATGATCCCGATCAAGTGGATGTCCCCCTGCAGGTGCTCCGTTTGGGCGAAGTGGGCATCTGTGCCCTTCCTTTCGAGGTCTTCGCGGAAATCGGCTTGGAACTCAAGCAGAAAAGTCCTCTACCTCTTACCTTTGTGATTTCCCATGCCAACGGGCACTACGGCTATCTGCCTACTCCGGAACAACACGCCCTTGGGGGGTACGAAACTTGGCTGGGGACTAACTTCCTGGAAATCGAAGCCTCGGTGAAAATCGTCAGCCGATTGTTAGAAATGCTCCAACAATTAAGCCAGACCAGGTCACGTCAGAACTAACAACTGCCTTCAAATTACGGAAGCACCGCTTGTTGGCCGAAACGAAGAGTTTTTCCAAGGTTTTGCCAAGCCCTATGGAACCGCCGTGAGTTGCAGGTTCGGTCAAAACCACGACGAGGAAGCAAAAGCAGATCAGCTGTAAGTTGTTGTGCCTTAAGAAAGGTAGAGTCCGTCTACTTCACCCGGGGTTTCCGCCACCGGATGTGGATCCGTAGTGCCCAAATTACCCAAGGATGCCGGAAAAAGGGCTAGCAACAGTAAGCTAGCGGATTCCCGGTAATCTGGGGAGAGTGTCTCGACAAAGGGCGGAGTACCGGGGCAGTGCCCGTCTCCATCTCTGGCACTTCATAATAAAAAAACGGGGTGATGTCCCAGTCCAAAGCAGCCTCGATCGCCTCTCTATCTTTCTGGCCAGCGGAACCCTCTCTCCTGCCCCCATCCACACCTGCTCAAGTCGGGTAAAGTGTGACGAATTTTTCAAAGCGTGCATTGAGGTGAACTCTCCTCGCTAACTGGCGGGTGGGTTCCTTATGCAGATCGAGCTAGCCCCAGACCTCGAAGAAGCTGCTGTGATAACTCCACCACTGGGCGGGGTAACTCGTTGTCATTTTACAGCGATAAGTTGCCAGTTCCGGCCCAACCTCTGCTCCTATTATGAGTGCTGTCAACGGAAGACATTGGTGGTAATATCCAAACCCGAGCGGTGTGGTCATTAGACTCACCTTTCGTTAGGATGGATGTTGGTCGGAGGTGATGTCCTCTGATCACAGAAGGCAATTCCGAACAAATCGGGCCCTCAAAGGCCACAGTTTAATGGCTCGAGGTTTTTGCGGGTTTGTCGGCCCATGCATTGTCGCTATCGAAGTTGCATCCAGGCTCTAGAGGAATCATTGACGAGTTCCCGGAGATCGAAGAGGCTGCAGCACCGGGCGGTTTTGGGCTTTGTTGGTCTTTGTAGATAGGGGACAAATATGCACCGGGTAAGATCGACAATAAACCGTGTTCGGTGGATAGTTTTTGGGTTGTCCTTGGCTTGTAGCATATGGCTTACGGTTGTTTCCGCTGACACGGATTGGCCTACATTGCGGCATGACCTGGCTCGTTCCGGCCGGTGTTCTTTTGCCATTTTGCCACCTTACCAGCAAGCTTGGGTTACTTTCTTCGAGGGGGAGATTATCCCCACGCACACGGAGCCAATTGTGGTAGCGGGGTCTTTGTACATAGGAACATATAGTGGGAATTTGTACTGCATAGATGCAGTAACGGGGAAAATCCGCTGGAAATGTTTTCTCGAATCACCTGTGCTTCATTCCCCGTGTTGGAATGAGGGCGTTTTGTATGTGCCCACGGCTGGTGGGCTTTGGGCCGTGCAGGCCGATACCGGGGTTATCCTCTGGAATTTTCAGGAAAACTGTAGAGGTTTTTCCGGAAGTCCTGCCGTAGATTCCGGTTTAGTTCTTTGCGGGTCCCGGGCTGGGAACTTCTATGCGTTGGGGACCGGCGATGGCAACGTGGTCTGGCAACTTTCGGTCGGGGTACCTATTCGCTCGAGTGTGGCTGTGGAAGCGGGAGTTGCTTACTTCGGTGCAGAGGACATGCGGGTTTATGCTGTGGAAGTTCTAAGCGGCAAACTCCTGTGGAAAAGCGAAAAGCTTTGGGGACAAACGTTTCGTGATGCCTTTCCTCTCCTTGTGGCGGACAAAGTAGTGATTCGCACTAATCCGGTTCTCAATTTTGGAGCACACATTGCCGCGGAGACGGCGTTTCTGGTCCGTCAAGCTGGACTACCCGACACTCATTGGCAAACGATCGACAAGTACTTGCGGAGTTCCAAAATATTTGGCTCAACCGAGCAGATTCGAAAAGAGCAAGAGGCCATTCGCTCGTGGCTCCGGGCAGAACCCTGGCGGCAGACTTTTTATATTTTGGATGCCCGGACAGGCTCTTCCTCTGTGATTGCACCTGTGCTTTACACGGGTGGATGTGCCGCGGTTGGCAATCCACCTGCGGTAGCACCGGACGGGCGGCTGATCGTTCTTTATCGAACCGCCTTATCCAATTTTTCGCTGGGGGTGGCACCTTTTGTGGGGGTGGGCTATTTGGACGTGAACACGGGGGATATTGAACCGATTTTTCATGAACACGGTTTGCAGCCGCCTTGGAATACTTTTTGGGGCACCGCGGACGAGGCCCAAAGCCTCACGACCGGAGGATCTCTCGTGTACTTTTGCCACCAGGGAACGTTGTCTTTCCTGGATCTTACCACGCGGAGGTTGGTCCATGTAGCTGGGGACCGCGACAGCTGGGGAGGGTTTCGCAACTTGCCCTGGGCACTCAACGAATGGCACGGGCCAGCACGGGCGGGTTTGGTCTTGTGCGGAGAGATGTTGTTCTGGCAAGTAGGAAGCCGGGTAATTGCCATTCGCGGTAGATTGCAACATGAGGACTAAAACGGATGGCCGGCGGGGCCTCACACGGAAGTGTCTCATGCTCTCCGATGCGGATCCCAACTCATCTTGGCAAAGCCAATCGACCAAACGGACCTGAGTGAAAAATGAGCGACTTAAGCGTTTTGTCCGGTGTCGGAAAAATCGTGAAGTTAACGTTGCTTGGGCTTAAAAGGAAGCTGTGGTCTAACTGGCAGCAAGGGTACACCCCGATGAAGACGCTGAGGCGAGTAACTAAGTTGCTATACATGCTCGTTTTCTTGTTTGGGATCACCAACGTTTTGGGTTTGATCGAAGAAAGTGGCGAGATTGGTTTCCGAAGTGTTTCTGCCCAAGCGGGAGATCAAATAAGCATTAGTGAGCACTCGTATAGTACCGAGCATATGTTGGATGGTCACCAATCATTGGCCTTGGGGGTTCAACCTACGGAGAAGCCCCACGCTCCACCGTTGCGGACCATTCGCGAAGAAATCCTGCGACTGGTGGAAGCTCCTGTTTTTCCCCATCGGAATACTTCGAACTTATTGCCGGGGGAAGTTAGACCGTTGCGGGAGAAATTAGTTCAGCACATCGCTGAATGGTTGGAAAAAGAGCCACTTGCTCCGTTGGTTGTCGATATTGGACTGGCAGGGCGGGAGGTGTTCTTTGCTCATTCGGGGGAGATCATCTTGGCATTGTCGCTTTCTCTACCACATTTGGAGGACCCTCTTCGGCAAGAGGTGGTTTCGTTTTTGGACGTTCAATGGGAGGAACATTTCCCTCTCGGGTCGCAGAGGTGGTACCCACCCGGCCAAGGCAAGCGACGGGAACGCCATCCCTTGCCACCCGGTTTGATTGAGAGTTTGCAGCCGAGTACGGGTCCGCATCCTTTTGCCAACATGTATGCAGTGTGGAGCTATGCGTTTTATGCCGACCGGTGGGATCCAGTTGCCAAAACATGGCCGGAGATCCGCCGATGCTGGGAAGATTTTCGTCGCTTGCATCTGCCCCTCCAGCATCGTCGGGATGCGTTGTGGGCGAACGCTTATCTTGCCGGTATGATCGGGCTTTTGCGGATTGCAAGGACTTTAGAGCGGGAAGTGGAGGTTGTGGCGGGAATTGAGGATGCAGAGCAACTGGCCCGATGGTGTTTGGATCGCTTCCGGCGGGATGTTGCCCGGTTGCCTTTGCCCATATTTGAAAACGTGGGGCATTTCGACCGGTGGCGGGCAGAGGATATGGGAGGATTTTTCATCCCCTTGCCACCCCATCACAAGGCAAAGCCGGATAAGTTCCACGGTCTAACCCCCGAGGTGGGTGTCTTCCTTGCCCGTCAGGCCCCCGAATCGGTTAACGCATACTTGGAATTCGTTGGGAGGACACTCCCCGGCTGGTATTTGGTGGGGGAGGAACGGCAGTTGCACTTTGGAGAAAATTTCGTGGACTATCCAGATTTCTCTTTGAGCATCTTTCAAGCCCAGGCCCTCTTGGGAGGTCGGTCGGCTTGCGAGCTGGCCTGCTGGGTGGATATGCCTTGGTGCGTTGGCGATGCTTATTTCGTACAAAAGCTTGCCATCTGTCTTCATCTCTCGGTATCTGGCATCGAAATCGTTCAAGCGGGGAAACCAGGAAATTAAGTAATAATCAAAAAACGAACACAATGTTTGAGTGTACACCTGTTTGACTTTATTGCGATTGATTCTGAGGGTTCTGGAGTAAACTTTGAAGGTTTCCCACAGAGACCGGGATTTTCGACGCCTTACCAAACCGAGTGCTTTGAGTGTTTCATTTGGAGTTTGTGCCACATCTCGAAGCAGGTAAGCAGGAAAAGATACCGAACCAAATTTGGCTAGCATCCAGTGTTGGTTTGATGAGTTAGGAATTTTTGTCAGATTGGTGGAGTTCCGATTGGCACTCTTTACTTGTTACCTCTTTACTTGTTACTTGGTCCGATTGTGGCGGCGGGGGCGATGGGAGTTCTTAAGTGGGTACGATCGTCCATTTCGAGCGCGCTACGTGAAGAGAGAATCCGCCTTTTGACCGATCGGGTAGACGCCCGACCTCGAAGACGTTACCTTCACGCGAATACTATCCGGAGACCCGATTGGGGCTGATATGGTCCCGAACCTTCTCGACTCTTGGCATTGCACAAAATTCAGACAAGTTCGGGGGCTACCCCTTCCGTCAAGCTTGGGCCCAAATCGATCCCGCCGTTAAATCCTGGAGAGCAGATGCTTCAAGAATCTTGACTTCCATAGTGCAGCTCAAACACCTCCGGTCTAGGTGCGTGCCCCTTCGGATCGTGGGTGACTAGGATCCGGATGTTCGGACACCGCTTCAGTCACCTGCAGGACTTCGGGTGGCAGGTCGTACCAGGACCGATCTTCTCCGTCGAACTGAACCAAAATCCGGCGGTTAAAAGTCACCCCCTTTACTGTACCCATTCTGCCCCGAAAACGGGCAAGTATTGGGTCAGCCGCAACGACGACCACTCGCTTCTTCAAAAAACGCTTTTTCAGCTCTTCAATCGTTTCCGGCGTGCTCATAGGTGGAGACAATGGCTTAAGGCCCGAGCTTTTCCATCGTGACCTCGTGCAGGCATCACAAAATCTTGGCCGTTTGGGTTCACCATTACCGCCTTAGCGGATTTCTTACTTTGATCCCTCGGTTTGGCGAGTTGATCCCCCGGATTGGGGATTGCTTCTGACTTTTGGGATGCTGCACTCCGATATTTCTTTAGGGCAGTGAGGGCTTTCTGCGAGGGAAAGCAGAAGGATTTGCCCTTTGTCCAAAAACGGCAATCGCGTTTTGTCAGCGTTTGCTGGGGTTTCGCTCAAGAAACAGGTTTCTACCCTCTCGATAGGTCGGCCTCGTAACCAGAAGGGAACCGGCTAATTACTCACACCTAGTCGGCAATTCGTCAGTTGGATGGAGCAATTCCAGTGAGCTTGTGTCCCAAGCACCAGAATGGTTGCAGGTTACCCCTTTGGGTAGAGTGAGAACCCGAGGGCGGTGGGACTCCGATCCTCTCCAATATTGGGTTAGAGTAGGTCTGCTCAAACCCTTTGACGTATTGCACCGGGGAAAGGCCGAAAGGGAGGTCGTGGGGGCTCCTGACGGGGAGAAACCCTTCGGCCCAGCGGGGAACTAATTGCCGGGAGGTGAGGGAGAGGTTTTCGAGCCTTCCTTAGCCCGCCAACGGAGGTAGGCTTCTAAAAAGTCCTGGATTTCCCCGTCCATCACGGCATGGAAGTTGTAAACCGTATGCCCGGTCCGAGCATCCTTAACTCGCTGTTCTGGATGCAAGAAATAGCTACGGATTTGAGAGCCGAAGCCTACCTTCGGCATCTGGCGGTATTTTGCTGCTTGTTCGGCCTCCCGTTTCTCTTCCTCCAAGCGAGCAAGACGAGCCAGCAGCATCTTTCGTGCAGTTGCCCGATTCTGATGCTGACTCCGCTCATTCTGGCACATGACCACAATTCCTGTGGGCAGGTGGGTCAACCGGACGGCACTTGAGGTTTTGTTTACATGCTGGCCCCCGGCACCGCCAGAACGGAACACATCCTCGCGGACGTCTTTGTCCCAGTCCACATGGATGTCCGTTTCTTCTTCCACCTCCGGCGATACATCGACGGCGGCAAAGCTGGTTTGACGTTTTCCTTCCGCATTAAAGGGGCTAATCCGGACCAGGCGATGGATTCCACTCTCCCCTTTCAGATAGCCGTAGGCAAATGGCCCCCGAATTGCAATCGTGGCACTTGTGATGCCCGCTTCCTCGTTGTCCTGCCGGTCTAAGATTTCCACCTCATAATCCCTGCTTTCCGCCCAGTTGATGTACATTCGGAGGAGCATCTCCGCCCAATCGTTGGCGTCGATGCCTCCATCGCGGGCATGGATCGTGAGGATGGCATTCCGGTCGTCCATCGGCCCACTAAGGAGGCCTTGAGTCTCCAGCTTTTCAACCTCTTTCTCCAAAATTTCAAGCTCCCGGAGAAATTCGTCTGAGAACTCCGGATCTTCCTGACCTATTTCCAGCATGACTTCGAGGTCATCCACCCGCTTTAAGGCCTCTGTCATGGGCCGGACAAAGGCAGAAAGAGTCTTCAGCTGAGAGACAACTTCCCGAGCACGTGCCGGATCGCTCCAGATTTCCGACGAGTTTCTTAGTCCCTCAAGTTTCTCAACTTCCGCCTTTTTGCCAGCGTAGTCAAAGAGAGTCCCGTAGGGTTATTAACCGCTGCTTTAGGTTCTCGAATTGTTCCAAGTGCTCTCGTCCTAACATGTTCGGCCTCCTAAAGCCAAAACAGTGGTTCCGAGGACCCGCCGACCGGATTTGCCACACCGAAAACGTGCCCAATGGTTCTAACTAAGGGTACCAAAATCGTTCAGTTTTGGATACTAAGGAATCCCCACGAGCCAGTTCAGGACACCAATTTGGGACATCGACCTACGATCGGCGACACTTTTCTAACCTGCCATGGCATCGGAGGGCACGGAGGACCTAGCCGCGACCCCGACATGATTCCCCTCGCTATTGAAACCCTGGTTTCTTCTCGGCAAAAAAGTGGCTCCGACCGCCGGTTCGGAGAGGCTTCCATTTGTTCTACGCTCATCTTCCAGAGGAGGAAGTCAGTTCCCGTCGGCTTTGGAGGTGGTTTGGTGGAATACGGGCTTTTTCCCGCAATTAGAAGGAATTTTCACGAGAAGCCCGGCGGTCAGGTTACTCTTGTCTCGAGCAAATAGCACTATTTTTGTTGCTTCAGTAATGAATACTGGCCGTCCTGAAGGGCTTTCAGGAATCTTCGCAAAGTGGAAGGTCTATTCCGAAAAGGTTTGAGAGGGGACGCTTGATTGGCGAGGAATATTGGGGGGATATCCTAGTCCACCAATAGGGAAAAAGAATGAGTGTGATCGGAAAGCTATAGATTCCGATCGAAGAGACTAAGTCGTCCCATAAAAACCCACGATGAGAGCAACCTCGGAGGTCGCGAGGGGTTTAGTGGATTAGGGGAAGACTAGAGTCGGGCTAGCGGTCGGTTTTTGACGGGCTATTGGGCTCGGCTGCGGTCCAGCTGGTGCGTTGGGCAAGGAAGCAGCTGGGGGTACATTCCAGATGGGCTAGTGTGGAATTGGCGTGAAATGGAGCGGTTGGACCTCTTGGGGGGCGGGGCAGTGTTTTGGCGATCTCCGAAGGCCAAATTCCCACAGCTTTCGTTTCCCCACTAATGGATGGCCAATGCCGGCACATCTGGCCCCCGTGGTGCCGAAAAAGTTTCGGGAGAGTAGGGGCCGCAATCCAGGGGAACGATATGGCTTTGGGAGATCGGGATTCACGACCGACTCCATTGGCTTTTAAGCCCTGGTTAGTGGTGGCACGTTTCCCCGCTGTAAAATGGCAAAGGACAAACCTTGTTGTTTGTGGGAGAGAGCTGGCAGACCCCAACGCATCGCCAAGCAGGATTGTCTACCAGCCAGATCCTTGCAAGGCAGCTCCGTGGTAGACCGAATAAGGGAAGGGAGCGGGAGCCTTCGCAGGTTTTGAGCTCAAATGAGTTCAGCCGCGGTTTGCGGGGACTCCCACCAGTCCTTCGCACGTAGTTCCAGGTTGCCGAATTGTGACTTTTTTGGGTTGTTTCGGCAGGCAGTTTGCGGGGGCTCGGTGCCCCTGTCATCTGTCGGTAGGTTACATAGTCAATCGGCGTGGTCGGAGGTGGGGTGATGGTTAAAACGCAATCATCGGTGAGGCGGCTTTCTACTTCGTTTTGGTGGTTTACTTGCTTATTTGCAGTTTTGGCGTTGGGACTTTCTCCGCAGATTGCCGAGGCCCAATTTAACCGGACTGCCCGAACTGGGGGGACAACTGGTTCCACCTTAGGGGCTTCGGCTATGCGAAGTGCTGCAAGCCAGGGGCCTTTCGGGACACGGACTTTCGGACAGGGGATGTCCGCCCGGACAGGAACCAGCACTGGGCTGGGTTTGAGCTCCACGCTGAGTTCGCGAACCACCCAGCAGCAGATGAGGCAGGCAGGTCGCCAACAGGGGCAGTTTGTGGGAGCGGACACCGGTGATATCCGCAACTTGTTGGGATTCATCACGAATCCGCAGCAGGCAATGCAAGCATGGCGTCAGGGATTAACGGCGATTCGTTCTGGAAACGTGCAACAGCCCACTCAGCCTGGTTCCACAAGGTTTGGAGCCGGGACTGGCAGAGGAGGAACTCGCTCTACAGAGGTGCCTAGTGTCTTACAGCCGGGTTTTGTCGTTGAGAGCCCACCGGTATCGAACTTGGCAGAATCGTTAGGAAGCCGACTGGATAAAGCAGGACTTACAGGGGCTGGGCGGTCTGTGGAGGTGACTATCGAAGGGGGAGTTGTGGTCTTACGGGGGCAAGTGGAAACCCCTTATCAGCGTTTGGTTGCAGAGAATCTTGCCCGGTTGGAGCCTGGGGTTCGGGAAGTTCGCAACGAGTTGGTGGTGAGGGAGTCTTCGACGCCCAGCGAAACTCGTTAACTTGTCCATGATTTGGGGCTTATGGTCCCAACTCATACCCTTCCGGTGGCGGGGCTAAGTTGAGTATAGACTCGGGAAGGACATGGGAGCTTCTTGAAGGGTTCTCTTTGTACCCGGTTCGGTGAGTGATTTTTCGATAGGTCGTAGTTTCCCCCGGTTGTCGCTCTTCTTACTGGCAGAATTCCGCTGTGATCGGGTGGGGAGCAGCCTGCCGGACCTAAATATCCGTGGGGGAAGATGAGATACGAACCCGCCTGCCGAGAAAACACTCCTCCCAAGAGGAGTCTTCGTCTTTAGACAACCCCGGGGCCCAACTCCGAGTGAAGAGGGGTAGGAAAATTCGTTTTCCCCTCCCTGCTGGCGGCAAAAGTTTATTGCCCGCCCCTTTACCAGGAGAGGCGGCAACCGCCTTTGGACTCGAGAAAGTCCGCGGACCGGTTCATTATGACAGGAGGAGGGGGAATAATTTCCCCTTGCCAAACCAAGCCCGGTGGGAAATCTCTCTTCCCTCTTCGATGTCAAGGTAGGTTCCACGATCGGATGGCTAAGCCCGCTCCTCCGATGGAATACCTGTGGGTCACGAAATCGGTGTTTACGCCCGATACCGCTTGAAGGCAATTACCATCTGGTTCTTTCGGCGTTCACGGTGCAAAATGGCGATATCGAAGGTTGCCGGAGATTTTTGCCCGCCCTGCGTTTTCGGGGAGTAGGTCTCCGGCCATGGCAAGGACGAACGCGTTTTCCGGCTTGGGAAGCGGAACCGAGGAACTCCTTCTCGATTACCGCCAAGGATTGAGCCTTCTCCCTTTTGGGTGGAGCTTTCTTATGATTTCCGTGGTCATCCCGTGTTACAACGAAGAAGCAGTGCTGGACAAGTTATATGAGCGGCTGACCGCGGCGGCCGAAAGGTGGGGGCTCCCTTACGAGGTTGTGGTGGTCGACGATGGTTCGGTCGACGGTACTTGGGAGAAGTTGCGGGAGATTCACCACCGGGATCCGCGATGGCGAGCCATTCGTTTTTCAAGGAACTTTGGACATCAGACGGCGATTTCCGCGGGGATGGCCCATGCTCGCGGCGATGCGGTGGTAATCTTGGATGCGGACCTGCAAGACCCGCCAGAGGTCGTCCAAGAGTTCTTGGCGAAGTGGCGGGAAGGTTATCAGGTGGTTTACGGGATCCGTCGTCGGCGGAAAGAACCGCCGTGGAAGCGCCTGGCTTATTACCTGTTCTATCGTATACTTCGGGCTGTAGCTGTCACTCCTATTCCCGCGGATAGTGGTGATTTCTGCCTGATGGATCGGAGGGTGGTAGAGATCTTGAACCGTATGCCCGAGCGGAACCGATTTGTCCGCGGCCTTAGGGCCTGGACTGGTTTTCGACAGATCGGGATCGAATACGAACGCCAGGCACGAGCGGCAGGAAGACCTCAATACACGTTTCGGAAACTTCTCCAGCTGGCAATTGACGGGATTTTTTCTTTTTCGATCTGGCCTCTTCGGCTAGCCACGCGGCTTGGTCTTTTGGTGTCGACTTTGGCCTTCCTGGGGGTTGTTTTTACGTTTTTGCAGCGAATTTACGCCGATTGGTTCGACAAGTATCTGGGGCTCCGCCCGGTGCCGGGTTTTGCCACCACGGTGATTGCCATTTTGTTCTTAGGGGGAGTTCAACTGATTTGTTTGGGAATAATCGGAGAGTATATCGGACGGATTTATGAGGAGGTCAAGGGCCGACCCCAGTGGATTGTCGCGGACTACCTGGACTCAGAACTCTCTTCACCAGAGGAGGAAAAAGCAGGGAAGGACTGAGCAGACGGTGGTGTGCCAACGAAAGTCACGGCCGGAGTTTATATGACCCTTTCGGCAGCTCGTAACTTGGCACTCCGGGCCCGTGGGTTGGCAGCGATCTCTTCTGGCGAAGGAGTGACGGGGTGCGGGGTGAGCACCCGCAGGCGGCTATCGCGGCGGAATGCCTCCTTGACGAGCCGATCCTCCAGGGAATGGAAGCTGATTACCACAAGCCGCCCCCCCGGCCGCAAAACCTCCGGGATACGGCGGAGGGCAACTTCTAACCATTTCAGCTCTTCATTCACTGCGATCCGGAGGGCTTGAAAAGTTCGAGTGGCGGGGTCAATTCGGCTGCCCCGTCGGGGCACTGCTTTGCGGATGATCTCGGCTAGTTCAGCGGCCGTGCGGATGGGACGACGTTGCCGGGCCGTCACGATGGCCCGAGCAATGCGGCGACTGTTCGGGTCTTCCCCATACCGGTAAATGAGATCTGCCAGCCGCTCCTCGGAAAGTCGGTTTACCAGCCGATAAGCTGGTTCTCCAGAGGAGGGATCATAACGAAGGTCCAGCTCTCCGGGAGAATCGAAACTAAACCCTCGCTCAGGGTCCGCCAACTGGTCGGACGAAACACCCAAATCCAGTAGCACTCCGTCGGCCGCGGGAATTTCCAAGCTGGCCAAAATCTCGGGAAGATCTGCGTAATTTCCTTGTTGCAAGCGATGGGGATAGCCGGCCAAGGCTACCTCGCTCCGATCGATCGCTTCCGGATCGCGGTCGATTCCTACGAGGAATCCCTCCGGCCCAATTTGTTCCGCGATTGCCCGGGCATGACCTCCTCCGCCCACGGTGCCGTCGACGATCAGGGCCCCTTTTCGGGGATCTAGCCACCGCAAAACCTCTGCCACCATCACCGGTTGATGGACGGAAATTGACTCGCCCATGGTTGCTTGAGACTTTTGTTAGTAGGCCGTGACTTTTATAAAGTGCTTTTCTTGCGAGTGTCAAAAGGTGCTTTCGACGAGGCCTCCAATCTTGTAACACCGAGTTTAGAATCCCGACGGGAAGGCACCGAGGTCCCGCCTAACTAGCCCACCGATGGACCGTTTTGAGGCCAAACCAGGTGAATAAAACGCATGCGGCCAGGTCTCCTTGCTTGCTGGTTAATCCAGGTTATTTTCTTGTTAAACCCCGTTGCACAGACAAAGACGACAGCTTGACCAAATCACGAACGCACATCGGCTGGTTCACGGAACGGGCCGAATGGCCCCTGTAATGTCAACGCAGGTTGTGATAGGGGATTGTAGTTGTCCGAAAGCTTTACGAGGGGTACTCGCTTTGGTTTTGAGCAGAATTGGCTTCTCAGGAAAAGGCCTGAGAAATTTGGCATCTCCAAGTGCCTCGCCTTTGACCGCAAACCTACCTTCGGGGACAACTCAAAGAACTCCGGCCCCAAGGCTCTCATCTGCGGAAGGAAGCCAAGTTCAGAAGATCTTTGTATTGCCAAGCCAAATGTGTGTTGATCTACCCCAAATTTTTTGAAATTCCGGCCGAGCCGAAGTTCGGCCAAAAGAATTGCCCTTGGGTTACCTTCCTAGGCCCAAGGGCGATGATGGCACTGCGATCCCTGAGGTTGGGAGCACCCCGGGGATCGCTGTAAAAGCCCGCCGGGGTCCTTCCCTGGAACCCCGGCCCGTGAGACCCGGCCCCAGCCCAAGCGGGACACCGCAGGAAGTGCCGGTTGGTGGCCGAAACCGGCACTTCGGTCTCACGCTCGTGTGTTCGGTTGTGAATCTCACCTGCCTCCTTTGTTGATGAAATCTGCAGGAGCTCGAGCCATCAACGGGCAGCCACTGCGAAAAAATCTTCGTTTCCAATCTAAACCCGGGAAGTGGGGTACGTTTTCCACCGGTTTTGATCCTTCAACAGTTTACTCCGGAAAGGCCCCGAAATCACCTGCC
>Ga0272449_1002355_pt1 | contig 17677 bp, 13 predicted proteins | sample YNPCB0241_FD_198679 | JGI IMG/M metagenome (GOLD analysis project Ga0272449, IMG submission 198679) | Hot spring sediment microbial communities from Yellowstone National Park, WY, United States - YNP-CB-024-1 | ecosystem: Environmental > Aquatic > Thermal springs > Hot (42-90C) > Sediment... | reverse complement strand
CAGGGCACGTCATGGTCAGCCCCTACCGACACCTGGCCAGCTTGGAGGAGCTAGACCCCGAGGAACAATCGGAGATGATGCGTCTTGCCTCCCTCTGCCTGCGGGCTATCAGGCGGGCCATGAAACCCGAGGGCTTCAACCTGGGGATGAACCTGGGGAGGGTAGCGGGGGCGGGATACGATGGGCACGTGCACCTGCACATCGTCCCTCGCTGGCAGGGCGATACCAACTTCATGCCCATCGTGGCCGATACCAAGGTGATGCCGGAATCGGTGGAGGATAGCTACCGCAGGTTAAGGGTGGCCCTGAAGGAGGTGCTGGGAGAGGATGGATCCGCGTAGGGAACCTTATCCGAGGGTTGGAGGTACCGGGAGGATCATAACTCCATATGATGCCACCTAACGCCATCACCACTCCTGTCCCGCCGGCTCAGGGATGCCTAAAGTAAAACCCCCCTCCCTAGGAGGGGGGTTTGTTATGGGAGGGGGTGTTTCACTGGCTCTCCCTTTCCTTCTTGGCCTCCTCTATTATCTTCTGGGCTATGTGGGAGGGCACCTCCTCATAATGGGAGAACTCCATGCGGAAGGTGCCCCGACCTCCCGTGATGGAACGCAAGTCGATGGTGTAGCGGAGCATCTCCGCCAGGGGTACCTGGGCCCGGATCTTCTGTAAACCGCCCTCCGGTTCCATTCCCAATATCCTTCCCCGCTTGGCGTTGAGGTCCCCAATCACGTCCCCCATGCACTCCTCGGGGACCAGGACCTCCACGTTCATTATGGGTTCGAGTAGATAAGGGTCGGCATCGGCCAGCGCGTTCTTGAGGGCCAGGGACCCGGCTATCTGGAAGGATATATCGGAGGAGTCCACCGGGTGATATTTGCCGTCGAATACCGTCGCCCTCAAATCCACGATGGGGTACCCGGCCAAGTAACCTTCCTCCATGGCCTTCCGGATTCCCTTCTCCACCGAAGGTATGAATTGCTTGGGGATAACCCCTCCCACTATCTTATCCACAAACTCGAAGCCGGCACCGCGCTCCAGGGGTTCGATCTCCACCCAGGCGATGCCAAACTGGCCGTGACCGCCCGTCTGCTTTTTGTGCTTCCCCTCCGCCTTGGCGGACTTACGGATGGTCTCCTTGTAAGGCACCTTGGGGAGGGAGGTGTTAACGTTGACGTTGAACTTCCTGGTAAGGCGGTCCACCATGATGTCCAGGTGAGATTCGCCCATGCCGGAGATGATGGTCTGCTTGGTCTCGTTGTTCCGGTAGACGTGGAAGGAGGGGTCTTCCTCGCACAGCTTGCTCAAGGCGGTGGAGAGCTTATCCTCATCCCCCTTGGTCTTGGGCTCCACCGCCAGGGACATGAGGGGCTCGGGGAACTCGATGGACGGAAGCACGATGGGCGTCTCCTTGTCGCAAAGGGTGTCCCCGGTAGCGGTCTGGGAGAGCTTGGCCACCCCGCCTATGTCCCCGGCGATGATCTCCTTGGCCGGGATCTGGTTCTTGCCGCGTATGTAAAATACCTGTCCCACCCGCTCGTCGGCATCCTTGCTGGAGTTGTAAACCACGCTGTCCGAGCGGAGTACCCCCGAGAAGACCCGGAAGTAGGTGAGCCTACCCACGTAGGGATCGGATACGGTCTTGAAGACCAGGGCCGAGAGGGGTGCGTTGTCCCGGGCCTCCAGCACCAGCTCTTCTCCGGTGGCCCGGTGGGCCCCCACGACCTTTTCCAACTTGAGGGGCGAAGGGAGGTTGTTGACCAGGGCGTTGGCTAGCTGGTCGATGGCGATGTTGGAGGTGGCGCTTCCACAGAGTACCGGTACCAGCTTGCCCTCCATGGTCCCCATGAGCAGGGCCTCTAGCACTTCCTCCTCAGTTATCTCCTCTTCCTCCAAGTACTTCATCATCAGCTCGTCGCTGGCCTCAGCGGCCCCCTCGATCACCTTCTCGCGGGCCTCCGCCACTTGGTCCTCCATCTCCGCCGGGATCTCGGTCTCCTGCGCCTCGCCCTTTCCGTCGTAGACGTAGGCCTTGCGGGAGATGAGGTCCACCACTCCCCGGAAGTCGCTCTCCTCACCGATGGGCAGCTGGAAGGGGATGACCCTTGATCCGTAAAGGTCCTGGAGCTGTTCCAGGCAGCGCTGAAAGCTGGCGTTCTCCCGGTCCATCTTGTTGATGAATACCAGCCGCGGGAGATTCTTCTCCTCGGCCATCTTCCAGATGATCTCGGTCTGGACTTCCACACCGGCCACCGCCGAGACCACGAACACGGCGCTATCCACCACCCTCATGGTGGCGATCACCTCGCCGATGAAGTCGGCGTATCCGGGTGTGTCGATGAGGTTGATCTTGTGCTCCCTCCACTCGAAGGTCAACGGTGTGGCGTGGATGGAGAGGTTTCTCTTTTGCTCGTCCGGATCGAAGTCGCTGACGGTATTACCCTCGTCCACCCGGCCCAGGCGGGTGATGACCCCGGCGTTGAAAAGCATGGCCTCAGCGATGGAGGTCTTTCCGGAACCCCCATGACCGAATAGGGCCACATTCCTGATCCTCTCGGCAGAGTACTTATCCATGGATTATCTGCTCCTTTCCCCGTTCTCCGACATGACCTAAATATTATATAGGGTCGCCCTGGACTCCGGATTCAAACAAACTTTCAGTATAAAACCCAGGGCAAGCTTTTCATAGCCATCCCCATGGACGGTATCCCTGAGGTCCTCAGAACGATCCCGGGGGAGAGGGGTTTGCCGCGCGGATGGCGTTCCTTGGACCACTCCCGGTGGTGTGCTAATATATGTTTGAATAGCGCCTGTAGAAAGTGGGCGGGTGCCCACTTTTTGTTATGGGGTGAGGCGGTTTGAACCCGGAGGAGCTTGAGGAAAAGCTGGAGGAGATCATCGAGCCCATTGTCCGTGACGAGGGCGCGAGCCTGGTATCCGTTCTCGTCTCCCGGAGGGGTAGGAGGTTGGTGGTGAAAGTATGCCTGGACCGGGAGGGAGGCATAGACATCGATACCTGTGCGGACCTGAGCGAAGAGATTGGGAGGCATATGGACGTCCTCGACCTGATCGACGAGGGTTATGACCTGGAGGTCTCTTCCCCGGGGGTGGACAGAGTGCTTCAAAAACCCAGGGAATATCGTCACTTCCGGGGAAGGGAGGTGGAAGTGACCCTCCGGCAACCCTATCGGGGAGAGTATAAGCTACTAGGAATACTCGCTGACTCGGACGATGAGGGCATGGTACTACAGCTGCCGGAGGGAGAAAAGGTGAGCTTTCCCTACCAGATGGTGAAAAAGACCAAGCTACACGCGGTCCTGCCCTGGTGATCGCGGGAAGGAGGTCGACGGGATTGGCGGCCGAGTGGCTGGAAGCCCTGAGGCAGATAGAGAGGGAAAAGGGCCTGGACGCAGAAACGGTGATCCACGCCCTGGAGGCTGCCCTACTTTCCGCCTACCGCAAGAACTACCCTGAGGAGGGGGAGGAAGAAGAGGTACGGGTGATGGTGGACCGCGAGGTAGGTTCCATTCACGTGTACGCCCGGAAAGTTAACCCGGAGACCGGGGAGGAGGAGGATGTCGAGGTCACGCCCAAGGACTTCGGGCGCATCGCTGCCCAGACCGCCAAGCAGGTCATCCTGCAGAGGATCAGGGAAGCGGAGCGCGATCTCATGTACGAGGAATTCCACGAGAAGGTGGGCGACATCGTCACCGGTATAGTACAGCAATCCGACCAAAGGTACACCTTGGTGGACTTGGGCAAGGTGGAGGCGCTGCTGCCCATGTCCGAACAGATCCGGGGGGAGAGGTACCGGCACGGGATGCGCCTGAAGGTTTACATCGTAGAAGTACGCAAGACCAGCAAGGGACCCCAGGTGATAGTTTCCCGCACCCATCCTGGGCTCTTGAAGAGGCTTTTCGAGCTGGAGGTGCCCGAGATAGCGGAGGGATATGTGGAGATAAAGGCGGTGGCCCGGGAACCCGGGCAGCGGTCCAAGATAGCGGTGTACTCGCGGGACCGCAACGTGGACCCGGTGGGAGCTTGCGTGGGGGCAAGGGGGTCCCGTGTGCGCATGGTGGTGAACGAGCTTCGGGGGGAGAAGGTGGATATAGTCCCTTGGAGCGAGGATCCCAGGGAGTTCATCGCTAACGCCCTGAGCCCGGCCAAGGTTAAGGAGGTGATAATCCACCCGGAGGATCAGTCCTGCGAGGTTATAGTCCCTGACCACCAGCTTTCCCTGGCCATCGGCAAGGAGGGCCAAAACGCCCGATTGGCCGCCAGGCTCACCGGCTGGCGGATAGACATCAAGAGCGAGTCCCAGGTGAGGGAGGCAGAAGAGGGATACGTGGCCACCACTGGGGATGGTTCCGACACCTGGACCCCCGAATCGTGATACCTTGTAATATGGACCGCCGTGAGGTGGGTGGGCCGCCGTGAGGTGACACATCCCGGAACCGAAGGCCGGCTCTCCGGGAGTTGAAGTGGCGGCAACAAGAGGATTCTTGATCGAGAGAGGGATCGATGGCGAACATCAGGGTTCATCAGCTAGCCAAGGAGCTCGGCATCAGCAGCAAGGAGCTCATCTCCTTACTCCAGGAGATGGGGTTGGAGATAAACAACCCCCTTTCCTCACTGGACGAGATGACTGCCGAACAAGTGAGGAAGGAAATTCTTCGGGAGAAAAGGGGGACCAGGGGAAAAGCAGTCGTCGAGGAGGATAAAGCCGGGGACAAAAAGGCACCAGGAGGTGCTGCCACGAAACCAGCCGCTGAGAGGGAAGCGAGGAGTAAAAGGGTTACCGAGCCGGAAAAAGGAGCGGTAAAGGCGGTTCCCCCTAAAGGCCCTCAGCCCGGGGCTCCCCGGGCGGTAACGCCCGGCCCCCAGGATAGGGTGGGGGAAAAACCGGGTATCAGCTTAGGGGAACTACCTGCTCCTCAAAGAAGGGCCAAGCCTCATGCTGGGGCAGGTGAAGCCCGTAAGGTAAGGGAGCGGCCAGAGGCCAAGCCAAGAGAGGAGAGGATCGCCCCACCCGAGTCGGCGCGCGGCCCTGAAAGGGCACGGGAGGCCAAGACCGAGGAGGTTGCTACTCCACGGGCCCAGGAAGCCTCTGCGGCGGCACCCACACGGAAGAGGATACGGGTCCCCTCCGGAATAACGGCGAGGGATTTCGCCCAGATGGTGGGAAAGACCCCCGCGGACATAATCAAGATGCTCTTGGAACTGGGAGAGATGGTGAACATCAACCAGCCCATATCTGACGAGGCCTTGGTCCTGCTGGGAGAGGAGCTCGGGTTCGAGGTGGAGCTCAAGGCCAAGAGGCTGGAGGAGGTACCCACGATAACGGAGGACAAACCCGAGTCCCTGAAGCCGAGACCGCCGGTGGTGACGGTGATGGGCCATGTGGATCATGGGAAGACCTCCCTCCTCGATGCCATACGCAAGACCTCGGTCACAGCCCAGGAGGTGGGCGGCATAACCCAGCACATCGGAGCATCGGTGGTAGAGTTCCAGGGAAAGACCATTACCTTCATTGATACCCCGGGACACGAGTCCTTCACCGCCCTCCGGGCCCGGGGGGCTCAGGTCACCGACATAGCGGTGCTGGTGGTGGCCGCGGATGACGGGGTCATGCCCCAGACCATCGAAGCCATCAACCACGCCAAGGCGGCCGACGTGCCCATACTTGTGGCGGTGAACAAGATCGACAAGCCGGACGCCAACCCCACTCGCGTGCGTCAGCAGCTCACCGAGTTCAACCTAGTGCCCGAGGAGTGGGGCGGGGACACCATATTCGTGGACGTGTCCGCCAAAGAAGGCACCAACCTGGACCACCTGCTGGAGATGATCCTCTTGCTGGCCGAGGTGCATGAACTCAAGGCCAACCCTGATGCCCCAGCCAGCGGGAACATCATCGAGGCCAAGCTGGATAGAGGGAGGGGCCCGGTGGCCACGGTGATTGTGAAGCGGGGCACCTTAAGAAGGGGCGATGCGGTGGTGGCGGGCAAGACCTACGGGAAGGTGAGGGCCCTTATCGATGACAAGGGCCGGCAGGTCAAGGAGGCAGGCCCCTCCACCCCTGTGGAGATCATAGGCCTGGACTCGGTACCCATGGCTGGCGATGACTTCTTCGTGGTGGAAGACGAGAAGAAGGCCAAGGCCATCGTGCAGACCCGCCTGGAGAAGGAGAGGCTGGAGGAGAGCAAAAGGACCACCCGCACCCTCTCCCTGGAGGACTTGTTCCAAAGGCTGCGAGAAGGCGAGACCCAGGAATTCAACCTCATCATCAAGGGTGACACCCAGGGCTCGGTGGAGGCGGTGAGGGATTCCGTCCAGAGGATACAAGTGGAGGGCATAGATATAAACATCATCCACTCCGGGGTGGGGGCGGTTACCGTAAATGACGTGACCCTGGCCAAGGCATCCGGCGCCGTGATAATCGGTTTCAACGTGAGGCCAGAGCCCAAGGCGGCGGAGGCGGCGGAAAGAGAACAGGTGGAGATCCGGACTTACCGGGTGATCTATCAGCTGCTGGAGGAGCTGGAGGCTGCACTGAGAGGTATGTTGAAGCCCGAGTTCGAGGAAGTGCGCACCGGCTTGCTCGAGGTCCGAGCTACCTTCAGGGTGCCCAAGGTCGGGGTGGTGGCGGGGGCCTATGTGAAAGAAGGCGAGATAAGCAGGAATTCCACTGTGAGGCTCGTGAGGGACGGGGCGATAATCTACGAGGGTAAGGTCTCATCCCTGAAGAGGTTCAAAGACGATGTGCGCTCGGTGTCGGCTGGGTACGAGTGCGGGGTAGGCCTGGAGAACTTCCAGGACATCAAGGAGGGCGACCTCATCGAGGTCATCGAGGTGCGCGAGGTGAGCCGGGAGGCGCCGGGCATTTCCGGGACCGAGGAATGACGGGGTGCCATGTTCGTGGGTGCGTTGCGCTTGGAGCTTTTCTTGCCTGAGTGCGGAAGCCTCAAGGAGAAGAGAAAGGTGATAAAGAGCATCATCGACCGAACCCGGAGCCGCTTCAACGTGGCCGTGGCGGAGGTCGACAAGCACGACCTCTGGCAGTTATCCAGCCTGGGTTTCACCTGCGTGAGCCCCAGCGAGTCGGCCGCCCGGGAGACCTTGCTTAGGGTGGAGAGATGGGTGAGGTCCCTGGGCACCGCCGAGGTTTTAGAGTCTCCCATCGATATCTTCACTTCCTGAGCGCCGCCGGAGCTGATCCAGCATGATCCCCGAGAGGATGAAAAGGGTCAACGAGACCTGCCGCGAAGTCCTTGGGGAAATTCTCCAGGAGGACCTGAAGGATCCCCGTTTGGGCTTCGTGACGGTCACCAAGGTGGAGGTTTCCCCCGACCTGAAGCAGGCCAAGGTGTGGGTAAGCGTGCTGGGAGGGGAGGAGGAAGTGGAGGAAACCTTCCGGGTCCTGGAAAGGGCCAAGGGGTTTATCCGAAGCCGTCTGGGTTCGAGGGTGCGGCTGAAATACACCCCCAGCCTCAGTTTCCACAGGGACAGGGGCGCTGAGATCAGCGAGAAGGTGCAAATGTTGCTCCACGAGGTGGTCCCCGGAGAGGAAGGCGAGGTTCCGGAGGACCCTGGAGAGGAAAGCGAGGTTCCCAAGGAGGGCGAGGAGGAGGCTTGACGGTGAGCCGAGACCGGACCCGGAGCCTCGATCCAGGATAGACGTGAGGGTCAGGACATCGGGCGACGGTGGGACCCTGTAGGGGATGATAACGTAGCGGGGAGGCAAGGGATGAAGTCAAATCCGAAGGAAAGGGAGATAGGGGAAAGGCTGGCAGGCGCCCATCGCGTGGCGGTGGCCACCCACGTCAACCCCGATGGGGACGGGTTGGGTTCGGTGGCGGGACTTTCCCTCTTTCTGGAACGGCTGGGCAAGGTGGTATATCCGTGCATCCCTCGATTGAACGAACTTCCTCCCCAGTACTCCTACCTTCCCGGAAGGGAGAAGATAGGCACCTGCGGGGAACCCGGGGAACCTCCGGATGTATTCGTGGCACTGGACTGTAGCAACCTGGAGCGCCTGGAGTCGTTGGCGGGGATAGCCAGGGCCTCCGGCATCCTCATCAACGTGGATCACCACGAGGACAACACGGAGTACGGGGACATAAACCTGGTGGACGAGAGAGCATCGTCCACCGCGGAGCTGGTGTTTCGGGTCTTCAGGGCTAACGGGTGGGAAATCGATCCCGCCGTGGCCACCTGCCTTTATACCGGCCTTTTCACCGATACCGGAAGGTTCCAGCACCCCAATACCACCCCCGAGGCCTTTCGCATCGCCTACGAGCTAGCTCTAGCGGGGGCGGAGGTGTCTCGGGTAGCCAGAGAGGTTTACCAGAACCAATCCCTTTCCTACGTTCATCTGCTGGGCCTGGTTTTGGAGAGGGCCAGGTTGTTCCGGGAGGTGGGCCTGGTCTACTCTACCATCAGCCAGGAGGACCTCAGGGCCACGGGAGCCAGCCTGTCGGAAGCGGAGGACCTGGTGGACTACCTGAGAACGGTGAGGGGCGGAAAGGTGGTGGCCCTGCTCAAGGAGCTGGAGGATGGTAGGGTGCGGGTGAGCCTCAGGTCCCGGGACGATTTACCCGTGGGGCCCATCGCACGGGAGCTGGGGGGCGGAGGGCATGCCATGGCCGCCGGTTATACCACGGAAAAGAACCTGGACGGTGCGATCAGGGAACTGATCTCGATCCTGGGACGGTTGGCAGGGCATCAAGTCCCCGAAGCCGAGGGAGGCGAGGACGGCTGGTGATCTCTTGCTTGCAAGGGTAGCCCTGTTCCCTTTAGCCATGGTGATCGGAAGTGAGCTGAGCGGAGTTCTTCTGGTGGACAAGCCCGAGGGTCCCTCCTCCCACGACGTGGTGGTTTCCATAAGAAAGGCCCTGGGCATCGGCAAGGTGGGCCACACGGGCACCCTGGACCCCCTGGCCGGGGGCCTCCTGGTGGTGCTCCTGGGTGTCGCCACCAAGTTGGCGCCCTACATCCCGTCGGATCCCAAAATCTACCGGGGCACTATGATACTGGGCATGAAGACGGACACCATGGACCTGGAGGGGAGGCCTACCGGGGGCACCCCCTTTTTGGGCGGAAGGGAGGAGGTCCGGGAGGCCCTGGAAGGGCTGGTGGGGGAGCGGGTCCAGGTACCCCCCGCCTTCAGCGCCGCCAAGGTGAAGGGTGTACCCCTTTACAGTTACGCGCGGAAGGGGATCTACATGGAGGGAAGGCCCAAGAGGGTGAAGGTGTACGAGGCCCGCGTTCTGGACTTGCGAGAAGGCGAAAGCGGCCCTGTTGTGGATTTCCTCGTTTCCTGCTCCCCCGGGACCTACGTACGGGAGCTGGTGAATGCGGTGGGGGAAGTGCTGGGCTGTGGGGCAGTACTGGCCGGGCTCCGGAGGCTCAGTTCGGGACCTTTCCGCTTGGATGATGCCACTCCCTTGGGGAGAATCCTGGAGGACCCCGGAGGGGTGCGGGATAAGGTCATCCCCCCCGTGGAAGCGATACCCCAGCTCAAGAAGGTGAGGGTAGCCGGTTCTGCGGCTCGTAAAGCCAGGTCTGGATCCTCTCTGCGCCAGGGAGACCTGTCGGATGTCCCGGACCTGGAGAAGGGACAGACGGTGGCGGTGGTGGAAGATACTTCCCTTTTAGGCATCTACCTGGTAGTATCCCCCAGGCCCACCATACTGAGACCACTTCGGGTATTCCCGGGGGCCTAAGAGGCCGGTGGGGAAATACCCATACAGGATCATGACCTGGAATCTCCGAGGGCTGAATTGTCGCGCGTAGTGTGCCATCATTAGTTCCCAGAGAGCCAGGCCCCTGATGTGGAGGGGGACGGGAACCACGGCGCAAACGAAGTCACTTTAAGCAGGGGTGAGAGGAGAAGATGGAGATATACCCGGGGTTGGACGCCCTGCCACCCGATATGGGTTACAGCGTGGTGACCATCGGCATGTTCGACGGCCTCCACCGGGGCCATCGGAGGATAATACGGCTCGCTCACGACCGGGCAAGGGAACTGGGAATAAGGTGCGTGGTGCTGACCTTCGACCGTCACCCCCTGGAGGTCCTGAATCCCGAGGATCACCCGAAGCTCCTCACCACGGGTGCCCAGAAGCTACGCTTGCTGGAGGAGATGGACGTGGACATAGTCCTCATGGTTCACTTCGACGAGGATTTCGCGTCCATCACCGCCTACGATTTCCTGCACCACATTCTCCTGGAAAGGCTCCACGCACAGGAGGTGGTGCTGGGAGAGAACTTCAGGTTCGGCAGACACGGCGAGGGGGACGTGGAATACCTGCGTAGATACTCGGGCCAGCTGGGCTTCCGGGTGCACTCCGTGCCCCTGGTAAGGGATGATGGGGAGCCCATATCCAGCACATTAATCCGGTCTCTCATCGAGAGGGGTGAGGTAGAAAGGGCTTCTCGCCTCCTGGGGAGGGATCATTTGGTGGAGGGCATCGTGGTGGAAGGGACCGGAAAGGGGAGGGAACTGGGATTTCCCACGGCCAATTTGGAAGTGCACGATAACCGGTGTCTTCCCGCCCCCGGCGTGTATGCCGGGGCCGCCTTCCTGGGAAGCGCCGTGTTCAAGGCAGCGGTGTACGTGGGGAAGGCACCCACCTTTGACACTTCGGGCAAAAGAAAGACAGGTGTGGAGGCCTATCTTTTGGGCTGGAAAGGGGATCTATACGGAAGGTATCTGGGCCTATCCTTCAGGACTAGGATAAGGGGGGACCAGGCTTTTCCCTCGGTGGAGGCCCTTCGGGAGCAGATAGCCCGGGATGTGGAGAGGGTGGCGGGGATGGATCTCCCCCAGCTCCGTCCATGAAGTTGGCCGAGGGCCGCGGTTTGTTCACCCCGCATTTAACGCTGTGCTATTATCGGTGAAGAACCGCAGGGGTCATTTTCTGCTGGTTTTAGGTGTGGGAACCCGTTTCTCGGGGGTAAGGGTAAGCCTCCCGCTGGGAAACGGGCGATGGGAAGGAGGAGATGAAAGGTGCCGTTGAGCAAGGAGGAAAAGCAGAGGATCGTGGAGGAGTTCGGAACCCACGAGGGCGATACCGGGTCACCGGAGGTACAGATAGCCCTGCTCACTAAGAGGATAGAGGAGCTCACGGAGCACCTGAAGGTGCACCGGAAGGACCACCATTCCCGCCGGGGCCTGCTGATGATGGTGGGAAAGAGGAGGAGGTTGCTCAATTACCTCAAGGAGAAGAATTACGAGAGGTATAAGGCCTTGATCGAGAGACTCGGCCTGCGCCGATAAAAAGGGCGTGATGGGGAGTTGAGCAGGTGCCTTGAACGGGAAAGAAACCGGGAGCGTTGACAGCGCTGGTTAGAGACTATGGGAATGGAGATGAGACCGATATGACCGAGGGAAACGAAGGGGAAATCAGGAGATTTTCGGTAGAGGTTGCCGGAAAGCAGATCAACTTCGAGGTGGGAAGGCTGGCCAACCTGGCCGACGGGGCGGTATTGGTGAACTGTGGCGGGACGGACATCCTGGTTACCGCCATGGCCTCCAAGGGCGAGATCGATCGTGACTTCTTTCCCCTCACCGTGGACGTGGAGGAGAGGATGTACGCCGCCGGGAAGATTCCCGGCGGATTTTTCCGCAGGGAAGGGAGACCTTCGGAGAAGTCCATCCTCACCGCGAGGCTCATCGACCGACCTCTCCGTCCCAACTTCCCGGAGGGCATGAGGATCGAGGTACAGGTCATAGCCACTATCCTTTCGGTGGACCAGATTCACCAACCGGACGTGCTGGCGGTGAACGCTGCCTCCGCCGCCCTGTGCATCTCGGACATTCCCTTTAACGGGCCAGTGGGAGCCGTGCGCGTAGGGCTCCTCCCTGACATGGGATTAGTGGTGAACCCCACCATACCGGAGATGGACCAAAGCCTCCTTGACCTGGTGGTGGCAGGGGTCCTCGATCCGGAGACCGACGAGGTAGAGGTGATAATGGTGGAGGCAGGCGCCAAGGAGGTGCCGGAGAGCGACATCATCGACGCCATCGAGATCGCCAAGCCGCACATCCGGGAAATCATTCGTTGCCAGCAGTGGATGATGAAGGAGGTGGGAAAGCCCAAGCGGGAGGTTAACCTCAAGGAGTACGATCTGGAAGCGGTCAGGCAGCGCTTCCCGGAGCTGGAATCCCGCATAGAGGAACTGCTTTGGAACCTGGCCAGGAACCAGGCCAGCAAGATGGAACGGGAACGTCGTTTAGAAGAGTTGTTGGAGGAGTACCGTCTTGTCCTGGAGGAAGAGGAGGGTTCGGAAGCCGTCCTAGAAAACCTTCAGCCCTTCGTGGAGACGGTGGTGGGTAAATGCCTCCGCCGGATGGTTATAGAGCATGGCATCCGGGTGGACGGGAGGAGGCCGGAGGAGATTCGCCCCATCACCTGCGAGGTGGGACTTATATCCCGTACCCACGGGTCCGGCCTCTTCGCCCGAGGTCTAACCCAGGTGCTCACCCTGCTCACCCTGGGCCCCATCAGCGACATGCAGACCATCGACGACCTCTCCCCTGAGGAGAGCAAGCGCTACATGCACCACTACAACTTCCCTCCGTTCTGCACCGGGGAGACCAGGCCTTTGCGGGGACCCAGGAGGAGGGAGATCGGGCACGGTGCCTTGGCGGAACGGGCCTTGCTACCGCTCATACCCGAGGAGGACGAGTTCCCCTACACCATTCGCCTGGTGTCCGAGGTTCTCACCTCCAACGGGTCCACCTCCATGGCCTCGGTGTGCGCCTCCACCTTGGCCCTGATGGATGCCGGGGTGCCCCTGAAGGACAACAAGATGGTGGCCGGTATCGCCATGGGGCTCATCAAGGAGGGCGACCGGGTGGCCATCCTCACCGATATACAGGGAATAGAGGACAAGTACGGGGACATGGATTTCAAGGTGGCAGGGACCGATCATGGAATCACCGCACTCCAGATGGACCTCAAGGTAAGGGGTATCTCGGTGGACACCATGGCCAGGGCACTGGAACAGGCCAGGGAAGCCCGACTTTACATCCTAAGGAAGATGAGGGAAGTCATATCAGAGCCCCGCAAGGAGCTCTCCCCCTACGCGCCCAGGGTAGTCACCATGGAGGTGCCGGTGGATAAGATCCGCGAGATCATCGGACCCGGTGGCAAGGTCATTCACAAGATCATCGCCGATTTCGATGTGGAAATAGACATCGAGGACGACGGACGGGTGTTCATCACCGCCAAGGACCTGGAGAGCGGCATGGCCGCCAAGCGCATGGTGGAGCAGATCATAAAAGATGCCCAGCCCGGGGAGCAATATGAGGGAACGGTGACCCGTACCACCAACTTCGGCGCCTTCGTGGAGTACCTGCCCGGGAAAGAGGGACTAATTCACATCTCCAGCCTCTCCACCGACCGGCGCATTACCAAGGTGGAGGACGTCATCAACGTAGGCGACAAGGTGCGGGTGGAGATAGCCGAGATAGACAAGCTGGGCAGGGTCAACCTCCGGGGTATCGACTTGAAGTTGCCTGAGGAGGAAAAGGGCCGGGAGGATAGGAGGGAATCGTGTCCCGAACCCCGGAAGGAGGTACGCCAGGAAGCCCGTCGCCCGACGCGCCACCCCTCGGGGCCAGGCGTAAGAGGGGAGGGTAAGGGCAAGGGATTCGGGGGCATGAAGCCCAAGCAAGACCGCAAGAGGTGGTGAGTCTCAGAACCGCGTCCCCATCGATGAGCGAGCCCCGCCTCAAGAGAACAGTTTTGCCCAACGGAATCAGGGTCATCACCGAGGAGGTCCCCCACCTGCGCAGCGTCACCGTGGGATTCTGGGTTGGGGTGGGTTCCCGGGACGAGCCGGAGGACCTCTTGGGGGTAAGCCATTTCATCGAGCACCTCCTATTCAAGGGGACCGGCAGGAGGTCGGCGAGGGACATTGCCGAGGAATTCGATGCTATGGGGGGCGAGCTTAACGCCTTTTCCGCCAAGGAGTACACCTGCTATTACGCCAAGGTCTTGGACGAGGATCTGGAAAGGGCCGTGGGCATCATGGCAGACATGCTCATGGACCCCCTTATGCGGGAGCAGGACATCGAGGCGGAGCGGAGGGTGATTCTGGAGGAGATCTCCATGCATGAGGATGCCCCCGACGACATAGTGCACGACTACTTCGCCGCTGCCCTCTGGGACTCGCACCCCCTGGGAAGGAGCGTGCTGGGGCGGGAGTCCACCATTCGGAAGATGGGTGGGAGCGAGATAATCCCCTTTTTCCAGCAGTATTACCGCTCGGGAAACCTGGTGGTGGCCGCGGCCGGGCACATCTCGCACGAAAGGATACTGGAGTTGCTGGACCGCTACCTGGGAACCCAGAAGAGCAATGGATTGCCGGAGAGGAGTTCCGAGGTGCCACAGGCTAAGGGGGGTACTCTGGTGGTGGAAAGGGGGACTGAACAAGCCCACATCGTCCTGGGGACACCAGGACTGCCCCGTAACCACCCAGATCGTTTCGCCCTGGCCATCCTGGACAACATCCTAGGGGGAGGTATGAGCTCCCGGCTGTTCCAAAGAATCCGCGAGGAGTTATCCCTGGCCTATTCCGTGTACAGTTACCATTCCATGTACCGGGATGCAGGACTAGTGGCGGTATATGCCGGTACAAACCCCTCCAATGCCCCCAGGGTGGTGAAGGAGATCCGGGCGGAGATGGCGAGGTTGGCCGAGGGGGGAGTCACCGAAGAGGAGCTATCCAGGGCCAAGAGCCACATCAAGGGGAGCATCGTCCTGGGATTGGAGGAAAGCAGCGGTAGGATGACCCGACTGGGAAAGGCCGAGTTATATGGAGGGGAGATACTCTCGCTGGATCTGTTGCTGGACCGACTAGAACAGGTCAGCAAGGAGCAGGTGGACGAACTGGCCTGGCGGCTTTTCGGCGGGAATGACCTGGCGCTGGCGGTGGTGGGACCCTTCGAGGAGGGAGCCCTGGGAATCGACATTTCCCGCTGAGCACCATGGCCGTAGAAAAACGGAAAAAAAGATTTTGCCGGCAACCCTTGAAAAAAGTTCCCTCCTGATGAGTGGGGCCGACTTGCTTGTTGGGTTCATATATTGAGATCGAGATGTCCGGCAGGGATGATGTTCAGGAGGGGGGTTCCATGAAAGTGGCGGTATTCGGAGCCGGAGGGAGGATGGGCAGGGAAGTCTGCCTGGCGGTCGCTTCCCAGGATGACATGGAACTGGCCTGCGCGGTGGACCCGGCTTACGCCGGACGGCTATTGAGAGACATCGTGCCCGGGCTACATACCGACTTGGTGATAGCAGGCGGCGCAAAAGAGGCGGATCTGGAGGGAGTCCAGGCTGCTGTGGATTTCACCGTAGCGCCTGAGGCCAGGAAGAACGTGGCGTACTGCCTCGAGCGCGGGATCCACTGTGTGGTGGGGACCACCGGCTTGGTCCCCGAGGACCTGGAGATGTTCGACCGTCTGGCTGGGGAAGGGGGGTTGGGGTGTATTGTGGCCCCCAATTTCTCCGTGGGGGCGGTGCTCCTGATGGAGCTTTGCAGAGTGGTAGCACGTTTCATGGATTCCTGCGAGATAATCGAGCTGCATCACCCTGGCAAGAAGGACGCTCCCTCGGGGACTGCCCTGAGCACTGCATCCAAGATCCTCCAGGAGTGGAACAGGGAGCCCGAGGAAAGTCAGGAAGGGCCTAGGGGAATGAACCGTGGGGGCATACACCTGCACTCCGTGAGGCTTCCGGGGCTGGTAGCCCACCAGGAGGTCATCTTCGGGGGGCAGGGCCAGACCCTCACCTTAAGGCATGATTCCTACGATAGGACCTCCTTCATGCCGGGGGTGCTTCTCGCCCTGAGGAAGGTATCCCAGGTGAAGGGACTGCTACTGGGCATAGAGAAACTGATGGGGTTCTGAGGCCCCGGCCCTTCACCAGCAGGTGAATACGGGGCACATTGATCTGAGTCAGGCTTACCATATTCGAGCGCCTTCTCGGCCCCGGAAGGTCGGTGTCCCTGCCGGGGTGTATTTTAATTTAGCGGGTGATTCAAGGTGTGGATCTAGTCATGAAGCCCCGGTGGCAGGTAGACGGCGGAGAATGAGGGAAGATGGCCGCAAGGAAGGGTCAGCAGCGAAGGAAGGGGTCAGGCGCGGAGAAGGGTTCCGGGGCTGCCAGCTCACGCTGTGGGACTTCGCGGGGCAAGGGCAAGGCGACCCGGGGCGGGTCGGTACGGTCAAGTAACACCCCGGAGAATCTGAGGGAGATAGCCTCGGTGATATTGGCCGCCCTGGCGATTCTCTTGGCCGTGGCCGTTTATCTACGTTCCCTGGGACCGGTAGGTAAGGCTGCGGACAAGGTGCTCTCCTATTTGTTCGGGTTGTTCAGGTTCCTCGTGCCCCCCTTGCTCGTCGCCATCATACCCATGCTTATCGCAGGGAAAACGGGAGGGGAAAGGAAGGGCTTTTCCGGTATCAACCTGGCTGGTCTAGTGCTGGTATCCACCTCCCTTTGCGGCCTGCTTCACGTGAGGGGGACATCTTTGGAGGAGACCTGGACCGCTTCCGGCCTGGTGGGCGGAGGAGGGGTGGTGGGAGCCGCGGTGAGCTGGCCTTTCCGGGCGGGTATGGGAAACATAGGGGTGCTGGTGGTGCTTTCGGCCTCCTTACTAGTGGGAGTACTGTTGCTCACCGGTTTCAGGTTTTCACGCCTTACAGGATCTGGGAGAAAGGCTAAGGTAGGCGTCCCGCTACCCATGGAAGAGGGGCCAGGAGTAGGAGAGGAACCAAGCCCCGCCAACGAGGGCACCGAAAGGATCGAAAGGACCGAAAGGAAGGAGGCGGTGAGGAGGAAGGGACCCATGGTGACGGGATCGGTGGGAGGGGATAAGGCTTCCCGGGAAGGGGAGAGGGAGCCGGTTTCCTTCAGGGTGGAAAAAGACGGGCAGATCTCCATCGAGATACCTGAGATCTTCGGGGGTAGGATATACCGCCTGCCGCCCCTGGAGTTGCTGCACCGGGAATCAGGTGGGGATGAGAAACCGCGAAAGGGCATGGAGAGGGCCATCACCGCCCTGGAAAGGACCCTGGAGGAATTCGGCGTGGAGGCATCGATAGTGCAGGTCACCATGGGGCCCACCGTTACCCGCTTCGAGCTGGAGCTGGGATCGGGGGTGAAAGTGAACCGCCTCCTGAACCTGGCTGGGGATATTGCCCTGGCCTTGGGTTCCCCGGACATAAGGATAATAACTCCCATACCCGGAAAATCGGCGGTGGGCATCGAGGTTCCCAACCGGGAAAGGGAGGTGGTCACCCTGGGCGAGGTGCTGGCCAGCCCCCAGGCTCGACGTTTAGCCTCCCCCCTGAAGGTGGGCCTGGGGAAGGACGTCGCCGGTTACCCAGTGGTGGTGGACCTCAGGGACATGCCCCACTTGCTCATGGCGGGTGCCACTGGCACCGGGAAGAGCAGTTGTATCAACTCCATGATCACCTCCATCCTGATGCATGCTGCTCCCCACGAGGTCAGGATGCTCCTCATCGACCCCAAGTTCGTGGAGCTCAACCACTTCAACGGCCTTCCCCACCTCCTGGCTCCGGTGATAAACGAGCCCAAGAAGGCAGCCCAGGCCCTGAGCTGGGTGGTGAAGGAGATGGAGAGGAGATACCAGATTTTGGCCCGGGCTG